>ERZ779840.2594-NODE-2594-length-15341-cov-5.545466_pt1 | contig 15341 bp, 17 predicted proteins | sample MGYA00511561_ERZ779840 | MGnify/ENA primary metagenome ERZ779840 (study PRJEB29588, sample SAMEA2162036) | human gut metagenome | biome: human gut; feature: human-associated habitat; material: faeces | place: Denmark | collected 2008/2010 ...
TATGCCGTCAAGCGTTCGAGATTCGCCCCCGAACTTGAGTCCGCATCAAATACACCATCCGCTAACCGTAAAAGCTGCTCCTGCACGAGGGAAGTTTTTCTTCGTGCAGTTTTTATTTTGGTCATGCTTATCCGCATTTGGGTCACGGTTTTGGTCAAACGCTTTCGCTGCATGGTTAGTGGACATTCACACTCAATTTCACATAGTCAAGATACTGATCCATTGTAATTTCCCCGGAAAGCATCCTGCGGCACCTCTCTTTGCAGTCGTCAGATACATGAAGCCCCTCCATGTGCAGCGACACCTCCGTCGCACGAATAGATTGTTCAATAAACTTCCGCATAAGTGTGCCCCCTTTTCATGCTGCTTTTGATGTGAGTATACCACGAACTACGGGCAAGGGCAAATCGCGCAGGAGGACTCAAGATTTACGTCGGTATAAACAAAGAATAAGCTTATGCGCTGGCCTGCCGGAAACAAAACTCGCTCTCGGTCACCTTCGTCATGAAATCATATTCGAGGCGCTTTTTAGCGTATCTTTGCTCGTCCAGTCCACATGAGCAAGATACCACGCAAACGCCTTGTTACGCTCAACCTCATTTTCCAGTTTGCTCGGGCGCTGGTGAAGGGGTGATTTTTGCTGCCCTGTCACAGAACACTATCACTCGCGTCCTTCCGCCCTTGGTGCAGGTATAGAGAACAAGGTCATAGCCGCTGTTCAGGACGGCATCAACCGCATCCGGGCTCAGCGTTTCGAGCTTCTCAACGCAATAGGTGCTGACGATGCCCTCCATGTCTGTAAAAAGGACTGTTTCTCCTTCGGACAGCTCCCTCAGCTTGCCGAAGTGCGTGTTATAATTGTGCGCAGCGATAACAAGGTCGTCCGTTCGGGAGGAGCCGAACTGACGGCAGGGGGCTATCTGAAGGCGTGTATAGTCCCACTCCGCCATGACAGGCAGCTTCAGCCCAAGTGTCGGGATTTCCACATAGCCCACATACTCATAGCCGCCCAGCGTGACTACCGGCATTTCCGGATCAAGCGGCGGGGACAGTGCTTCCGTAGATTCCGGCTTGTTTGGCGCGGCCATCTCCTGCGCGGAGATGGCCGCCTCCACGCTCGCCAGCAGGCTCTCGGCTTCCTGACCGGCGTGCGCGTCCTCATAGCGGTTATACAGAAGCAGGAGCAGTGCCGACAGGATCAGCACTGCTCCCACTGCTATGATGGCAATGCCCGTTTTTTTAGGCATTATTCTCTTTCTTTTTCTTCACCAGCATTGCCCCGCCGAGAGCAACAAGGGCAAGTCCGGCGCCGCCGAGCACCCAGATGGGCCAGTTGAGCTGACCGGTCTGAATCAGGCTGCGGGTATTGGTAATGGTCACGATATTGCCGGAGACACTGTAGGACGGGACATAGCCCTTGGGAATATTGGTCTCGATCACCTGCCAGTTTCCGTAGGCATTCGGGTCTTTCCAGGTATATGTCCAGTTGTTGTGCGCGCTGAGACGGACTCTGTCGTAAGCGATATCTCCGTTATACAGCGTTACGGTCACGGAGCTGGGACGAGCCTTCCCATTGTCGTTGCTCCAGACCTTGTGGACAGTGATGTCCAGCGGATAGGTCGGAGGAGTGGGCGGCGTGTCGTTTTTGGTGTTGGTGATGGTCGTCTCTGTGCCCTCCGTCTTGTAGCTGACAGTGTACCCGGCGGGAACAGCTGCTTCCTCGGCTGTCCATGTATGACCTTCCGCAAGTCGGTCAAATGTATATGCCCAGTTATTTTCGGCGTTCAGCACCTGAGATTTTTCCACCTTGCCGTCCTTGAGCAGATTGACGGTAATGCTGTCATTAGTGTGGTTCGCGCTGCCGTCAGACCAGACCTTTCGGACAGAAAGCTGGCTTTCATTGTAAGCTTCCACATGGAAAATCCAGTCCACCTCGCCTATGCGGTCGGCAAACTTGTTGTCCAAATCGATGGGGACACTCAGCTCGACCTTCAGCGAGGCTGTCTCGCCGCTGCGGAAGGTTCCGAGGAATTTATTGCTTGCCAGACCGCCCAGCTCATTTGGGGCAGCGTCATAGATAAGCTCCGTGCCGTTCCAGACCTTCATAGACAGCTTGGAGAGAAACTCCGTCATTGCGGCGACGGTCTCCTTCTCGGCCACCTTTGGGCTGAGGGGATTCGCCGTCTCATCATGCGCCTCGGCTCTCATGTAGAGATTTACAAAGTCGCAGTCGGAGGCGGAGTTTGTGAAGGTGATGGTCTCTGTCACGGTATCGCCGGGCATGACGTTCTTGAAGCTGTTAAACAGGTCAGTCTCTGTGTACTCGCTGCCGGGCTGGAAATCGAAGCCGCTTGTAAAGCCCTTAAAGGTGATAGATGGCGAGGCGGCAAACGCCGTGGATGAGAGACTCATGACTATGAGAATCATCAGAACCAGTGAGAATACTGCTTTGCATGACTTTTTCATAATTGCCGCCCCTTATCAGTTCACGCTCAGCTTGCCGTCGCCATCGACCGCAACGTTCCAAGCCTCATTCACTGCGCTTGCCGGGGTGCTCTGGATAGCCTCCGCCAAAACTTCAACAGAAAGAGTATACTCCGGGGTCTCAGGGCATGTGACCGTACAGGTCAGAAGGTTCCCCTCCGTTGATGCGCCGGGGGCGACAGGCAGCAGATAGTAGAAAAATCCGTCTTTGCCCTGTGCCCAGCTGCCGGAAGAGCAGGTCAGGTCATAGCTGTACCCCTCCGGAACGGATGCAGCAATGTTCCCATCTACATCAATCCAGTTCGCGACAACAGCGGCCCGGATGTAGGCGCTGATGGTGCCGGTGTTTTTGACCTGCACAATGCTGCCGTCCGTATCGCGGTCCTGCATCACTTCGCAGGAAACATTGGCGTACTCAAAGGAGTTTTCCACCGGCTCGGTTTTTGTCGCCAGGAATGCGACAGTAGAGCCGACCGCCGTGCTGATGAGCAGGATGATGGCAATAAGCAGGACTGCCGTCCTGTTCATGCGGATCCCATGTCTGCCGCTTTTTTCATTATGTGCGTCCTGATACATAACTGCCGCCTCCTTTCTCAGCTTTTAAAGGTGATCTTGCTGTAATATGCGCCGCTCAGCCACCCGCCATTACTGATGGCGTTTGTGAAGTCGGCCGTGCCGGTCTGTGCGGGCTGCAGAGTAACACTCTGAACACCGCATGCCGTGTGCCGCCAACTCCAGGCGGTCACTTCCGTGACGGTATAAGTGCCGGTTTTCAGCCCCTTGATGGTCACGGAGTCGCTGCCGCTTATCGCGACGCGCTTACTGTAGCCCTCCGGGCCGGTCACATCAAAGATGAAGCTCTGCCCCTCGTCAATGTCCTGCCCCTGTCTGGTGATGGTCAGCTCGGCCGCGTCGGCCGCGAACTTGGCATAATACGTTGCGGCTTCGTAGCCCATGACGGGAGATTCCGCTGTGCCGTAATTTTTGGTCTTGCCGGGGACCAGCTTGTTATTGCTGACCCAGCTCATCTCAACAGGCTGGGTGCAGGCTTCGTCACTGTACCAGCCGACGAATACGAAGCCCTCAGCTGCGGTTGGTGTGGAGCCTGCCGCCGTATCGCCAACACTGGCAAGGTGCAGCTCAGCGGCTCCGCCGCTCCGGTTTTCATCGCCAGCACCGGTCTCCGTGCCGCTGACGGGCAGCAGCAGAGTCTCACTTGCCGTATCCAGCGTGCCGGAATTTTCAGGCCCGACGACCTGATACTTGATCTCTACCTCTGTTTCAGCCGGTTCGGTCTGCTCCTCATACAGCGGGCAGCCTACCTTGTGCGGCTCGCCCTCGGCAGGCTTAGGGTCACAGGTGCAGGTCTTTTCCCCCTCTGTGGGCGCTTCCGGTGCGGTATACAACGGGCAATCTTCCGTGTGCGTGCCGTCCGTCATGCCGCAGGTGCAGGTCTTTTCTTCCACTGCTGGTGCTTCCGGTGCGGTGTACTGCGCGCAGGCTTCTGTATGAACGCCGGTCTCTGTGCCGCAGGTGCAGGCCGGCTCCTCCGACGTGGGCGCCGCAGATTCTTCTTCAGCAAGCGTATGGCCGTCAAGCGCAGCGGCCTGATCTTCGGAGACAGCCAGCGTGCCGGGAAGCGTCATGCTGACGATCAGTGTGACGCTGATGATCAGTGCTAATGCTTTTTTGTTCTTCATGACACTGCCTCCTTACAAATTCGGCCAGCCCTGGGCGGTCATGACGGTATCGCCATTGTTGGCGGTCTGCACGGCCTGCGCGAAAACATCCACCGTCGCCGTCGCGTCCTGATATTCATCGCCCATGTCGGCAGCAAAGCTCACAGCGGTGAAAATGGGAGCCGTGACCTCGCCGGGTTTCAGGATTTTGTTATAGTAATAGTAACCGTCTTTTTCAGTCCAGTCGACGGTATTGCACTTGAGCTCCACCAGCCCGGTATCCGGCGTTCCATCACCCTGAAGCCTGATGTTTTTTTCCACCTTCACACGCACCCATGCGTCAGACGCACCGGTGTTCCTGATCTCCGCGATTTTAGTGACGGTGGTGTTGGGCATAACTCCGGTCAGGTCTTTAAATGGCGTTGTTTTTGCCTCGTCAGCCCATTCCTGCAATGTTATCTCCACGCCGCCGGTGGTAATGACATTGTGCGCTTTGTCCTCAGAGGTAAAGAACGCAAGGGTCCCGCCGGCAAGCATAGCGACGCAGATTGCCAGCACCGACAGAATCAAAAGTTTTCGCTTCATTGTCCTTGCTCCTCTCAAGCTGTATTGGGAAGATCCTCCCGCGGATCGAAAAACGAAGCCGTATGGCTTTATCAGACCATATGAGAACATCCGGGACAGGCCGGGTGCTCTCATATGGTCTGCGCCCAAAGGGCGCAGACCATGCGGGAAATAACGCAGCCGTTTCAAAGCCGCGCCAAAGTGAATTACTTAAATGCAGCCCAAGCCGCAGCAGCGTCTGCAAAGCCCTCGGCCTGAATGGCGTCGGCCTCGACCAGAACGTTCAGGGTCATGGTACCGTCCGTTGCAGTGATGGCGCCGGCATCGATGGCCTTCTGGATATCGGCGCTGGTAGCATCCTTGTTGATGCCGATGAAGTTCCAGACGTTCCACTCGGTCATCTTGCCAGCAGCCAAAGGCTCGGTGCGGGTGAAGGTGTAAACGTCGTAGGTTACGCCGTCCTTGGTAACACTGGCCTTATCAATCGCAGGTGCGTTGTTCCAGCCGCCGCCCTTGCCATCGATGAACTCACCCTGGCCAATGCAGGAGGAGCACCACTGGTTGGTGATCACGCCGCCGTCCTTCACGGCAACAAAGTCATTGTTGGCTGCGGAGGGAACCATCACACGGATACGAATGTAAGCGTCATTTGCGCCGGTGTTGACGACATAGGGGCACTTGGCAACGCCGCGGCCGGGAACCATGTTCTGGCCCTTCACGGCCAGGTAGTCGGTCGCATAGGTCGCAGCATCCGCCTTGATCTCGTCATCAGTGAACATGGTGTGACCCGTGGTGACATATTCCATGCCATCATCAGCGGTCACCTTATGGGTGGGATCGGGGATGGAGGTATCGCCGGAGTTGTCGTTGCCTTCGCGGTGGAACCTGGACTCGATCAGATCGATCTTGACGTTTCCCACAGTAAACGTATTGGTGGCAGACTTGGTGTCGGTGAAGTAAGCGAGGGATGCGCCCACGACGGCGACCGCCAGCAGGGCGACGCAGAGGCAAAGCGCGGTGAGTTTCTTTTTCATGTGCTTTGTTCCTTCTTTTATGTATTATTTTTATGCCCGTGCGCAGGTGGGTACTCATTGACGCAGCTCTTTGGAAAGACCGCGTGACTTACAGGACAATTACGCCTGCGCGTCGAATGCGGCGAAGGCCGCCTTGGCATCCGCAAAGCCCTCGGCCTGGATAGCGTCGGCCTGCACCAAAACGTTTACGGTCATCGTGCCGTCCTCCGATACAAGGATAGCTCCCTTATCGACAGCCTTCTGGATGTTTGCGCTGGTAGCTTCATCCGCAATACCGATGTAGTTCCAGACGTTCCATTCGGTCATCTCACCGGGCTTCAGGGGCTCGGTGCGGATGAAGGTGTAAACATCGTACTTTACGCCATTCCCATCCACATAGCCCTTGCCGCTGGCATCAATAATCGGATAGTCAGTTCTTTTACCGTGCATAAACTCGCCGCTTGTGATGGCAGTAGTGCAGAACTGGCTTTCAATCACGCCGCCGCTGCGAGCCTGCCAGTAATCACGGTTCGCATCGGAGGGGATCATCACACGGATGCGGATATAGGCGTCATTCGCACCGGTGTTGATGACATAAGGGGACTTGGCAATGTTCTTTCCGGGAACCATGTTTTTACCGCGCTCGCCGATGTAGTCGGAATACTTCGCAGCATCCGCCTTGATCTCTTCATCAGTGAAAATCGTGGAGCCGTTTGCGACATAGTCCATGCCGCTCGCGGTCTGGGTGGGGGCGGGGATAGAGGTATCGCCGGAGCTGCCGGAGCCCTGACGGTGATATCTGGACTCGATCAGGTCGATCTTGACATTTCCCACGGTAAACGTATTGGTGGCAGACTTCGTGTCGGTGAAATAAGCGAGGGATGCGCCTACAACGGCGACCGCCAAAAGGGCGACGCAGAGGCACAGCGCAGTGAGTTTCTTTTTCATGTGCTTTACTCCTTCTATTTTCATTTTTTGCGCTGCATGTAAGGAAATGCTCAGGGGTTATTCGCCGCTGCCCATGCGGTAGCAGCATCGTCAATACCGAGGCGCTGGACAGCGTAGGCCGTGAACGACAGCTGGGGCTGGGTTCCAGAAGCAATGCTGTTAATCTCTGCCTTGGTCAGCATCTGGCTGACCGTGACATTACAGTTCACATCGTACTCCACACCAGTTTTGGCATCCTCCGCGCTGACTTCGCGATAGTAAACGCCGGGATGGTCGTTGAGAGCTATCCAGCCTTTTTGGACGTCGACAGAGTAGAAAACCTTCGCCGTACCGTTCGCGTCCGGGAAGCGCGACCAGTTCGTTCCCTCTACCTTCACAAACAGCCAGCAGGCTTCGGAGTTCGGCTCGACCTTCACCTTCAGGGATCTCCTGATATCAACGCCGGGGATGATTTTGAGCGACTGACTCTCCGATTCAGCCTTTGTCAATTTGATATTGATGTCTCCGAGGGTGAATGTACTGACAGAAGACTCCGACTCGCTGACGAGCCAGGCAACCGTTCCGTCTACAGCACAGCCGACCACCATCGTCAATGCCAGCATTACGAAAACGGACAGTATCGCAATGAACTTTTTGTTGCTCATGCGGCGGCGGTTTGCACGGTGTTTCATTTTTCTTTTTCCTCCTTCCCTCGGTTATTTGCGGTTGGTTTTATTTCAACAGGCAAAACGTTTCCATTGGGAGCGTCTGCCTGCTGCAATTCTTTTTGCGGCAAGATTAATCCGTCCGGTTTTCGCCGATCGTTTTCTCCGATGCTGCTTTGGAGGCCGCGGCTTTGTATTCTGCCGTATGTCTGCCTTTGACGGGCCGGGAGAGCTTTATTTCCTCGTCCCGGTCATCCGGAAACATGTCGGGGAGGAACATCAGCAGCAGAAGTATCGCGCCTGCGGAAATCGCAACGTACATTCCGGGCGGGTGCTGGATGTAATTTGTCGCATAGCCCAGATATGGGATGGAGAAAACCGGCGTACCAATGACGTTTTTATAATGAACAAGCCGAGCGTCTTCTGCTTCGTTTGCGTCGCCCTTGGTGCGGAAGCGGATCACGGTGGGGTCTTCCTCGTCGGGGACAATGCCCACAACGCGGTGCGTGGCCACGGTGTTTTCATCCAGCATAAACGTGATGGGCTGCCCCTCCTGAATGGCGGAAGGGTCTACCTTTTTTACATAGATCAGCGAGCCTGTATGATAGGTTGGCTCCATGGAGCCGGACAGCACGGTGAACACCTGCAATCCGGCAACTCTTGCGCCCACCAGCAGAAGCGCCAGAATCACCACCAGCGCAACCAGAATGCTGCTGACCACATTCCATACCTTTTTGAGAGATTTGCTCATATAGCTTCTTCCTGATTCCTTAATGCTTCCGCTTATTTAGACATAATTCGCATTATGTCGGGAGCAAATGGCATATACATACAAAGTTTGCATCAATCCTTGATTTTTTTATAGCACTTACCGCTTGAAAAATCAAGTTCCGATGCAGAAAGAGTTCACAAAAAAGCAAAAAAAATTTAACCGCTGTACATATTGTCGAAAACGAGTAGTACAACAACACCCCCTGCGGCGTTTTTTTTAAAAACGTGGAAGGGGGTGTGCTTTTGTGCGCCCAAAATGGAACATCGTTTTCGGGTCGAACGCCCGCCGCTGCTGCTCCTTTGGACATAATTGGACATAATGCGAATTATGTCGGGCTTTTTTCTATACGACCAGCCCCAACCGTTCGAGCTTCTGGCGGTGCTCCGTGCCGGAGGTCATGATATAGATGCGGGTCGTATCTACGCTGCTGTGCCCTAAAATATCCGCCAGCTTTGCAATGTCCTTTTCGATGCCGTAAAAGGTTCTGGCAAAGAGTTTCCGCAGGTTATGCGGAAAGACCTTGCCCGGCTTTACCCCGGCGGCTTTACACAGCCCTTTCATCTGCGCCCATATGGCTTTCCGGTCCAGAGGTTTTCCGCGCCCCGTGAGAAAGATCACGCCGGAGCGGATTTTCTGTTTTCCGGCATAATCCAGAAGCAGCCGTCTCAGCTTGCCGGGAAGCAGGATCGTCCGGGTCTTGGCCTTGCAGCGCACAATAACCTCCCCGCGCCTCGCCGCTTCCGCCGTAAAATATTTCAGTTCGGACACGCGGATGCCGGTGGAGCAAATGGTCTCCATCACCAGCCGAAGCTGCTCGTTCTTCCCTGCCGCTTTTAAAAGCCGCTCGTACTCTGCCTTTGTCAGCTCCTTTTCCTCCGCACAATAAACCTGACGCTGCACTTTGAGGGACTTCACCTTGCAGTCCGGCCAATCCATAAAAATCAGGAAGCTGTTCACGCTGGCCAGCATGGAATTGATGGACCGCACCGCATAGCTTTCTTCCAGCAGATGTTTTTTGTAATGGATAACCAGCTCCTTCTCTACTGGCGTTTCTCCGATAAAGGCTTGAAAAGCACGGATGTCCCGGAGGTATTTCTCTACGGTGACCGCGCTCTTTTCGTCCCGGATCAGATATTGGCGAAAGGCCTGTATCGCTTCTTCGGTAACTCTTTTTTGTTCCATTGGTAATTTCGCCTACCTTCCTTCTTGGTCTGCACATATTGTAATCATGTTTCGGACAAAGGGAGAAGCAGAGAAACAACTTTAATAAAATCGTAGGTTCAGCACGATATGCGCAGGATAAGAAAAAGCACCTGTCCAGCGGATTTACTGAACGGGTGCTTTTGGCAGGCTGCAAAAGAGCCAACTTCTTGTTTGTCTTTTTCTCCAAAATCTCTTAAAAAACAGCTTGACTTTGAGTAAATGACATAATACAATAAAGTTTATGCGTTACAATTGAATAAGGTTTTGCGAATTTTGCGCCTGAAAGGGCGCAGGAAGCTGGGTGTGAATCCCGCGCAGGAACGCTGCTGTATTAACCGAGCGGTTTCTCTAATCCAAGACGGAAGGTCACTGAAAGAAATTTTGGGAAGGCCGAGAAATCGCGATGACGTTTGAGCCAGAATACATTCGCAGAGCAGGTTATTTGTAGTCGCTCCGCGGTTTCTGGGGCAGACGCGAATAACTATCATGTCGTAAAACATGGTGGTTTTTTTGTATTTGGCACCGTGTTGGGCAATTTCCCTGATACGGTGTATTTTTTTGAAAGGAAGGGTGTACAAATGAACAAAATCGTTTATTTATTTCTGGCAGCGCTGCGCTCGATTCCGCTTGTGCATACAATGCTGTTATTTGTCCCTCTGCACAGACGCAGAGTATATGTAAATTAGAAATAAACGGTATGTCGTCTGCATGGCCACTGCTCTCGTTTACAGCGTATGTTGCAGCGATACAACCTTTATTTTAGATTTCGGGACGCATAAATCAGTTCAATCCCCATTCGGAACCATAAAATATAATATAAGGAGACCAAAATGAAAAAAATTCTGTGCACGTTTTTGGCTTTTCTGCTGCTTGCCTCCCTGGCGGCATGTGGGAAAACAGAGGCTGAAACATCCGGGGAAAATCCGGAAAATTCTATTTTACGAATCGGCGCAGCCAACGACTGGACATCCGAAGGCATGAACCTTGTGTTTGATACGCTTACATACCGGATTAATTCTACGGAAGCTTCCAAACAACTCATCGAAGTTATACCGAATGAAGACTACACAGAGTATACGCTTAAGGTGACCGAGGGCATCGAATTCTCTGACGGGACCAAGTTGGACGCAGAATGCGTAAAGTATTCCATTGAAAATGAAGCGCTTGCTGATACGCTGGGATTCCATACGCTGATGAGTTCTCTTGAAATTAAAGATGATTCAACGCTTATCGCTACTTTCCCCTCTTCTTACGCGACGTTTGAATATGAGCTTTCCTATATTCTTGCGGTAAAGGTCGGCGCAGTATCCCCAGAAGGAAATATTACTGAATATATCGGAACCGGAATGTATGTTCTTGGCGACTTCAAGCCCGGATCAAGCTGTACTTTTACCTATAACGAGAAGTATTGGAACGCCGCCAACAAAAAGCCTTCGGTCACTACTGTCGAGTGGAAGGTGATCCCCGATCTGCCCACCAGAGTAATGGCTCTTGAAAATAAGGAAATTGATGTAATCGGCATCAGCGAGCACGGCGGCATCAATGACTATGCTACTTTGAATCAGCTCCGTGACGTCGAGGGCATAAACTTAGGAGAGGGAGCTAAGGATGTAATACTATTTAGTATAGTATCATAATTCATGTTGGACGCATGGACAAACGCGGTTTTATCCAGCAAAAAATACTGCGATGCGGGAATGGGATGGGCGTGTGCAGTATCATTTTCTTTAAAAAAAGCAAATTGTTGTGTATCAAAAAAGCTTTTAATTTGATAGTACCCGTCCTCTTGCCGAACAGCCCATATCCAAATCGAGAGATTTGCTATCAGAAAGGCCCCGTAGATAGGTGAACCTTCTATACCCGGAAAGCTGATTTTTTTATTATAAAGGATCGCAGCAACAAAGTTTCGTATGTTCTCTTCATCCTTTTCCGTAAGGTTATCGCATTGCAGTTCTTCTGCAACTCCAAGAGCATCGAGCATCTTTTTGACATCTTTATAGTACCGAAGCAGTTCTTTGCTTTTGGGTAGCCCCTTCCAATTCGGATTGCTGAAAGTCAGCTTTTCGCCATTAAACGCTACTTCTCTGCTTTCTATTATATCGATATAGCATGAGGCGTCTTGAATCCGATCGCTTAGCGTTCCGGTGGCTTTGAAGCTTATATTGAATTTTTTGCTGGACAAGTCCAGTTTTATTGTGATTCCTTTCCCCAGTTCAATATGATGTGCAGCTCCCTCCTTATATACAACGGTATAGAACGGATAATATTCGATGTCTCTGACCGTTACTTTTGCCTCAATGCATCTTGTGACAGTTGGACTACAGATTTTATCAACAGGGATCTCGATATCCAGACCTTTTGGTTTTGCATACAAGTAAGAATCATGAGAAGAAAGAAATTTCCCTAGGTTAAATTCGTTAAGCCCGATACCGGATGCATTAAATGTTAGCGACTCAATGGCGACGCCATTACGGGTAAGCTCTTCGAGAGACACCAGTTTTTTCCCGATAAAGCTGGCCTGTTTCCGCGAATTCTCAATAAAACTTGTAAAGATCGTGCTGATTTCGTTTATGTCTTTTGAAGGGAATCTGGCTAGTTTGATTGCACAACTCTTTTGATTACCGATTTCGTTAAGCTTGCGTTTCAAATCGAAGACCAGCAGGCTCGAATAATAGATGTCCGCCTCACCAATGACAGAAGGAACGCTTACAAGGAAGAATATGCAGCCGCCGTCATTGCAATAGTTGCGGAGATCTGCAACGCTGCAGGGAAAAGACGCCGTGTCAGATGTGAGAAGTTTTTGGGTTCCCTTAACCTGAATCGGGACTCTCCCCAACAAGTCTTCCTTTTTCTGAGTCGCGTTCTGGTAGACAAACACGGCACCATCCCATGACGGAGTTCTATCATTGCGATTGATAAAAGGACTTAGTATAGGGCAGGAAAGAAAGACTTGGCTAAGTGCAGCTGTCGCGGCTTCCTCGATCCACTTGCTATTAGCGGCGGCCATAGATTCATCCCCCTTTTGTACTGAACGTCTTTTCGTCGCAAAAACGTGAAACTATCAACTATAAGAAGTATAGTGCTGTTTTCTGGTTTTATCAACAAACAAAAGGGACCTTTTTTATTCTGCTATTTACGGCATAGGTCGGGGGAGCCGGATCAAACGGCTTTCCTGTGTTTTAATACGCCGGCAAGCCATACCCAAAGATGCAGGCATTGCCTACATAGTAACGTCTCTGGGCGCAGTCGTCATTAACGTTGCCCTCAATGGTGTATACCAAACCTCCCTCGCATTTTTCAACGATGCCCACATGATCCGGACACCCATCCGGCTCCCAGTCGAAAAAGATGATGTCGCCGGGGCTCGGCTCGGCAGAGCCACCCGCCCACCCGGCGTTATCCTTGAACCAGTTCGCACCCCAGACGCAGTTTTCAAACTTTGGAATGGCTCCGGCGTCGATCAAACCAGCCTGATCGGCACACCAGCTCACAAACATGGCGCACCACTCCGCACGTTCGCTCAGTCCCCACCAGCTCCAGTAAGGCTCGCCGCCTAAATTGCCGACCTGCGTCAGTGCTATCTCCACAATGGCCTGATTGCCCTCTGCGGTAAAGGCACGTCCGAACGGGTAGTAGCGCAGCACATGCGCCGGGTACTGTTTGTCGCCGTATCCGCTCCAGCCGAGCTGCGCGGCCATGTAGTTGGAAAACTCAATCGCCGCGATGGCCGAATATCCACCGTAGTTCTCCCGCGCCCAGGGAATAAACCCATTGCCGAAATTGTAGCCCTGCAGCGCCAGCTTGATGTTTTCCATATCGACAGGGCTTTCCACGTCGGCCTGCCGCAAGCTGTCCGCAATGGTCTGGACACCTACATTGATGGAATACTCCGGATCGGTGATGGCATTGGGCGTTCGTGGGTAACGGGTGTTATAGCCGCTTTCGGACGCCTGCATGGGATCAAACCCCTGACCGCCGCTCTCCTGCATCATGATCGCTTTGATCAGCTCGACGTATTCTCCTATGCCGTATTGATTGGCATACACGCGGATGATGGGCGTATAGGTCTCCCCCTCCTCGCTCACCGGCACATACGAGGTACGTCCGCTTTCACTTCCGAAGAGTAAGAGGGCAGCGCCGAGCAGTACAACAACTAGGACAATGGTGATGGCAATCCAACTCCCCGCGAGGATCGCGTTGACGAGCGCCTTCGTCGCGGCGAGGATTGCCCAGATCGCTTTTGAGGCCGCGGCAGCAGCCTTTTTCACGACCTCGACAGAGTTTCTCGCCGCAGCCTTCGCCCGCCGCACGGACGCGTTTGCCGTCTTGACCGTAACGCCGGGATTGGCAGGAATAGTACGCGCTGTCTGCCGGACCGTTCGGACAGACCGCTCAACGGGTTTTACCGCCCGGTCGGCGGTTTTTATTGACCGAGTCCGCTTTTCCCGTACAGACGGTTTTATTGTCTCGCTGCTGTTTCTCTGAGTACGGAGCAACATGCGCTTGTGTTCTTCCCGTTTGAACCGCGCCCCAGCCGTTTCCGACTGGGGCGTTTCTATAAATGTAGACGGTCGCCTATCAGAGAAAGGTCTCGTGTGGGATCTTGGAATACTTGCTGCCGACGAGAAAAATGCCGTCCGGCCAGATGCGCCGGATGGGGATCACGTCCTGTACACGGCGCGGTACGCGGTATTTCTCCCGGTCCTGCTGGAGAAGATTACTGAGCGTCTTTATCATGCCGTTTGTAAACCTCCCTTTCATGAGCTTCTATGACGCTTTTCAGCGCCTCGTAATACAGGTTGCTTGGCTGTACCCGTAGGTGTACCGGTTCCAGAATCTCTGAGCGAAACCACACCCGGAGAAACCGCCCGGCGCTCATGCCGTGGTAGCTGAAGAAGCCCAGCGCACCGAACGGAGCTGCAGCCAGAATGACGATCCAGCTCAGCGTTTCGAGGCCTACATACGGGCGGAGCAGAAAGTACAGCGCCACAGCGACACCGATGGCCAGCAAAGAAAAAATGAACTGCCGCATGGACAGTCCGAAAAACATGGATTCCGTATAGTTTCGGATTTCACGGTTGATCTTGACTTCCAAAGGGATACCTCCTTCGTTTGGGTATAAGAAAACCGCCTCCCGAGTAGGGGACGGTTGAATGGTTTATAGGGAACTTTTTGACGAGGAATGCGGCAAAAAATTCCCTATATTATAGAAACGGTTTGCGCCATTACAGCCCCATCATCTCCCGTACAATCCGGTCGGACATCTTCACAGAGCCGACCAGGATGAGCATGTTGAAGATGAGTTCCCCAATATAGCTCCACAGCATCGTTACGGCCGCAGCATCGGTCTTGACGATGCAGTGCCGAATAATAACGGGATGGACACCTCGACTCGTCAGATATCGCTCTACTATGTCTGTTGTCTTGGACAGCTTTGGCATCAGGAGCTCTGTGGTTTTTCGTTCCCTCGGGCAATAGAAAATGGGCGGCTTTTCTGCCGCCCGACCGAGTATTGTTTTTACTTCCTGTATGAAAGAATATCCTTTTACCTTGATAAGATAATCCAGCGCCGATCTGCCTCCGATACCCTGTGAAAACCAGCACCACTTCCCGTTGCTGATTCGCAGAGAATCATGCTCTCTGGTGCAATAGGTGTCCACCGACACATGCACGAGCTCCTGCGGTTCATAATTGCGAAGAAACGTTAAAAGATCCATTTCCTTGGCTTTGGCAACATCCTCCGCGGCAATATAGCTCATAGGGCATCACCTCGCTTCACGCCGGTCTCTCAGAAAATCGGCTCTGATGACCGCATTGGCTCGGCACTCGATGGTGTCACGGATGTTGTCCATGCGGTCGGTCTCCCGCTTTTCGAAGTCCTTAAACACATCCGCAAGGGGACTGGGCGAATTCAGGAGCGCCTTGCACTGCTTATCGGACAAGTCGTATTCCTCCAGCGCCAGCACAATGTCCTCCCGAACCGTGTACTCGTAGCAGTGGTTCAGGATTTCATTGGGCGGCTGGGAAAGCAGCC
>ERZ779840.2606-NODE-2606-length-15309-cov-2.669726_pt1 | contig 15309 bp, 11 predicted proteins | sample MGYA00511561_ERZ779840 | MGnify/ENA primary metagenome ERZ779840 (study PRJEB29588, sample SAMEA2162036) | human gut metagenome | biome: human gut; feature: human-associated habitat; material: faeces | place: Denmark | collected 2008/2010 ...
TATCACCTCCTTCATGGAGGGACGCACCTGTTTGTAGATGAAGTGCATCGTTATCCATATAATAACTGGATACAAGAATTGAAAAATATCTATGATTCCTATCCCGGACTTCGAGTGGTGTTTACCGGTTCTTCTTTGTTGCAGATTGATTTTTCGGTGGCCGATTTGTCCCGCAGGTGTGTCTTTTACACGCTTCAGGGATTGTCTTTCAGGGAGTATCTGGAGTTTGAGGGGAAAGGTTCCTTTCCGGTTTTTACGTTAGAAGAGATCCTAAAGGGACATTTGACTGCTGCGGCTGATGTGGTTTCGCAGATTACCGTTATTCCGCTTTTTGAGGAATATTTGCGTCAAGGCTATTATCCTTTTTACAAAGAAGCGCCTGTCTCTTATCCGTTACGGTTGCAGCAAATTATTACTACTGTGCTTGAGAATGATTTGCCGGCAGTAGAAAAAGTGGAATATGTATCTATAAAGAAGATGAAACGCTTATTGATGATTCTTTCGCAGATGGTTCCATTTACGCCCAATATGACGAAAATAGCCGAAAGCATAGAAGCCACTCGTCAGTCGGTTATCCGTATGTTTCAAGTTCTGGAACGTGCGGCCTTGCTCATCATGCTGTATTCCGGGAAGAATAATATGCAGCAACTTGCCAAACCGGAAAAAGTTTATTTGGACAATACGAACTTGATGTATGCTCTTTCTTCCTCTGCGGATATAGGTAATATTCGTGAAACATTCTTTGCCAATCAGTTGAAACAAAATCATCAGATAGCTTTTTCCGGGCAGGGAGATTTTCGGATAAATGATGTTTATACTTTTGAAGTGGGAGGAAAGAACAAGACGTTTGAGCAAATAAAGGATGTACCGAACAGTTATCTGGCTATAGACGGGATAGAATATGGAACGGGGAACAGGATTCCTCTCTGGTTGTTTGGATTTCTGTATTAGTTTGAATACAATTCATAGTTCCGGGCATCAATGATTACATTAGGTTCTCTTTTAAGAAAATCTAAATCCACTACTTCTATTTGTTTGTTCTCTATTCTTATCATGCTATACAATTCTGAATTATTCTTTTCTAAACAGTGATGAAAAGAAAGAAAACAGGTTCCTCTTCTCGGCTTTTGACTGTCCCCGACTTTTTATGGAACAAAATGTATTTCTCGTATCGTCAAATCCGAAGATAACATCGGATTCTTTCTCGATTTTAGGAATAGCAATGAATTTCAATCCTTTGTAATTCTTGATGTTGTCTATCGGAATCCAACATTCCTGTTCCGGCTCCCAGTAAGTGACATCATCTAGCGTTTCTTTTTTTATATCCAGATTTGCTGATATGTCATACTGCCCGTCTGTACTTTTCATCAGGATATACGCTTCGACTAATTCGTGTGTTACGTTGTCGTAATTTAATATTGGCTTTTGCCAAGTTTCATCTATCTCCTCAGAGTCTTCTTCATCTAATGCGAATACCCAGATTGGATTTTCCTGCATATCTTGCAAGGTCACTTCATCTATGGGTTTGGGCTTCCCATAGGTAATTTTAGTAGAATAAACATTATTGTTGTTTACTCCTTTCGTATCAACTTCTTTCATTTTTTGTTTTTATGTTGACATTCTTGCTCTCATTCCGGTTGAATATACTTTAGTATCTCTCTGACTTTTGCTTTTATGTCTGATTCAGTCGTAAAAGCTTTCGGGGCAAGCTTGTGGTCTTCGCTAAATTCAGAATATCGTCCGGCTATTGTGCTCAATTCATCAAGCCATTTCTTTTCATCTGGTTCTGCTCCGTCCTTATAGTCGCCAATATCATACCATTCATAGATTTTGTTGCAAAAGTCTATCGTGTTGACTTTGTTACAAGAATACTCTTCCAAAAGATTACGCATGGCGGTTTTCCAGAGAACATGCATGTCTTTATCCACATTGAACCGTTCTAACAGCAACAGCAATCTTTCTCTGACTTTATTGAAACTCATGATGCCTTCAAGATATTCATCACGACACTCGTCTACATAATAGATTGATGTTAGTTCTTTTTGAGTAAATTCCACTTCATTAGTCAATCCCCATAGTGTGTCTATCACAAATATAACGTTCGTAATGGAAGATAAATCATATTGCTTCAAATAGGGGAAAAATAAGTTACCGGAAATTTTTAGAGACGAAATTTGTCTTTTATAAATTTCATCCATTAAAAGCTCTTGGATACGTTCTTTCGTATGAGCCCATGATAATTCAATAATGAAATAATCGTTTACATCTATTTCATTATTTAGAATATAGTTATCAGCCCAAGAAGTAATGATAGAGATGTCTATAAAGTCATACTCAAGTGCAATATTAAACAATATAATATTTTTATCAATTGTCTTTTCCATATTGGGTTCTTAAAATTGGAACCTTGTTTTATGTTATTCTCCGTCCATCCGTCGCAGCGAATGAAGAACATCCGCTGCGGCGGAAATTTATTCAAAGTAAAACTTGTCAATAAAATGTTCTAATATCCATCCTTCTTCTGTTGGCTCATAATTCTCATCAAAATGCAATGCGACTTCATCACTTGCCAATTCACGGATTTCATATGCTGTATCTTCATCTAAATAGAGTTTTATAGAATCTGTTGAATTGAAGAATTTGATTTTATTTATTAAATTCTCATGTCCTTTTAAAAGAGAATGTATAAGATAGTCATACTCTTTTTTAGATAATGTCACTTCTTTAATCATTTGTTACCTCTTAATTTTTTTACATTTTTTGTATGAGTACCGTGTACGGTTATGATTTTCCCTGTTGTAGGATTTACTACTACGGTTGCATTTGTTCCTATATACTTAATACTAGGTCTTCCTTGTGAATCATATTTTACATCTGTAACTTTTAGTGGATTATTTAGAGCATCGTCAATATTACTTTGAGAGATCCCACGTTCTTGAGTTCTTTCTGTTGCGTGTTTGCTTGTGTTATTGTTTTCTTTATTCTTTATATCGCTTTTCCAAGGGCTTTTTCCTGCATCTCTGGCTGCTTTTATTCCATCAGCAGTGCCATTCATTATACCAGACATTAATCCTAATGCAGCACTTTGGCCTCCTTGCTTTAATGCCTCTCCAAGATCAGCACCTGAGCCTAATGCCATAGCCGTACCTAAACCAAAACCTGTAGCAGAGTTTAATGTTCCTTGTGTCAAAACCTCTTTTAGTATAGGGCTCGCAATACCTTCTGTTAATTTGCTAATTGGTTTCGCTAAATAGCTACCTAAATTTCCCCCTAGATAAGAAGTTGCTCCTCCCATTATACCTGAACTGCCAACCTGCATCCAATCTATGTTACCCCAACCATTGTTGAATCCTTGATTGACAATGCTATTTGTTGCACCTAATACCGCCGCTCCGGCAATTGGTCCTGCATAGATGGTTGCCAATCCGGAAGCTGCTCCTGTCCCAAAAAGAGCGAATCCCTGTCCTACACTGTGTATATTGCCCTGTACGGCATTAACTATTACATTGAATATACCACCGATAGCAGCAGCGATTAAATCATCTATAAGGAACCATTCACCATTTTGGTCTACATATATTAGCGGATTATTTAAACAATAGCTGTAACGATTGAAATTCTGACTGAAATCCGGGTTCTGTACATACGGGTCAGGACTTAGAAAACGTCCTAATGCCGGATCGTATAGTCGGGCATTCATATTAATCAAACCAAAGACCGCAAGATGTTCGTGTCCGGTATATCCTCTGCCTAAAAAGAGTTCCGGTTCACTTCCTGGCGCATAGATAGCTTGTGTAGCTGGATTTCGTAGTTTACCCCAGGCATCATAACTCAATTCTTGTACAATATTACCGGATACATCCGTTATTTGTGTAATACTGCCTAAGTGATCGCGACAAAGGTAATATATATTCCATGTACCTGTACCATTTTTAACTAAAACTGTTTGAGCAGAATATGCGTCGCCACCTACATAAAGTTTTTCTTTAGTACTGTTAGCTGTTTTATCCAGTTCATATTTGTTCCCTATATAATATCGAGTCAATTTATCAGCGGTACCTTGCTTTAATAACATTTTGACACGATTGGCATCCCCATTGTAAGTGAATGTAGCTGTATATCCATTTTCTGTAATGGATGCAGGACGTAGCATAGCATTATATGCTATTGTTTGGTTGCGCAAAGGTATAGTGTTGCCTGAAGGAGTTACCGTTTCAATTGCGTAGGGTTTGCTTGCGCTATATTCAAACTTGCCTATACCACTTGAATTCGTAATATTGCCTTTGATATCATAAGTCACAGTCTGATTGGTAAAGGATGTCAGACGATTCAGGTGGTCATACCCGAAATTTTCTTTCAAGTTTCGTTTTGCATCCGATCTCCAGTCTAAATTGCCGGTCGTTGCAATAAAGTTGCATCTGAAATCTTGTATGGAAGTTGTATTCTTTATGGCGATGATGGCTATAACTTTTCCATCGGTGTCATACGTTTGAATACGCCTTAATATTCCGGTTGTATAAGCTGTCGGTAGTCCTTGATTGTTTTCTCCGGTTAATTTCCAAATAGAAATAGAATCGTTGAGTTTTATTTCGGATAGATTCCCATTCGTATATTTGAAATACTCTGTTGTGATATTGCCGGATTGTGACAGATAGTTCATAGAGGAAACGTTACCATTACTGTAAAGATAAGTTTTCTGCAACCATTTGCCATCGACTATTGTCTCTTTTTCCACCGATAGGCGGAGATTACCATCATACGTATAAGTCTTGGATGTTCCATTATTGCTCTGTTCGGATGCAATCATGCCATCCGCATTATAAGTATAATTGGTAGTTAGTTCACCCACATATTCAAGTTTTGTCAAACGATTGTAGGTATCGTATGTCATGCGGGTGACTTTGCTATTGGCATCGGTCTTGGTACTGACATTACCTGCCGCATCATAGGTGAATGTGGTGCTTCCCGCACTTGGATCTGTTAGCTGGGTTTGCCGTCCGTATGTATCATAGCTAAAAGATGTTGTGATATTACCAGGAGCAATAATTGAAGATAATTGTCCGTCAGGACGATAATTGTAGGTTATTGAGCCACTTGAATCTTCAACCTTTATTAAATCTCCCATCGCATTATATATCTGTTTGGTCGATATACCATTTATTACACTTGTTGTTGTGAGGCCACTATAAGAATATGTCTCTTGTCTTCCTGTAGGATAAACTACTTTAGTTATTCTGTCATAATTATCATAGCTATAAATTTGCCATAACCCCGGAGTTCCTTTACAAGGATATGAAGTCTTGGACAGATGTCCTTGGTTGTCATATAGGTTATCGACATATAAATATTGTCCATCAAAACATTTCTCTCCTGTTCTAACCTCGCGATTAAGAGCATCCAAATATGTTTGTGTATCCGGTTGTCCGGTGGAACTATCATTGATAACTATCAATGCATTAGTGGGAGAAGATGCCCAAGAAGCTGTACTGGTTGAAATACTTCCATCTATATAAGTTGATTTGATCTTTCTGCCCCATGGGTCATAATCGAAAGTGGTCTTTTTATTTTTGTGGTTTTGAACTGCGCTTAGTAATCCTTTCCCATTATAAGTATATGTTTCTTTTAAACCAAGTGGGTCGGTTTGGCTGCTAAGTTGCCCATTAGAATTATATTCATATCCGACAATTTGTTCATTGGGAGAAGAGTAATATTTGGTTCTGGTTCGTATCAATTGATTGATTGAATTATATTCAAACTTTTCTTCTTTTATTTTATTGGTATTAGCTACATAATATGTCTTTGAAATAGGAAAATATTGAGTGTTATACGTCATTACTGTACGGTTTGTAGATGTTCCTCCGTTGCGTGCAGTTATTGATTGTTCGGTGAGTGGCAATCCTAATATATATACCGAATCTTTTGTGATATTTTGATAAGTATTATTCTTTGTAGTAGAAAGCCCATTGCCATAACTGATTATTTCTTGAGTAATGTTACCGTATGTATCGTATTTGTATTGCCCTGTTGTTGACAGACCTTTGGATTTATCTGTTGTCGTTTTTTGTGTAAGTAATATATTCGTTATTTTGTTTGATGCAGTAGAAATACTATATGTATATTTACTTGATAGTCCGTCAGAATCATCTTCCACCGGGACAGAAAAACGAAGAGGGTCAAATGTTTGCGAACTATGTTTACCGGTAACATTATCATAAACATGTATTTTCTCAAATCCCTTGAAACCAAGTCCTTGTTTGTGGATAACAGCATTGGTATATAAATAGCTAAGATCTCGCAATAATGTTCCATTGTTATAGGCTACCAGATTTGAACATACAGTTAATCCCCCCTTAAAATTTTGATAGGGAAATTCAGCGCCTGCCCCGGGAGTGTATAGAGGGGTGGTTTCATCGTTCAGTTGTTGATAACCGGCCTTTGTTATAACACCATAACTGTTGATAATTCCGGTTAATAATCTATTTTGGGAGTCATCATTCTTATAGTATAATCTGGATGCGATTCCTCCTGTTTTTAAGCTGATAAGATTATTGTAATAATTACGGCTTTGTATATTTGTAGGAATTAAAACAGTCTCTTTTGGTATAGTTGTGTAACTTGAACCTTTATAAGTTTGATAAGAGATAAAATAAGTTGCTAATGATACATTACTGGAACTGCCATAGGTTTCAATTAGATCTGTCTGTCCGTCACCATTCATATCTTGTACTATAAATTTAGACGTTTCGGTTCTTGATGTGATAGTGATATCTTTTTTGTCCCAATATCCATTGCCTTTTGAGGAAAAAATACTCCATGTTGAACCGTTGCTTTTCAATGGTGAAAGGATGAAATCAGATTTACCATCTCCATTAAATTCTCCCAATAAGAATTCTCTGTCACGTAACATTGAATTGTTCAGTTGGCTATCTGTTGCAATAGTGCTGTAACCACTGATATTTGTTCCTGTGCCATAAAATGAGAAAATAGTAGTTCCATTGTCATTTATTAAACACAAATCTGTTTTTCCATCCCCATTGTAATCTATGGTATATAATTTATTGGATTGGGCATAGGCTTCTTCTCCACTTATATTTTTATCTTGATAAGCAGGAAATGCTAACCAATATGAGAAGGGACTGCCTTCATATAATATTTTATTGTTTTCTAAATCTATTATATAGCATTTACTTGGTGCTCCTTTATCCATCGCATTGTAGGCGGAGACAACCAGCACTTCCATTTTTCCGTCCCCATTAAAATCACCGGTATAGTAATATTTAGGGTTGATACTTTTAGTTCCTCTATGATCTAGTAATGTGTTAAAACTGTAAGAACGTGTATACTTTTTGGCTATTCCAGAAAGTAGATTGCCTGTATAAACATGAAAATCAATTTTGTCCATATCACCTGAGACGTAGTTGTTAACTTTGACGATTTCTTCTCCATCAAACTTATCTAAATCCATGCAGAATATGTCAACAAAGCCTGCTTCTGTTTTCAGTTCAGGATTATACATGGCAAAGTCACCGCTAAGCCCGGTAGCTACGATTATCGTTTCGTCTCCTGTATATTGGTTTTCAAAATAGTTTCGTGAATGATGAAAAGTTCCAGATTTTCGGTAATATTCTACATAAGAGGCTTGTTGGGCAGCATTATAATACCGTCATTTTCAGAGCCATAATCAAACTTTCCTTTAGTAGTGCGTACCTGATTAGCTTCTTCGAAGTTATACCAGTGTATTAACTGGGTGTCTTTTTTGTCAAAACCTTTGATTTGTTTGTTGTCTCCATAATAAAATTTCAGAGGATTTAATGATTTTCCAGTCGCAGTACAGGCAATTTGTGAAATGAGTGATACCGATCCTCCTGTTATGTATGTTAATGAATACGTTCTTATTGCAGAGCCGTATAGATTAGTCGTAATAGATGAAAGCTGATAATCGTAGGTGATTTTTTTTCCACCATTAAATACATTTTGTACATCAGCTGAACGAGATATGTAGTTGAATGATAGCCATGCCTGTTTACTCTTCCCGTATGTTATTCGGCTTATTCGATAGTGGTCATTTATTTTTGTATACGTATAATTGATTACGGAACCTGATTTGTCCGTCATTTGTGTGATATAGTAGTTAATTCCGTCTGTGATATCATATATCGCTTTTCTTCCATCAGGAAAGGTTACTTCAAAACTGCTAAAATTGAATCCTGACAATTTTCCTTGAGCTTTGATAAAGCCTTGTTCTGTTTGATAGCTTACTTTACCTGTTGATGTATTTGTTTGGATTAATCTTTGTCCATCTATGAAATATGCATTTAAATAAATACCAGTCAATACTCCAGCGACTTGGTTGTCATAATACATGGACATATTTCCTCTGGATATAACAGATGCCCCAGCTATATTCCATCCCCATCCTAATGGGCCATTACCAGATAAACTATTATAAGTCAACGAAATTTGTGGTGTGAAGCCATCCGGGCTTTGATATGCTTCTATTGGTATATTGATGGTCATTGCACCTGTAGGTGAAACGGTAGAATTACATGGAATTTCACCTACATCCTTAGTTTTGTCAATGGTATAAGAGGTAGGAATATGTGGATGAAGTTCGTTTCCCGAGATTCTGGTTATTGCTTGTAACGATCTGGAGGTGATAGGGATATTCCTGTTATCAGTACTGTCCATTGTGATATTGAAGCCTATACTGTCAATGGGAAGCCCGATAAGTTCTTTCATCGTAGTTTGACTAAAGGCGTTGCCTGCGAAAAATATTGTTGCCAAAATAATGGCTATTTTGAGTCTAATTTTGTCCATATTATCTTGTTATTATTCTTTTATAATTTTCCAACTAGATATTTTATCTTCAACCCTAATTTGCATGATATAAATACCATTAGGTTGTGCACTGAGATCAAAAGTTTGATTATTGTCAGATAGTTCAGTCTTTTCAATTAATTTCCCGACAATATTATAAATACTAATAAATCCCTTAGCTTTGTCTAATCCCGTTATTTTAATGTTTAAAATCCCTTTCGTTGGATTGGGATAAATTTTGATTTCATGACTTTGCATTTCCTCAATATAAGGTACTTGCTCATCTTCTTCTGAAAGTATACTTCTTGTGGCAGATAACACAATCTCTCTTTTAGTACGATTACCGGCACTGTCGTAGGAATACTTGATTTTGTTTTGAGCGTGTACATAAGTTGTTGTACAAAACAAGAATGCAATAAATAGCAGTTTTTTCATATTTAGTATATTGTTGAATTTAGTAAAGTGTGAATTGTCCCCAGAATGAGTACTTTCCGTTTGTTAGCTCAATAGTATATGTTCCTGCTTCCATTGTGCTAAATTGAAATGAATAATCTTGGTTATTGAAGACAGTAATGGTGCTTGAATAAACGATACTATCGAATTCATTGAGTATTGTGATCTGTAGGTCTTCTAAAATAATATCTGAGTAAATATAGATAATATTGCCGTTATGGGAGAGGTTGGGAACATAAGGAATTGAGCGTTTGTCTTCACCCCAACTCCTTTCTATAACTTTAATATCCTTTTGTTCTTTGAAATTCCAATTCTCTTTATGCCCTGCAAAAGAAGCTAATGACATAGTAATACACATAAATGCGACTAATTCTCTTTTCATATTATTTATTGTTTTGAAATTTAAGCCGCAAATATATGCTGATGTAGATAGACTGGTTTAGAATACGGTTTTAGTACGGTTTTAATATTGTGGAGTAATTCGTGACATAACCTTGGGTTTAAAATGCTTGTATGAATTGATCCCATTTCTCTGGACTGCCTTGTAGCCCGTGTGTCTTCTCGTAAAGCTTCTTGCGAGAGGAGGTTACAGCTTGTTTAGAGCGTAGTGTCAGGTTAGCAATGCCTGTAGCTGATATTGATATCTTGAGTAATAGACAGATGCGTAATTCCTGCTCACTAATTTGCGGGAAGAGTGCGTAAAGCCGCTTAGTGAACATTCCGTATGTTTGGTCTACCATTGCTTGTAAATCGTTCCACTCTGCTGCTGTTACATTGGTTTGGTTTTTGGCGGCTTGATGGAAATGGATATAAATATCAGATCGTTTTAAATTACTTTCTAAAAGTGTTTGTTTTTTCTGTTCTGCTTCTATTTGTTTATTTGTATTTTCAATCAATTCTTTTTGTGCTTCTAATAACTCTTGTTTTAATTCGTCCTTTTCTGATTGTGCAACCTGCAATTGTGTCTCTAAAAAATGAATATGCTTTGCATTTTTCTCGATGCATTCAATACTTTTCTGATATTGCCTTTCTTTTATTTCTTGCAGTCGCCTTTGCTGTTCTTTCTTTTGTTCTCTCTTTCGCTTTGTATATTGTGAATAAAGAAGGAAACTTGTTATTGATAGTATAAGTATGAAAATGAGACCTATTACCTTTGCTTCTTGTTTGGCGTTTATATCCTTGAGTTTTTGATTTTCTTTCTCTCTCAATTGATAGTTGTACAAAGATTGCATTTTGCGTATGGTTTCCGTATCAGTCTGTTTCATTATGGAGTCTGTATACGCTAAGTATAAATCAACATAATCTAATGCCTCTTTATATAGGTGATTCTGTTTGCATATGTTGCTTAAACCTTCATAACCTCCTTGTTTAGTATAGTAATTGTCGAATTCTAATAATTTGTGGTAATAGTAATAGGCTGAATCTTGATTATTCATCTTAAAGTGTAAGTCGGCTATTGTGGAGATGCGAGACGCTAAATTTCTTTTTTCCTTTTCTTGCATGGAAATGCGGATAGCTTCTTCAGCTTGAGAGTACATTCCTAATTGTGTGTAGAGGCTGGCAAGTTCACCTGAAATAATGGTTATCAGATGTTTGTTCTTTATCTCTCTTGCCTGCTTATATGCGTTTTCATAATAGAAAAGAGAGCTGTCGGCATTATTATATCCTGTAAATGTACGCCCTATATCACGTAAACTGTAAATTTGTCCAATACTGTCATTCGATAAAATGTCATAATTATAGCTTTTCTTGAAAACAGATAATGCTTCATTATACACTCTTTGGTATAGGTACAATATTCCCATTTGGCTATAGATTCTACTGATTAACTTATAATCCTTGCTGTTTTGTGAAACATCCAAGGCTTTCTGATAGTAATCCAATGCTTGTGGTGCATCTCCTAAATCTCTGTAAACACGTCCGGCATAATAATAGGCCTCCAGAAGATGCTTTTTTTCTTTTTTTTGTTTGTAATATTTTAATATTTGAAGTATACTGCTATCTGAAGTATGGGTAATATAAGCTTTATCTTTAGCTTTTAGACAGGTCAACTGATAGTATATTTGTATTTGTTGATTTTCGGCTGCAATCTTTTCTTCCATTGCTGTTAGTATGGTTATTGCACTGTCCGGATTCACGTTTGAGAGGGAATCTGCCAATATTAACATTTGGGGATAGGATGGATTTTCACATCCACAAAAACAATGTAGCAAGATGATAGATAACAGATATATTTGTAGTAATGTCTTTTGTTTCATGACTTTTATGAATTATATCACAAATTTACATATTTATTTAAGGTGGGAAGCAAAAAACGGATAGTTTGTTTAAGGTAAAAGTACCATTTGATCTTATTTTGCTTAGAGCGTCGAAAAACTACTACCTAGTAAATACCAAACTACCCGTAAGTAGTCGGGCACTTACTACGTAGTAGTTAACTAACTACCTATAGGTAGTTCAAGATACCTCTCTGCCATAGCCGAACCGCACTTGCTCCGTACTTGCTCCGTACATTCTTCGCTCAGAGGTACCTCTAACCGAAGAATGTACGGAGCAAGTGCGGTTCGGCTATGGTTCGGATATTAGTTTGTCACAAATAAATTTCCTCTTTTCTTTTGGAATCTTCCCAAATTTCATGTTACTTTGTTATCAGTTGAACTTTAATACTAAGAACACATTATGGGAAAGAGTAAGAAAAAGGCTATGCATAGCCAGAAAGAAGAAGAACAAGCTAAGAAAGTGTTGTTGATTATTGGCGTATCTGCATTGATACTGGTGTTGGTGATGCTGATAGGATACTCGTTCTTGGGGAAATAACGAATAGATGTCGCAAGAAATAGAACGGAAATTCCTCGTGACGGGGGAGTACAAATCGAGGGCGTATGAACAAAGCCGTATTGTACAAGGTTATATCAGTAGTGCAAGAGACCGGACCGTGCGGGTGCGCATCCGTGACGGAAAGGGATATCTTACGATCAAAGGTGCTTCCGATGCCTCGGGACTCAGCCGATATGAATGGGAAAAAGAGATTCCATTGAATGAAGCGGAGGAACTGATGAAACTTTGTGAACCGGGTGTCATTGATAAGACCCGTTATCTGGTGCGTAGCGGACGGCATACGTTTGAGGTGGATGAGTTCTACGGTGAAAATGAAGGTCTGGTAGTTGCCGAAGTGGAACTGGCTTCGGAAGACGAGGCTTTTGAAAAACCGGATTTCATAGGGCGGGAAGTAACAGGCGACGTCCGTTACTATAACTCGCAACTGATGAAGCATCCATACACTGCCTGGTAATGCCTTAATACCTTGTCGACAAGAAGTTAAGAGTTTGTCAACAAGGAGTTAACTTCTTGTTGACAGGAAGTTAACTCCTTGCAAATGGTTGCTAATCAAGTATATTCAGAGGACGAAATGGAGAAACTTTATGAATACCTGCCTAGAGAACTGGTGACCTTTGTATTGGTGACTTTGTTTTCTTTATTAATAGGACTTTCACAGCGAAAAATCAGTTTGAAGCGTGAAGGGGAGACAACGTTGTTCGGTACGGACCGCACGTTCACTTTTATAGGTATTTTGGGGTATCTGCTTTATATTCTTGATCCGGTGGATTACCGCTTGTTTATGGGCGGTGGCGCTATATTGGGACTGCTGCTGGGATTGAATTATTACGTTAAACAATCTCAGTTCCATGTATTCGGGGTTACTACCATTATTATCGCACTCATCACTTATTGTATTGCTCCTATTGTAGCCACACAACCCTCTTGGTTTTACGTGATGGTGGTTGTGACGGTATTGCTCTTTACCGAATTGAAGCATACTTTTACAGAACTCGCACAGCGCATGAAGAATGACGAGATGATTACTCTTGCCAAGTTCCTCGCTATCAGTGGCATTATCTTACCGATGTTGCCGAATGAAAATCTGATACCCGACATTAATTTGACCCCTTATACCGTTTGGTTGGCTACGGTAGTTGTATCCGGTATCTCTTATCTGTCTTATCTGTTGAGGCGATATGTATTTCATGAGTCCGGTATTCTGGTATCTGGTATTATAGGTGGTTTGTATAGCAGTACGGCAACTATTTCTGTTCTGGCACGTAAGAGTCGCAAGGCACCTGCGCAGGAGGCGCCGGAATATGCCGCAGCAATGTTGTTGGCAGTGAGTATGATGTTTCTTCGTTTCCTTATACTAATAGGTATATTCAGTAAAGCGATTCTTGCGGAAATTTATCCATACCTGCTTATTATGTCCTTCGTTACGGCGGGAGTGGCCTGGTATCTGCATCGGAAGCGTAAGCCGATTCCGGTGACGGGCGAAGAAGCTGAAGAAGAAGATAGCAGTAACCCGTTGGAATTTAAAGTTGCATTGATTTTTGCCGTTCTGTTTGTGATATTCACCATTGTGACACATTATACTTTGATTTATACCGGTACGGGTGGATTGAATGTCTTGTCGTCCATTGCCGGGTTGAGTGATATCACTCCATTTATTCTGAACCTGCTGCAAGGTTCGGGCATTGCCGTTGTGGTGGTGACAGCTTGTTGTATGCAGGCTATCGTGAGCAATATTGCCGTGAATATGTGCTATGCGTTGTTCTTTGCAGGCGGGCGGAGTCCGTTGCGTCGGTGGGTGCTGCGTGGTTTTGGATGTGTGATCGCGGTTAACGTTTGCATGCTGCTTTTTTTCTATTTGTTATAAGTTATTCTTGCTGTCAGAAATCCCTTCTCAGGAATTCCCTTAGATGAAGTTGCGTAATGCCTTCCCGGTCATTCACTTTATGGAATGGGTCTAATGAAATGACATATTTAGGGTAGTTGTCTTTAATAAGTTGAAGATTACCGAATTCTCGTTCTATGGTATCTTCCGATGCAAGAAGATACGTGGCTTGTACATATATGGTTTGCCCATTCTTTTTAGCCACGAAATCAATTTCCATTTGTCGGAATTGCCCTACAGACACTGTAAATCCTTGGCTTTTGAGGTGCAGATAGATTGCGTTTTCTATTAATTTCTCAATATCTCCGATTTGGTTGGAACCGGTTAAGGCATTTCTAAGTCCTAAATCTTCAAAATAATACTTTTCACTGGATTCCAGGAGGCGTTTACGATGCATATCATATCTGGGAACCTTGTTGATGATAAAAGCATTGCAAAAGTAGGCCAGATAGTTTAATATGACAGTGGTAGTAACTTCTATCTGTTGTGCTTTCATGTATTTGCTAATACTTGATGCTGAAATTATTTTTCCTGTGCTATCACTGATAAAAGATATTAAGTTTTCCAAGAAGGGCACATTGCGGATTTGCTCTCTGGCAATGACATCTTTCAATATTATGGTATTATAGATATTATGGAGATAGTCTTGGGCTAAATCCTGATTCTCTATTCCAATGCGATATAGTTGTGGTAATCCTCCGTAAGTCAGATATTTCATTAAAGAAGAATCGATGTCTTCCAACTGATGGAATTCCAGAAATTCTTTGTAGTTCAAACTCTGAATATGAAATTCCATATATCTTCCTGATAATACTGTAGACAACTCACTTGAAAGCATTTTGGCATTGCTACCTGTCACAATTATGTTACACTCATCATCTGCTTGTAAACTTCTGAGTGTTCTTTCAAATTCAATAATCTCTTGAATCTCGTCAATAAACAGATAATTCTCCTTTGTGTGGTCTAAATGTTCATTTACATATAGAGTTAATTCCTTATGACTTTTAATAAAATCGAATTCTGTTTTTTCCTTATTGATATATATAATATTGTTTTGCTGCTTAGAGCCAGTTTCTTGGATAAGCTGTTGCAGGATACAACTTTTCCCAACTCTGCGTTGTCCGGTAAGTACGATTATCAAACCTTTGCCTATGGAAGGTCTGATTTTATCCGTATATTGAGGGCGATTGATTAGTTTCATAAACTGAATGTTTAGACAAAGATAACATTTTTATCTTTCATGGAGGATAAAAGTGCCTCAAAATGTTTTTTTGTTTTTTATAAAAGATAAATTGAATGCATTCGTTTGCGAGTACAAG
>ERZ779840.2617-NODE-2617-length-15280-cov-3.509491_pt1 | contig 15280 bp, 10 predicted proteins | sample MGYA00511561_ERZ779840 | MGnify/ENA primary metagenome ERZ779840 (study PRJEB29588, sample SAMEA2162036) | human gut metagenome | biome: human gut; feature: human-associated habitat; material: faeces | place: Denmark | collected 2008/2010 ...
CCGCCGCTTTTTCTGCCGCGCTTGCCGACTGCCGCCGTGCCGGTGTCCCGCTGCTTTGCCTTGGTTCTTTGTATATGTACCGGGACGTGCTGGCGGCGGTGGAACAACTGTGAAGCCGCGACAGCCGGGAACGCAATACGCCTATCAACCTGCGGTTAAAAAGAAAACCGCAGGTTGATTTTATGCGTAGTGAAAACCGGCTGTCCGACCCGCGGCACCACGGGTATATGTAAACAAATCATGAATAATCGAATTTCCACAAAAAGCCGGTTGACAATCCGGGGGATTTATGGTACAATTATCGAAGTACATGAGGAAAGGAGAACATGGTTTACCATTATGGACGGGGACAGTACGTCTCACTGTTGTGAGAAGCCTCCTTTATGCCGTTATGTGCGCTTGAAGTGGTGTGAGCGCGACAGCAGCCTGTTTCTGCGTGAGCAGATGACGGGTTCTGTCGGTGTGCGACATTGCCTCAGGCTTTTTCTTATACTTTGCCCGCAGGCAGCATAGGATGAACAATACACGTAACGATAATGCATCGGACACAGAGTCCGGGAGGAGAGACATACAGTCATGAAAAGCAATATTTTCCTGATGATACTCCTGCAGATACTGCTCATCGCGCTGAACGCCGTGTTCGCCGCAGCAGAGATTGCAGTGCTGAGTGTCAACGAAAACAAACTCAATAAGCTGGCAGAGGATGGGAACCGGCGTGCCCGCCGCCTGCTGAAGCTGACGAAACAGCCCGCGAAGTTTCTGGCGACCATTCAGGTAGCTATCACGCTGGCGGGATTCCTGGGAAGCGCCTTTGCCGCCGACAACTTCGCGGGTCCCATCGTAAACGCGCTGATGAAGAAGGGCGCGGATGCCTACGTATCCGAGTCCACGATGAACACGATCGCTGTCGTAGTGATTACGCTGATCCTGTCCTACGTCACGCTGATTTTCGGCGAGTTGGTGCCGAAGCGGGTTGCCATGCGCAAGTCCGAATCGCTGGCGCTGGGCATATCGGGAATGCTTCGGGCGGTCGGTACGCTGTTTGCCCCGCTGGTCTGGCTGCTGACCAAATCCACGAACGGCGTACTGCGCCTGATGGGCATTGACCCCACGCAGGCGGATGAGCAGGCAAGCGAGGAGGACATCCGCCTGATGGTGGATGCCAGTGCCGAAAACGGCGCCATTGACCGCGAGGAGCAGAGCATCATTCAGAATGTGTTTGAATTTGACGATCTGACCGCCGGGGAGATCGCCGTACACCGTACCGAGGTCACGATTCTGTGGATTGAGGACGATATGCAGGCGTGGGACGAAACCATTCACAAGGGGCGCTTTACCTTCTATCCCGTGTGCGGCGAGTCCAAGGATAACGTCATCGGCGTGCTGAATGCCAAGGACTACTACCGCCTGGACAGCAAGGACCGGGAGACGGTCATGGCAGAGGCGGTAAGACCTGCGTACCTGGTGCCGGAGGGTGTCAAGGCGGACGTCCTGTTCCGCAATATGCGCACAACGCGCAATAAGTTTGCCGTTGTGCTGGATGAATACGGCGGCATGGCGGGTATCGTGACGATCACAGACCTGATCGAGCGGCTGGTAGGCGACCTGACCAACGCCGACGTGCAGGCGCTCGCCAAGAAGATCCTTGCGGACGGAAACCTCGTGAAGGTCGTCATGCGCCCGTCGAAGTAAGCGACAAAACGATCAATTTTTCAAACCGACAGAACAAGGCAGTCACCCAGTTGACTGCCTTTTCTTTTTCCGAACGGGCTGAAAATGGTTAACTTTGTACCGTTAATTCCCAAATTCATCATGCAAAAAAGTATTCGGCTGGTCTCCGGCCTCTATCTCAAACTGTCGCTGCTGACCGTCGCCGTCGGCCTCGTGCTGCGCGTCGTACTGCTTTTCAACGAGCAGACCACCTCACTCGCCTTCTCATTCGGCGAATGGTGCGAAGTCTTCCTGCTGGGCGCCGTGAACGATTTCTGCGCCGCGACGGCGGGATTCATTTTCCTCTGGCTCTTCATGTTGAGCGTTTCGCGCACCAAGTACAAAAAGCCGTGGGGTTACATCCTCCTCGCCCTGCTCGTGGCGGCGTTCTGCTACGTGGCGTTCTTCAACACGATCTTCGACGAATACGGAAGCGTCGCGCCGCGAATCGCCCTCTATGTGCTGGGCTACTGGGCCGGCAGCTTCGCACTGCGGCTCTTCCTGCCCGGATTCCGCAGCCACTGGACCACGGTGTGGTTCGCCCTCTTCATCGTCGTCTACGTGGGCGCCATCATCTTCAACGGCATCAGCGAATATTTCTTCTGGAGCGAATTCGGCGTCCGCTACAACTTCATCGCCGTCGATTACCTGGTCTACACCAACGAGGTGGTGGGCAACATCATGGAGTCCTACCCCGTCATTCCGATGACGCTGGGCATCGTCGTCGTGACGCTGCTCGTGACGTGGTACTTCTTCCGCAGCGAACTCGTGCAGACCGAATGCCTGAAAGGCTGGAGGTGGAAAGCCGTAATCGGACCGGCCTACGTCGCGGCGCTGTTCGCCGCGATCGGGCTGCTGAACTTCAACACCCGCTTCCAGGACAGCGACAACGTCTACGTCAACGAATTGCAGGCCAACGGACTCTACAAGTTCTACGACGCCTTCGTCAAGAACACGCTCGACTACGAACAGTTCTACCTCACGCGTCCCGAAGCCGAGGCCGAAGCCTTCGTGCACGGGGTCTACCAAAGCACGGGCGACAACCTGCACGCCGTGCGCGCCGAAGGGGAGGAGATCCGCCGCAACATCGTGCTGATCACCATGGAGAGCATGAGCGCCTCGTACATGGAGCGGTTCGGCAACACGGAACGGATCACGCCCGCACTCGACTCGCTCTACAAACTGGGACTGGCGTTCGACCGCGTATACGCCACGGGCAACCGCACGGTGCGCGGCCTGGAGGCCGTGACGCTCTCGCTGCCGCCCTGCCCGGGCCAGAGCATCATCAAGCGTCCGAACAACGCCGGAATGCACTCCGCGGGAGCCTTGCTGCGCGACAAGGGATACAACGTGACCTATTTCTACGGCGGCAACAGCTATTTCGACAACATGGAGACCTTCTTCTCGGGCAACGGATACGACATCGTCGACCAGAAAAGCTACAAACCCGAAGAGATCACCTTCGCCAACATCTGGGGCGTCTGCGACGAAGACGCCTACCGGAAGGTCATCCGCACGCTCAACGAGGAGACCCGCAGCGGCAAGCCGTTCTTCGCCCACGTGATGACCGTCAGCAACCACCGCCCCTTCACCTACCCCGCCGGACGAATCCGCATTCCCAACGACTCGAAGAGCCGCGCCGGAGGCGTGCTTTACAGCGACTATTCGCTGGGACGGTTCTTCGCCGAAGCGGCCAGGCAGCCGTGGTTCGAAAACACGATCTTCCTCGTCACGGCCGATCACTGCGCTTCGAGCGCCGGCCGCACCGAGATTCCGTTGCAGAAATATCACATCCCGGCGCTGATCCTCGCCCCCGGGCTTATCGAACCCGGAGTGGTCGACGGCATCGTCTCGCAGATCGACCTGATGCCCACCCTGCTGTCGCTGCTCAACATGAGCTACGACTCGCATTTCTACGGCCGCAGCATCTTCGACCCGGCATATGTCAACCGCGCGTTCATCGCCACCTATCAGGACCTCGGCTACCTCGAAGGCGACACCTTCACGATTCTGTCGCCCGTGCGCCGCTTCGAGCAGTACCGCGTGGTTCCCACCGAGGAGAATCCCCACCACCTCGAAGCGATGGAGCGGAAGGACGCCGTGCAGGTCGACCGCGCGATCGGCTACTACCAGACCTCCTGCAAATGGAACAAGCGGTAACGCTGCCGCCGCGGCACAAAAAAACTGCGACCCTTTTGGGTCGCAGTTTTTTATTGCTCAAACGCGGGATCAGTCACCCTCGTAATCGTCGCCGCCGTTCTTCACGGGAGGCGTCAGCGACGAGGCGGGCGTATTGGCCCTGATCCACTCCTCGGAAAGCAGCGACTCGGGCGGGAAGCCGAGGTCCTCGATACGGCTCACCGAGATCTGGTACTGCGCCCAGTCCTCCGAACCTCCCGTGAAATCGCTCTTCTTCGCATAGATGCCGTAGATGCCCAGCACCGTACCCTCCGTGCCGTCCTTCGGGATGGGCTTCATGGCGAACTGGCTGTAACCGCTCGTACGGATGCCGTAAACGCCCGGGTCCGAAGTGTACTCCGCCGCATCGTTGTAGCTCATCAGCACCGAACCGTAGAGACGGATATTCTGCTCGCTGTTGTTGTAGGCCCAGCGATACCACGCGCCGAAGATGGGCGTTCCCCAGTCGGTCACGATCCAGCTCGGATAGGGATTCGCATTTCCGCCGTTTTTGAGGTTCGGAGGCGTCACGCCGTCCTGATTCTTCACACCCGCATAGCGGATCTTGATCTTGTTGAAACGCACCAGCCGGCCCAGATCGGCCTCGCCGAGCGACGTGTAGTTCGAACCGTCGACCTCCTTGATGTCCGAGTCGTCGAGCGTCGTGTATTCGCCGCGGAAGACGTTCAGGGCGGCAACCTTCGGGTTGTCGAGGTTCGAGTTGGCGTAGAACTTGTGGTTGCCGGCCGTGTTGATGCCGTCCGAGGGAGCGCCTCCGATCGAAAGCATCATGCGGTAGTTACCCAGATAGAGACCGTCGAGACGCACGTAGACCCACTGGCTCTTGATCGGCTTCGAAGCCAGGTCGAGCAGGAAGTCGAGATAAAGGCCGTTGTAGAGCTTCAGCTCGATACCGGCCGTGCCGTCGTAGATATAGAGCGACTTGTAGATGTTGCCCTGACGGTCGCTGCTGATCACCTTGCCCTTGATGTAGTATTTCGAAGCCTCGGGCCACTCCATGAGGCCGTCGAACTTGGCCTCCTCGGACGTGCGGGTTCCGAACTTGAGGGTCTTGGTCGTGGAGAAATTGTCGTTGGTTCCCGTATTGGAGATCGGACCAAATTTTTCCTTCACTTCGGCAATGGTGATCCGAGTAAGCCCCATTGCGGCCATATCGTCGGCCGTATAGAGCTTCTGCGGAGCCGGAGTGTCGAAATCGTTGTAGCAGCTCACGGCCACCAGACCGACGAGAGCCGCCAATGCTATTTTAAGACTTTTCATAAATTATGCTTTGCGCGATTAGAAACGGAAATAGACATTCAGGTAATAGGTCGTACCGAACAGGTAGAAATACTTCGAGGGGAAGCGGCCGTAAATCTGCTCGCCGCCCTCGCCGCGGACCTTGCTCATACGCATCTGCTCGTAACCGCCCGTGCGGATGTCCTGATCGTTGAGGATGTTCTTCACCTCGAGGCTGAAGCCCAGCATGTAGACCCGGTGGATATACCAGTTCTTGCCGATATTGGCGCTCAACGTATATGCGCTGTCAAACTTCTCCTGCTTGCGGAGGGTCTTGATCGACGAGAGGGCCGATGCCTTCTGCGCATTGGTGGCCGTATTGGAAGTCAGCACATTCGTATAATACTTAATGGCGGTAGCCGTACGGTACATCGGGTTCATCGAAAGATAGATGTTGTCGTAGTAGTTGAAGTTCACACCGGCGAACCAGTTGCGCGGTCCGCGGTAGTCGAGACCGATGTTGAAAGCCAGCTGCGGCGAGCTTTCCACATGATAACCGTCCCAGTTGACCTTATCTTTCAGTACGATCTTGTCCACGTTGTCAACCGTCTGCACGAAGTTGGGATTCGACGTATAGGTATAGTCGCCCCAGCTCAAGGCACCCACGACCGAGAGGCCGTTCCATACGGGAACCGAAAGGCCCAACTCAACGCCGTAGTAGCGTTTGTCGATGCCGCTCATGGCGAAGTTGGTGAACGAACTGCGGGTATCGTCGTAGAACGAGATGACCTTCGACTGGTCCTCGATCGTCGTATAGTATCCCGAAAGACGCGCCTTGATGTAGGGCAGGTTGAGGTTATAGGTAAGATCGGCTGCGAAAATCTTCTCGGCCTTCAGCCCCGGCGTGGTCGTGTTGCGCGTACGGGGCGACACGAATGCCGTCGCGAACTTGGGCGCCTGCTGCATGTAAGCCACATTGGCCTCGATCGAATGCGCTCCAGAGAACTTGTAGCCCAGCGCAAGTTTCGCATCGTAGGTCAGGTAGTCGAGTTTCTTCGAATCGCCTTTCGAATCGTTGGGGAACAGACCCTTGCGCCACATGCCCTCGCGGTACATGTTCGAGTAGCCGACCGATCCGGAGACGCCCAGCGAGAAACCGCCGATGCCCCACGTGTAGTTGGCCCAGGCATTGGTTTCGAGCAGGTGCGCCCGGTAGTAGTAACCGTACTTGTCGCCGACACGGGCAATGCGGGCGTGCCCCGTAGCCCAGTAGTAATCCAGGTCGTTCTGGTAAGCCTCGGCGCTGGCCATGTCGCGCTCGGCGAACTTGTCGATGTCATACCAATAGTCGCCGCCCAGCAGGTCCTTGATCTCCGAGTAGTAATTCGTGCGGTTGACGCGCAGGTTGGCGCCGCCGACGATGCGCATGTTGTGGCGCATGTTATGCTGCACGTTGACCGCCAGGTTGTAGTCCAGCTGGTCGGTGTGACGCTCCTCGATCATGTAGTTCGAACGACTGTTATTGCCCATCAGTTTGGACAGCACCGGATCGGTGTCGATATTCCGCATATTCGTCTGGAAGAATTTGTCGTAGTCGAGCATACCGTCCCACACGCCTTTCGCTATGGCGCCATCCATCGCGTAAAAATAGATCGTCTCGTCGGTGGTTATGCCCGGCACGATCTGCGTCTTATCCGAATTCGGCATATAGCGGTAGTAGTCGCCGCGGGGGTCCGCTCCGGCGTTCCACGTCAGGGCCGAATAGCCGTTCCTGCCGAAACGCAGCGACGTGGCGGCGTTCAGACGCGTGTTCTCCGACATGTCCCACGTATAGTTCAACATCACGATCGGCTCGTGGGTGTTGCGCACGCGCGAGTTGCGGAGCTTGCCGGCCTGGTAACCCACATTGGGGTTGTAGTAGTTGTTGCCGAACAGGGCGTAAGCCTCGTCGGTCGAAGCCTGCTGCGCGCCGCGCTCCGAAGGCGAAGCCAGCAGCGTCAACGCAAGGCGGTGGTTCTGTCCGAAAAGCTTCTCGGCCGAAGCGAAATAGGAATAGGAGTTGTAGTAAACGCCGTCCACATAGCCGTTGCCGCCCTGGCGGGTTCCCACCGAGAAGGCGTACGACCAGCCGTTGTCCAACTGTCCCGAGCCGTAGGAAACCATCGCACGGAAACGGTACATCTGGTTGCCGTTCGACACGCTCACGCGGAATCCCTTGCGCATCTGCGAGGCGCGGGCGTTGACGTTGGTCATGCCGCCGATGCCGCCGATGCCGAAATCCGACGCTTCGAGGCCCGTGTAGTTCTCCTGGTTACGCGTCGCGTCGTTCAGTCCGCTCCACAGCGACCAGGGACCGTAGCCCGTCATGGCGTCGTTGAAGCGGATGCCGTTCAGGTAGATGTCCGAGTACTGCGAATCGTAGCCGCGGACGTTGAAACGCATCTCGCTGAAACGGTACGATGCGATGTTGTTGAAGAGGTCCTTCGACGAAGAGAGCGACGAAGGCAGCACCTGCGTGTCCGACGACGAGGAGTCGCTGTCGAATTCGGCGAAAACGGCGTCGTCCAGAACCGCACTCTGCCCCGACGGCACGATGATCACCGACTTGAGGTCCTGCACATGCTTATCGCCCACGCGGACCATCAGGTTGAGGTCCTCGAAGTCGGGCGTAGAGAAGAGCACCGTGTAGCTGCCCGCAGGAAGATTCTCGAAGATGAAGTTGCCGTCCTTGTCGGTCATGGCCGTCAGACCCAGCGATTCGATCTTCACCTGTACATTGCTCAAGGCCACGCGACCGTTGCGCGAAACCACCTTACCGCGGATGCCTCCGTCCTGCGCATAGGACGTGAAGGTCACGGCGGCGAGCATCAGAATAAGTAGAACTTTGAGTTTCATACAAATATTTTAGAGTGTTTATTTGGCGATGTAGATATATACGGGGAAGTGGTCGCTGAAACCGCCCTGGAAATCGTTGCCCACGAACGTACGCAGCGGATAGCCCTTGTACTGGCCCTCCTTCTGGATCATGTAGGGACGGCGGAAGATGCCGCCGTAGAACTTCGAGTTGCCGGCGGGCTGGATTTTCAGGCTGCCCGTGGAACCGGTGGCGAGGTTCTCCGAAACGATGATGTTGTCGAACAGGTTCCACTCGTCGCGGTAAGCCAGCGTGCCGTAACCCGCTTTCAGCAGGCCGATGAAGGGGTTGAACATGTCGCCCTTGCCGACCTCCTTGATCTTGCCCTTGGCGTTGAGGCCCTCGACGATGCTGTCATCCGTGGCATCGTCGTTCAGGTCGCCCATGACGACCACCTTCGTGGCCGGGTTGGCGGCGGTCACCGAGTCGACGATGTGCTTCACCTGCTTGGCGGCAGCCAGACGCTTGGGGGCCGAAGCCTCCTTGCCGCCCAGACGCGAAGGCCAGTGGCTCACGAGGAAGAAGAACGGCTCGCTGTCGATCGTGCCCCACATCGTGACGAAATCACGCGTCCTGAAGTTGGGCAGTTCCGGCATCTTGAACGGAATGGCGGCGCTTCCCTCCAGCTTGAAAACGTCGGGACGGTAGTAGAACGCCACGTCGACGCCGCGTGCGTCGGGCGAATCGTAATGCACGATGCGGTAGTTGCCGGGCGCGAGTTTCGGCTGCGCGATCACATCCTCCATCACCGAGCGGTTCTCGATCTCCGAAACGCCGATCACCACGGGATAATCCTTATCCTCGGCGGCGATGTCGAACAACACCCGTTCGAGGTTCCCGATTTTCCTGGTGTACTTGGCCGAGTTCCACTTCTTGGGTCCTTCGGGCGTGAACTCCTCATCGAGGACGCCGGGATCGTGAATGGTGTCGAACAGGTTCTCGAAGTTGTAGAAGACCACTTTGTAGGGCTTCTGCGCGAAGCATGCCACCGCGATCAGCGAGGCAAACAGTCCTGTCAAAAAGATTCTCTTCATAAACGATTTTTGTTGTTAAGGTTCAATTCATTGTATCATAATCCCTACCAGTCGGCGAGGTTCTTCTGGCTTTTCACCGCATCGGCCACGGCCGGGTCGAGGTTTCGGAAGAACTTGAAGCCCGTCAGCTCCTCGATCTCCTTCACCGAACGGACAGCCGATTCGATCGACGTGGCGGCTCCGGCGTCATCGTTGGTGAACACGAAGCCGATGGCTTTCAGTTCATCCGCCTTGAATTGAGAGATCTGCCGGTTCTGGTTGCCCCGCTGGCGCAGCAGCACTTTCCAGCAATGCGACGGCACGGCGATCGGTCCGTTGGCATTGTCGATGGTCTTCGTGCTCTTGAAAGCGGCTCCCGTCACCACATAGAGCGTATCGTAGGTCTGCAAGCCGCCCCAGCCACGGACTTTGCCCTCCAGCGAGGCCCAGATATTCTGATTCAGCGTGCTGTTCTGGGGCATCATGTTGGTGCCGTAGTAAGTCATCCGGTTCGACTCGTAATTGTTGTAACGCGAAGCCTGCGGAAGCATGTGCCCGCGGTCGTAACCCCTTGCACCGTAACCGCGGCCGTTGCCGCCTGTCCCGATGTATTGCTGGTCGCGGGTGGGAATCACGGGCAGCTGGTCATTGGGATCGTAATTGAAATCGTTGTCCCGTCTCAAAACGGGCGTTTCGTAGACCTTCTTGAAGATCGGATAAGCCACCCAATGCGAAATATGCCGGTCGACATCGTAGCATACCGAATAGTTGCGCAGTTTTCCGCCCGGAAAGAACTGATTGCTCACAAACGTCGCATAATAGGTCTTATAGATATAAGCGTCGTCGGAACGATATTCGGGCTGCTCGCCCCACGAACGGTCGTAGTCGATGAAGCCCGCGACCCTCTGCGTCAGCGTCAGGGAGGTGGAATAACCGTTGGTATAGGTTACGTCGATCCGCGCCGTGCGGTCGTCGTCGGAATTGTTTTTGTCCAAATAGAGGTAGGCCGGGTCCCCGACGTTTCCGCCGGCGGAGGATACCTGCTTATTCAAATCGAACGAACACCACTCCGCATCCCCGCCCTGCGAGACGATCGTCGCCTCGAAGGTGATGCCCGACGGGCCTTGGGTCGAAATCTTGTTCGTTGTGGTTGAACTGCTCACGGTCTCTGCAACGAGCGTCGCGAGGGACTCCTTGTCGCCCCCGTCGTCCTTGTCGCCGCATCCCGCAAACAGGACAAGCATCGCCGACATCGTCACGAGCAGCATGCCTATCTGTTTAATTTTCAACATCATTCAGAATAAAGTATAACATTTGGTCCGCAGACCCATTTAGAAACCAAACTCTTGACGGGGAGTTATCCCCGCCAAGAGTGGTTGGTTTTACAAGTCGGTTTCCTCGACTATTTTTTATAGGTAATCGTCATCTTCTGGATACGAGTCTGCACATACTTGCCACCAACCTGTTCCGGATTGGAGGTAAATACAAGATTGCTCGAACTGCCGGTCCACGTCGTACCGGTATAAGTTCCATCGGTAACTATCAGATTATTATAACCGTCTACCATTGTGTACTCTACATTGGTAATCGTAGCACCTGTAATCGTAAGCGTATTGGCAGCATACATTCTGACAGCTGTACCGGAAGTATAATATTTCGGAGGATTATTACCGGTAGATTTAGCAAAAGTCAGTGTCAACGGAGATTCGGTAACAGTAGTAACATCTACCCCATTAGCATATCCTTTGGCCGAGAAATCAATTTCGACCGTACCTCCATCACCGCTCACAGGCGCAGCCTGCTTCAGTTCAACCGTATCCTCACCGCCATTGGCGCCCTTGGCTTTCAACGTAGCCGAAAAAGCAATCGTACCCGTATTGTTGCCGACAGCCTTGATAACGACCTGCGAGGTCGTATTGCTGACAACTGCAAATTTAGTGGCATCCGTACCGGTGATTTCAAACGTTACCGCACCTGCGGCTGCATTTGCCGTATATTTGAGCGTCTGCTCTGCAGGACTCGTAGCAGCAAACTGCGTCGGCTGATCCGTGAAAGTCACAGAGGGTACAGAGGCATTTGCCGAAACCTTAACAGCCAGCGTCGTCAAATATTTCGAGCCGTCCTTGGCCGTCGTTGCGCCGATAAACCAGCCTTCGACATCAATCGTCTGGCCGTTGAACGAAGCGACGTTCAGGTCGGCATTCGGATAGGAAATCGAACCGATAACCTCCGTACCATCGAGGGCCACATTGTAATAGTTGCCGTCAACGGTCAGTTTTCCCGTATATTTCACATACTTCATAACGGGCGAATTGAACAGAGCCGTTACGGCCGCGCCGTCGAGCACCGTTGCCGTCTGGGGCTTTACTGTACCTGTGCCGTTCGCAGCGACAGTCAGTCCTTCGGGCGAGAACTGCAGCATGCCGTTCTTCGATTCAACCGTACCGGTCACCGTCACTTTCGCTCCTACGGCAGGAATAGTAATAGTCGCACCCTTGATGAACTGATAAACGAGCATCTGACCCGTTGCGTCCTCCATCACGAAGCCGCTCTCGTAGTTAGCCGCCACGATTGCATTCTCAACCTTGTATTTTCCTGCCTCGGTAATACCTGCGATCGTCGAGGTCACAGGACCGGCCTCCGTAAACAGGTCGTTCGTCAAACCAGCTACGTCCTTCGCATTGCGGGGAGCAACCTGGCCGACACCGTTGTAAATGGAGACAAGGCCGCAAACATAACCCGACTTGGCGGGAACTTCCGCGGTCTTGGCCCAATCGTTGGTTTTGTAGATCGAAATATCCAGCGAGCCGCCGGTTTTCGTCTCGAATTTGGTCGTCGTGTAGCTGGAAGTACCCTGATAGAACTTGCCGCCGCGTGCGGATGCAATCGGCTGTACGTCGCTCACCTTCACATACTGCGACTCATAGGTAGCCAGATCGGCTGCGGGGACCACGATAGGCTGAACGTCTACCGTGTAACCTTCAACAGCCGAGAACGATACGGACGAACCATCGAGGTCGATCTGGAGCACGCCATAGGAAAGAGCGGCTTTCGCTCCCTTGATGGAGCCGGTGATAACCTGCCCTACGGGGAATTTGTAGCCGGAAGCCGGGAAGCGGACAATGATACCCGCGCCTGCCTCGGTCGAATTGTCCACGACAACACAGTTGCGGTTGCCTGCGAAACCGCCGGCCTCGACATCGGAAACGACGATACCCGTAAGCGTCAGATCCTCCGAGATGGTGACACCGGGGTCAGCAGCAATGGCTGCCATCTTCGTGCGAATCTCCTTCACGTTGGTTTCGACGTCCGTCGAGCCGCCTTCGTTCTGTACGACCGTGATCGTAGCCTCGTCCGTAAGCGGGAAGCCCTCGAACGTGGAGCTGGCGGTCAGAACAAGGATTGCGCTGCGCTCTGCCGAAGCCTGACCCAGCGTGAAGGTAAGCTGCGTCGTACCGGTCTTGCCCGACATCGCGCTGGGAGTAACCCACTGCGAATCCCCGGGGTTCTTGAATGTCAGGGTCCAGTCGCCTTTCGAAACGACCTCGACCGTCTGTTCGAGCTTGCCGCCCTCGAGTTTCCCGGCGATAGTCACCGACTCGCCGCCGTTCACGGTAATTTCGGGCATGCCCGAATAACCGCCCTCTTCGTCATCGTCCGAACATGCGCTAAAAGCCGTCACGGCCAGCGCTGCACAGAACAATGTCTTCCAAAAATTTACTACTTTCATAGAGTTGAGTGTTAGTTAAAAAATGTATTGTTTGTAGCCAAAATTCTTTAAATTCATTACATAATGACAATATTATGCCTCAAAGTTAAAATTATTTTCCGGACCTGCAAAGGTTTGTAACATTCTTTTAATAATCAGATCGGTCCGAACTGCAACCCTTTTCCGTCCGAACAGCAGTTCGCCGACGGGGACAGAAGACCCGGAACATGCGCTCGGGCATACTCCGGGTCAGCAGTATCCGCTCGATCAGCGTATTCTGTCGGCTGCGCGCACCAGCAGTTCGTCGCGGAAAATCGCACGGGCCGCCAAATAGGCAAACAGCAGGCAGACCAGAGGCAGCACAATGGCGGGCTTGAAGCCCTGCGTATGGAACGTCAGGTCGGAGAAGACCCGCCAGCTCAAAAAGTAATAGACGCCTTCCATCACCAGCGAGCCTAACAGCAACACCATTTCCACCACACAGAGGCGTATTTGCAGCAAACGGCGACGGAACAGGAAAATCGTCACCAGCGGCAGCGCGCAGGCCAGCGCCAGCAGGACGCCCATATAGACGGTGGACTGGACAAGCTCCCCTTCGGCGGGTTTCAACCCGAAGGCGTAAAGCCCGAACTCGCCGGCGTCACCCGCAAACCACGCCAGCCCCGAAAAGAGCGTCACGGCCATAAGCGCCGCAATGATCAGCAAATAAAGCGTTTGGATTCGTTGTATCATCATTTACAAAGTTTTGTCGATCAGGTATTTGTTCCGCTCGGAAGACCCTCTGTTGATCAGCTCGCCCAAAAATCCGGCCAAAAACAGCTGAACGCCGAGAATTACGGCCAAAATCGCCAGATAAAACAGCGGCTGGTCCGTAACCGCCCGCAGGGGCAGGGCGTGGCTCTGCTTCCAGAGCTTCTCGGCGATGATCCACACCGTCGTGCCGCCGCCCATGAGGAACATCAGCGTTCCGAGGCTGCCGAAGAAGTACATCGGCGAACGCCCGAAATGCGTCATAAACAGCACCGTGATCAGGTCCAGATACCCTTTCACCGTGCGTTCGAGGCCGAATTTCGAACTGCCGTACTTGCGGGCGCGATGGTCGACGACCTTCTCGCCGATGCGGCCGAACCCGGCCTGCTTGGCCAGGAACGGAATGAAGCGGTGCATCTCGCCGTAGACCTCGATGGCCTTCACCACCTTGCGGCGGTAGGCTTTCAGTCCGCAGTTGAAGTCGTGGAGTTTGATGCCCGATACGGTGCGCGCCGTCCAGTTGAAGAATTTGCTGGGCCAGCGTTTGCCGATCGGGTCGTGGCGTTTCTTTTTCCACCCCGAGACCAGGTCGTAGCCCTCTTCGAGGATCATGCGGCGCAGCTCGGGGATTTCGTCGGGCGAATCCTGCAAGTCGGCGTCCATCGTAATGACGACCTCGCCTTCCGCAGCCGCGAATCCGCAGTAGAGGGCCGCGGACTTGCCGTAGTTGCGCGCGAAACCGATGCCCCGGATGGCCGGATACTGCGTCTTGAGCCGTTCGACCTCCTCCCACGAGCCGTCCGACGAACCGTCGTCGACCAGAATAAGCTCGTACGAAAACCCGTTTTCGCGCATCACGCGGTCGATCCATGCCGCCAGTTCGGGCAGGGACTCCGCCTCGTTGTAGAGCGGCACGACGACCGATATATTCAGTTTATCCATCCTTATTGGTTAGTGCCTTCCGAGAAAACGTCGGGATCACGCTTGGTGAAGGCAGCAATAAACAGACCGAAAAAGCCGCCCTTGATAGCCGAGGCGAGCATTCCGCTGAAGAGCTGCACCAGCGGCGAACGCATCAGTTTCATCATCATCTCGATCTGGTCGCCAGTGTAGAACCCGGTGTTCTCCAGCATGGCGATCGACGGACCGATCATCGCCTCGTATCTGGCCGCAAAGAGCCAGTTGGAGGCGACGCCCATGAAGGCTCCCTCGATAAACCCGGCGCAGAGCATCACGCTGACCATGAAACCCAGGCACTGCCCGTAGCCGTATCCCCTGGCTCCGAAGCGTTCCGCGCGGCGTTTGGTGAGATACCCCAGCAGCAGGACGAAAATGACGAGCGACAGCAGGGACAGCAGCGTGTTCTGCACGTAAAAGCCCAGCACGTCGAAAAGGATCGCGACCAGAGCCATGATCACGCCGTATTTCGCGGCTTCGTTCCAGAAATTCTTCTTCTCCATTTTTCTATTTTGTTTTTAACACTCCGAGGCGCCAGCCTTGCCGCGCGGCGGCATCAGCCCCCTCTTCATTGCAGTTCACCCTTGCCTTCGCGCAGTATCTCCGGCCCGTCGCCCGTCAGGTCCACGACCGTCGTGGGGACGTTGTCGCCGATGCCTCCGTCGATGACCAGCGCGACCTCGCGGCCGTAACGCTCGTGGATCAGCTCGGGATCGGTCGTATACTCCACCACCTGGTCGTCGTCCTTGACCGACGTGGTGATCATCGGACACCCCAGCGCCCCGACCACGGCCCGCGCGACGGGGCTGG
>ERZ779840.2623-NODE-2623-length-15269-cov-3.789733_pt1 | contig 15269 bp, 16 predicted proteins | sample MGYA00511561_ERZ779840 | MGnify/ENA primary metagenome ERZ779840 (study PRJEB29588, sample SAMEA2162036) | human gut metagenome | biome: human gut; feature: human-associated habitat; material: faeces | place: Denmark | collected 2008/2010 ...
TGGCCACCCTGTGCGGTATGAGCGCGGTATTCTCGGCGTTATTCGGGACGCCGCTGACGGCGGCCATCTTCGCGATGGAGGTCATCAGCGTGGGGGTGTTCTATTATGCGGGGCTGATCCCATGCCTGACGGCCGCGCTGGTGGGCTATCTGGTAAGCCTGCTGATGGGGGTGCCGCCGACCCGCTTTGCGGTGGCGGATCCGGGGCTGGACCCCTGGACCATGCTGCTGGTGATCCTGCTGGCCATAGGCTGCGCGGTGGTGAGTATTTTATTCTGCCGCGGGCTGCAAAAGACCGGGAAGCTGGCAGCGCGGCTGCTGCCAAACCCATACGGACGGGTACTGGTGGGCGGCGCGCTGGTGGTCGCTCTGACGCTGCTGGTAGGCAACACCAATTACAATGGCGCCGGGATGGAGATGGTGGAGCAGGCTGTGAGCGGCGATGTGGAGCCGTGGGCGTGGCTTTGGAAGCTGCTGTTTACCGCGGTGACCATCGGGTTTGGATTTAAGGGCGGCGAAGTAGTGCCCTCCTTCTTCGTGGGAGCGTGCTTTGGCTGCGTGCTGGGCGGTGCCATAGGGCTGCCGGCGGGCTTTGGCGCGGCCATTGGCCTGGTGGCGGTATTCTGCGGGGCGGTGAACTGTCCCATTGCCTCAGTATTTTTGAGCATTGAGCTATTTAGCACCGGTGATGTGCTGTACTTTGCGATGGCGTGCGCCATCAGCTATCTGCTTTCCGGCTACTGCGGACTTTACAGCAGTCAGACCATCCTCTATTCCAAGCTGAAGGCCCAGTTCATCAACGTCCATACCAATGCCTACCACGCCGGCGAGAAAACCGAATAAAACAAGTACCTCCCACGGTTTCCCCATAAATGAAGGGACACCGTGGGATGTTTTTTGCATGATGGAAGAACAACGGCCCGCCCGCAAATGCGGACTGAAACGGCCCCGTTCCTCATAGGATAGAGGAAGGGGGTGGTGGAATGACAAAGGAGGACTTTGATCCGCTGGCCTTTACCACAGCGGTGAACACCCTTGCCGTTGCCATCGCCCAGAATCTGAGCGAGGATGAGCTGGCGCTGCTGACGGCGGTGCTGGTCCAACTCACCGGCACGCTGACCACCATCACTGTCCAGCAGACCTTGTATGGAAAGCAGAAGGATGGCCAGACCTCGTAAGGTCTGGCCATCCTTGTGTTGCATAGTGTGTGATATAAAACTGCTTTACAGGCAAAGTTTATTTCCCAAGCAGGCGGCGGGCCGTGTCCACATTGACCTGTTCGATCTGCCGCAGCTTCTGCACGGCAGCAGCCTGTTCCTCCGGAGAGATAGGGGAACTGACCATGCGGTCGATCATGGCCTTGAGGGCATCCGCCGTCAGAGCGTCCAGATCCAGGAAGTTCTCCTGACCGATATACCGCAGGAAAGCGGAGACCTTTGGGTCATACACCACGCCTGCCAGAGGGATGCCCTGTCCGGCGGCGAAGATCAGCGCGTGGAGCCGCATGGACACCACCGCCTGCATCCGGGAAAGCGCGCCGATGATGGTCCCGGCGCTGCCCGCATCATCCAGAAAATAGTGGGGGATGTCCAGCCCTGCCGCGGCCAGCCGACCGGCAACCGGGTCCAGATGCTTTTCCACGGCGGCGAACACTGGCGTCAGACCGTAGGTCTCATAGGCGTATTTCGCCGCCTGCGCGAACAGGGGGGCCTTGTCCTCAAAGCCCTTCCAATTCCGCAGAGCGAAGCACAGGTACTTCCCGTGGGGCGGGATGCCCGCCCGCAGCAGAACGCTGTCGATCTCGTCCTCGCTGGCGGCGGGAAGGGTCAGAGCCGGGTCCGCCGTCAGGAGGATCTCCGGTTTCGTCACGCCCATGGACTGCAATTCCTTCAAGGAGTCCGGCTCCCGGAGGGTGATGACGTCCACGCTGGCGTTCAGCACGCTGGCCGCCAGCTTCCGGTGCTGTTCCCGGAGAACAGGACCGATGCCGCAGCCGTACATCTGTACCTTGCAGCCCGCCTTGTGGGCAGCCTGAATGTTATGGAGATAGAACCACAGGGACCGACGGGAGGTGACGTCCTGAATGAGGCTGCCGCCGCCGTTGATATAGAGCTTGGCGGCACTCATAGCGCCGTACCAGGCGAAGATGTTGGAGCGGTGTACCGCCCGCACCCGGTAGGCAAGGCGGGTGCTCTTGGGATCTTTGGAGAGAACCGTCATGGGCATGTCAGGGTCAATGGAGCGCATCTCCTGCAAAATGGCTTCCAAAATGGCGTCGTCTCCGGCGTTGCCCCGGCCATAGGCTCCGCAGATCACCACCCCGTCCCGGGCCGCCTTGGGGCGGCTGTGGCGGCGAAGGATCTCCCGGTAGATGTGCAGCTGGGTGTCCACCGTACGCTGGATGGAGAACTGGGTGGAGGCCTTCTGGTAGAGCTTTTCCCCCATGTCCCGGCGCAGATCGTCGTCGGAGGCCAGGGCCGCCAGGTGCTCTCCCAGAGCCTGCCAGTCGCCGGGCTGGAAGAGGTAGCCGTTGACGTCCTGGTCAATGAGATAGGGAATGCCGCCCACCGCTGTGGCCACCGTAGCCAGGTGGAAACGGGTGCCATCCGTCAGGGCGTAGGGGAAGGTCTCGGAGAGGGAGGTCAGGGCGTTGACATCCAGCGCGGAGTAGAAGCGGTCCATACCGCCGCTGATCCAGCCGGCGAAGGTGACCTCCTTTTCCACGCCCAGTTCCTTTGCCAGATCCTCCAGCTTCTGCCGCTCCTCGCCGTCCCCGGCGATGACCAGCCGCAGCCGGGGGCAGGACTTGTGTCCTTCCGCAAAGCCCCGGATCAGGGTGGACATATCCTTGACGGGGTTCAGCCGGGCGGCGATGCCCACCACCACGCTGTTTTCCTCCACGTCGGCCCCCAGTCCCCGGAGATAGGCCAGCCGGTCCCCCTGAGACGGCGCAGGGGTGAAGTCGATGCCGTTGTAGATGGCGTAGAACCGGTCGGGGGGGAAGCCCCGGTCGATGAGCAGGTCCACCATGGCGTCGGACACACCGATGCGGTAGTCCAGATGCCGGAGCGCCCAGGCATTGATGGCCCCGAAGGTGAGCCGGGCGAAGGGGCGGCCCATGTAGTCCAGCTTGTAGTCACTGTGGACGGTGGACACCACCGGCAGGCCAGTGGGCTTTCGCAGCAGCGCGCCGATCATGTTGGCCCGGCTGCCGTGGCAGTGGATCAGCTGATACCCTCCCTCCCGGATGTGGGCCGCCAGTTCCCGCCGCAGATGGGGAATGTTGTTCCCGCTGCAGATCATGGTGGGGATCCCCATGGCCCTGGCCTCCTCGGCAAAGGGGCCGTCCCGGAAGCAGACCAGCTGGGCGGTGATGGTTTTGTTCAGATTTTGCAGCAGACTCAGCACATGGGTCTTGGCCCCGCCGGAATCGCCGCCGCTGATGAGATGGATGACCTTCATAAAAGCGCCTCCAAAAAAATCCTTGTGAAATAGCGGAAAATATTATACAATAGAGAACGCGAAATGTCTACCAAGGAAAAATCGGGCCAAGCCCGTTACGGAGGAAATCATGGAACAGAAAGCAAAACGCATCGGAAAGCTGAATATCATCGACCTCATCGCCATTGTGCTGATCGTGGCGGTGCTGGCGCTGGCGGCCTGGAAATTTATCGGAAAAAACGGCGACAGCATCAACTATGAGCGGCCCCAGACGAAAGTCACCTATCAGGTGAAGGTGGAGGGCGTGGCCCCGGAGCTGTATGAGAACTGTCAGGCCCATCTGCCGTCTCCGCTGATGGCCTCCGGCGCGCTGGTGGGCGGCCAGATCGAGGTCGTGGAGAAGGAGACCTATCAGGTGCTGGATGCCAATGGGAACTGGGTCACGGACCCGGACCATGTGACGTTGATCTTCACCGTGACCACCACTACCCCTACCGCCGAGGTCATGACCACCAAGGTGGGCGATCAGGAGGTCCGCATCGGCAAGACCGATTATATCCTCAAGAGCGAGTATATCGAATTTTCTGACGGTACCATTACCAATGTCATCTGGGGCGACTGACGGCCCTTTCCGAAGGGCACACGGCTTCCAGTCCGTGTGCCTTTCTGTTCGACAAGTCATTTACCCAACGGAAATATGAATCAAAAGGAGAATTTCAGCTATGTATTGTACGAAAAAGATCACATCTGATCTGATCTGGCTGGGCGGCTCGGACCGCCGGCTGGCCCTGTTTGAAAATGTATATCCCATCCCCCGGGGCGTCTCCTACAACGCCTATCTGATCCAGGATGAAAAGACGGCCCTGCTGGATACGGTGGATCAGGCCATCGCGGAGCGGTTCTTTGAGAATCTGGAACACGCCCTGCAGGGCAAGCCTCTGAATTATGTGATCGTCAACCACATGGAGCCGGATCACGCCGCCACGCTGGGAACGGTCCTGAGCCGCTACCCGGAGGCCACCGTCATCGGCAACGCCAAGACCCTGCCCATGATCAAGCAGTTCTTCCCCATGGAGGTGGAGGGCCGCTTCCAGGCGGTGAAGGAGGGGGATACCCTGTCCCTGGGCCGTCACGAGCTGACCTTTGTCATGGCCCCGCTGGTCCACTGGCCGGAGGTCATGATGACCTATGATACCACGGAGAAGACCCTGTTCAGCGCCGACGCCTTCGGCACCTTCGGCGCTATGGACGGCAACATCTTCGCCGACGAGGTGAATTTCGAGCAGGAGTGGCTGGACGACGCCCGTCGGTATTACACCAACATCGTGGGCAAATACGGCACGCCGGTGCAGAACGTGCTGAAAAAGGCGGCGGGACTGGATATTCAGTACCTCTGCCCCCTCCACGGTCCCATCTGGCGGGAGAACATCGGCTGGTTCCTGGAAAAGTATAAGCGCTGGAGCACCTACACGCCGGAGGCGTGGACAGCCGCTATTTTCTGCGGCTCCATCTACGGCCACACGGAAAACGCCTGCGAGATCCTGGCCTCCCGTCTGGCGGAAAAGGGCGTGCGGCACGTGCGAATCTTCGACGTGTCCCACACCGACGTATCCGAGCAGGTCAGCGCCGCGTTCCAGTGCAGCCATCTGGTGTTTGCCAGCGCCACCTACAACGGCGGCATCTACACCCCCATGGAGACGCTGCTGCTGGAACTGAAGGCCCACGCACTCCAGAACCGCACCGTGGCCCTCATTGAAAACGGCAGCTGGGGCCCTGCCGCCGCCCGGCTCATGGCCAAGCACCTGGAGGAGATGAAGGGCATGGAGCAGATCGCACCGCCCATCACCATCCGTTCCGCCGTGAAGGAGGAGCAGTACCGGAAGCTGGAGGATCTGGCCGACCTGATTGCCGCTGACATCGCAGCCGAAGAATAAGCGAAAACCCCCATCTCCGCTTCTCGCGGAGACGGGGGTTCATTTTGGAATGAGAACATCAAGCAGTCCCGCAGCATTTTTGCCGCGGGACTGGTTTTGCGGATTTACAGCAGGATGATCCCGGCTTCCTCACATTTTTTCATGGTCTCGGCGTCCCAGATGCTGGCCTGGACCTCGCCGATGTGGCAGTTGCCGATCATCAGCATGCAGAGACGGCTCTGGCCGATGCCGCCGCCGATGGTCTGGGGCAGCTCGCCGTTCAGCAGCATCTTGTGGAAGGGCAGCTCCGCCCGTTCTTCACACCCGGCCAGCTTCAGCTGGCGGGCCATGGCTTCCTCATCCACCCGGATGCCCATGGAGGAGATCTCAAAGGACCGCTCCAGAATGGGGTTCCACATGAGAATGTCGCCGTTGAGGGTCCAGTCGTCATAGTCGGGGGCGCGGCCGTCATGCTTTTCGCCGGATCTCAGCTTGCCGCCGATCTGCATGAGGAACACGGTGTGGTGCTCGGCGCAGATGGCATGCTCCCGCTCCTTGGGGGTCTTGTCCGGCCAGCGGTCCTCCAGCTCCTGGGTGGTGACGAAGTACACCTCCCGGTCCAGCTTTACCCGCAGGCTGGGGAAGGCCACATTCAGCGCGTCGCTGGTTTCGCACACGGCGGCAACGATGGCCCGGACGGTGGCCTTCAGATACGCCTCGTTCCGGTCCTCCCGGGAGATAATCTTCTCCCAGTCCCACTGGTCCACATAGACGGAGTGGATGTTGTCCAGATCCTCCTCATCCCGGCGGATGGCATTCATATCGGTGTACAGGCCCTTGCCCTCGTGGAAGCCGTAGCGCTTCAGGGCCAGGCGCTTCCACTTGGCCAGGGAGTGGACCACCTCGGCGTCCTTGCCCCCAACGCCGGGGATGTCGAACCGGACGGGACGCTCCGTGCCGTTCAGGTTGTCATTCAGACCGGAATCGGAAGTGACAAACAGGGGAGCGGACACCCGGCGCAGGTTCAGGGCATTGGAGAGGTTGGTCTGAAAGGATTCTTTGATGAATGCGATGGCCCGCTGCTGTTCGTAGTTAGGCAGGGGAGCGGTATAGCCCTGCGGAATCACAAGATTGCTCATAGAAAGGCTCCTTCTTTCTCGGTTAGTTCAGCTTGTCCAGACCCAGACGCAGACGGCGCAGGGTCTCATCCTTGCCCAGCAGGTGGCAGATCTCCACGGCGCCGCCGGGCGTCACCAGCTTACCGGCTGCGGCAATGCGGACGGGCCACATCAGCGTGGCGTTCTTGACCTCCAGTTTGGCAGCCAGATCAATGAGGGTATCGTGGATCGCGTCCACAGTCCACTCGGAAATGGCTTCCAGAGCGGGGATGGCGGCCTCCAGCATAGCCTTGGAGACCTCGGCGTTGGTCTTGGACTTCTTGTTAATGAAGAACTCAACGTCATAATCGGGCAATGCGTCGAAGAAATCGACCTTTTCGGGAATGTCCGTTAGCTTTTCGCACCGGGCCTGCAGCAGCGCGGCGATCCCGGCGGCGTCGATGGCGGGGTTCTTCACCGCCTGACGGATGTAAGGCTCTGCAACCTCTGCAAAGGCGGCAGGCTCCATGGCCCGGAGATAGGTGGCGTTGAAATAGGTCAGCTTCTCGATGTCGAAAATAGCGGGGGACTTGGAGATACCGGCGATGTCGAACACCTTCACCAGCTCGTCCAGAGAGAAGATCTCCTGCTCGGCGTATTCGCCCTTGGGCGCCCAGCCCAGCAGCGCCACATAGTTCAGAATGGCGTCCGTCAGGAAGCCCTGAGCCTTCAGATCCTCATAGGAGGGGTCGCCGTGACGCTTGGACATCTTGTTGTGCTGGTCCCGCATGACGGGAGAGCAGTGGACGTAGGTGGGGACCTCCCAGCCGAAGGCCTCGTACAGCAGATTGTACTTGGGCGCGGAGGACAGGTACTCGCTGCCCCGGACCACGTGGGTGATGCCCATGAGGTGATCGTCCACCACGTTGGCGAAGTTGTAGGTGGGCAGGCCGTCCCGCTTCAGCAGCACCTGATCGTCCAGAGTCTTGTTTTCCACGGTGATGTCACCGAAGGACACGTCATGGAAGGTGGTGGTGCCCTCGTGGGGGATCCGCTGACGGATCACGTAGGGCTTGCCGGCGGCCAGATTGGCGGCCACTTCTTCCTCGCTCAGATTCCGGCAGGGATCGTCCGCCCGGTCAAACTCGCCGGAGTCCTCCTCGGATTCCGCCTTCTCGCAGAAGCAGTAGTAGGCTGCGCCCTTTTCCACCAGGAGCTGGGCGTAGGGCAGATACAGGTCCCGGCGCTCGGACTGGATATAGGGGCCGGTGGGGCCGCCCACGTCCGGGCCTTCATCGTGATCCAGATGGCACTCCTTCATGGTGCGGTAGATCACGTCCGTAGCACCCTCCACCAGACGGCCCTGATCCGTATCCTCGATCCGGAGAATGAAGGTGCCGTCGGCGTGGCGGGCGATGAGCCAGGTGTACAGCGCGGTGCGCAGGTTGCCCACGTGCATATAGCCGGTGGGGGAGGGGGCGAACCGGGTACGGACCTTCCCCTTGGGGATGCGGGCTTCCAAATCTTCAAAAAATGTCTTATCCAAAGCCATGAATGATACCTCCATGTCAAAATATACGCAATTACACAAAATACATTATCCCTATTTCAGACAGGAAAGTCAAGAGTTCGGATTGCAATTTTTAAAGGGGAGTGGTATACTGTATCAGTTAAAATATGCCCTGTACAGATACGTCTGCCGGTTTCCGGCTGAAATACAGAAAAGCGAGGTACTATTATGGAGAACGAAGTTCAGAAAAAAAGAATTCTAAGCGGCATCCAGCCCTCCGGCGATTTGACGCTGGGTTCCTATCTGGGTGCCATCCGCAACTGGGCGGCGCTGGCGGATGAGTATGACTGCTACTATATGATGGCCGACATGCACACCATCACCGTGCGGCAGGTCCCGGCGGAGCTGCGGCGGCACACCCTGGTCCAGTTGGCGGCCTATATCGCCAGCGGTCTGGACCCGGAGAAAAACGTGCTGTTCGTCCAGTCTCATGTTCCGGCCCACGCCCAGCTGGGCTGGGTGCTGGACTGCTACACCATGTTCGGCGAGCTGAGCCGCATGACCCAGTTTAAGGATAAGTCCGCCAAGAACGCGGACAACATCAACGCGGGCCTCTTTACCTATCCGGCTCTGATGGCGGCGGATATTCTGCTGTATCAGGCGGATCTGGTGCCCGTGGGCGGCGACCAGAAGCAGCACGTGGAGATCTGCCGGGACATTGCCACCCGGTTCAATGGCCTTTACGGCGATACCTTCAAGCTGCCGGATCCCTACATCCCCAAGGTGGGCGCCCGGATCATGAGCCTGACCACCCCCACCAGCAAAATGAGCAAGTCCGACAAGGATCAGAACGGCTGCGTGTATATGCTGGAAAAGCCGGAGGATATCCTGCGGAAATTCAAGAAGGCCATGACCGATTCCGACGCCTGCGTCCGCTTTGACCCGGAGAACAAGCCCGGCGTCTCCAACCTGATGCAGATCTACTCTGTGGCCACCGGTAGGGATTACGCGGCTATTGAGGCGGAATTTGCCGGTCAGGGCTACGGCAGCTTCAAGACCGCCGTGGGCGAGTCCGTGGTGGAGCTGCTGCGCCCCATCCGGGAGGAGACGGAGCGCCTGCTGGCTGACAAGGCCTATCTGGAGAGTGTGTACCGCGCCGGTGCGGAGAAGGCTGCCTATGTAGCCAACCGCACCCTGTCCAAGGTCTACAAAAAAGTGGGCTTCCTGGCCCGGTAACTGCGGAGGAAACATGAGATTTGACAATCAGCTGATGGCGCCGGTGGCGCTGGCATTGCTGACGGCTCTGGTGGTCAGCTTTCTGATGACACCGGTGGTGAAGAGCTTTGCTTACAAGGTGGGTGCGATCGACGTGCCCAAGGACGAGCGGCGGATGCACCACAAGCCCATCCCCCGGCTGGGCGGTCTGGCGATCTTCGCCGGCTTTATGGCCAGCATCCTGCTGTTCGTGGATATCCGACTGAACCCCCAGATGCAGAGCATCCTGCTGGGCGCGGTCATCATCGTGGTGCTGGGCGTGGTGGATGACATCATGGCCCTGCCCGCCAAGCTGAAATTCGTGATCCAGATCGCGGCGGCCCTGATCCCGGCTCTGAACGGCGTGTCCATTCAGGCGTTATCCAACCCCAACATCTTTTCTCCCAATGCCTATTGGGTGCTGAACTGGCTGTCCGTCCCGGTAACGGTGCTGTGGATCGTGGGTATCACCAACGCGGTGAACCTCATCGACGGCCTGGACGGCCTTGCCAACGGCGTGTCCGCCATTTCTGCCGCCACAGTGCTGGTGATTGCATTGATTACCTCCGACGCCCAGGTGGCGGTGGTAATGGCGGCGCTGGTGGGGGCCTGCGTGGGCTTCCTGCCCTATAACCTGAACCCCGCGAAGATGTTTATGGGCGACACCGGCGCTACATTTCTGGGTTTCATTCTGTCCACCATGTCCATTCAGGGCCTTTTCAAATTCTACGCGGTGATCTCCTTTGCCGTGCCGTTTTTGATCCTGGGTCTGCCCATTTTCGACACAGCCTTCGCCATGATCCGCCGGATGGCCCACGGCCAGAGCCCCATGCACGCCGACCGGGGCCACATCCATCACCGGCTCATCGACATGGGTCTGAACCAGAAGCAGGCGGTGGCAACGCTGTACGTCATTTCCGGTATTCTGGGCCTGTCCGCCGTGGTGCTGACCACCGGCGGCGAGGCGAAGGCCATGCTGCTGCTGATCGCTCTGTGTGTTGTGGCGGTTGTGGCCGCCCGGGTGGTGTTCCCCAAGGAAGTGAAGGAGGAACTCCACGAGGAACTGGAAGAACTGACAGAGTTGGGCCATCACGAGGAAAAAGACAAGCAGAAGGAGGACGGCAGCCATGAATAAGCTGCGGATCATGAGCGTTTTCGGCACCCGGCCGGAAGCCATTAAAATGTGCCCGCTGGTGAAGGAACTGGCCTCCCGGCCGGAGATCGAGAGCCTTTGCTGCGTGACCGCCCAGCACCGGCAGATGCTGGACAGTGTGCTGGAGGTTTTTGAGGTAAAGCCCGACTGGGATCTGGACATCATGACCCCCCGGCAGACCTTGTCCACCATCACCAGCAAGTGCCTCACCGGTATGGACGAGGCCATCGACGCCCTGAAGCCGGATATGATCCTGGTTCACGGCGATACCTCCACCACTTTCGCCGGGGCCCTGTCCGCCTTCTACCACCAGGTGCCTGTTGGACACGTGGAGGCAGGGCTGCGGACCTATGACAAGTATTCTCCCTTTCCGGAGGAGATGAACCGCAAGCTGGTCTCCGCCATTGCGGATCTCTATTTCTGCCCCACGGAGAACAACAAAAAGAACCTCCTGAAAGAGGGGATCACCGAGGGGCTGTTCGTCACCGGAAATACCGTCATCGATGCCTTGAAGACCACCGTACGGGAGGATTACCGCTTTGCCACGGAGGAGCTCAACCACCTGCCCTACGGGGAGAAGAAGATCATTCTGGTGACCTGCCACCGCCGGGAAAACTACGGCGAACCCATGAAGAACATCATGCTGGCCCTGCGTCAGATCGCCGAGGAAAATGAAGATGTGGAGCTGGTGTATCCCGTGCACCTGAGCCCGGTGGTGCGGGAGGCGGTGGACACCTATCTCCGGGGTGCGCCCCGGGTCCATCTCATCGACCCGCTGCCCGCCGACGAGATGCACAACCTCATGGCCCGCAGCTTCCTGGTGCTGACGGATTCCGGCGGTCTCCAGGAGGAGGCGCCCGCCCTGGGAAAGCCCGTGCTGGTGATGCGCCGGGAGACGGAGCGGCCGGAAGCGGTGGCCGCCGGGACGGTGAAGCTCTGCGGCGTGGTCCAGGACGACATCGTCACCATGGCGGAACGGCTCATCCGCGACAGTGCCGCCTATACCCAGATGGCTCATGCGGTGAATCCCTACGGCGACGGCCATGCCTGCCGCCGGATCGCCGACGCTATCGAATGGCGCTTCGGCCTGCGCGCTGACCGGCCGGAGGAGTTCTGAGCAGCTCCATACCATCCTGAGGGGAAGGAGGCGTTTGATGGACAAGCGGAAACTCAACCGGATCACCGTAGGATTCGTGGCGCTGATGGCTCTGGTGATCATTTTGATGCTGGTGAACGGTTTGCGCCGCACCGCCCATATCACGCTTCCCCAGGAATCGGATGTCACGGACAACGCCCAGGAGGACGGCGAGCTGTCCGGCAGCGATCTGACGCTGGTGGAGATCCGGCCGGACACGGTCCAATCCGCCATTGCCGCTCTGGAACGGCCTACCCAGTACCGGCGCACCTTCCGGGTGATGCAGTTTTGGAGCGGAGGCAGCGGCGAAAACGAGGTCAGTGTGGCGGTGAATGGTCCCTGGACCCGTACGGACCGCACCCAGGCGGACGGCCGGGTGCGCCACAGCCTTACCGACGGAGAAGTCACCTATATCTGGTACGACAGCGAAAAGGACTTTGCCACCTTGGCGGCGGGTTCCATCACCGCCGATCAGGAGCAGATGATCCCCACCTATGAAGATGTCTTGGCTCTGGAGGTGGAGCAGATCGCCCTGGCGGATTACCGGATGGCCTCCGACATGAAGTGTATCTATGTGGAGACCGCGGAGAATGAAGACGGTTACGTAAGCCGCTTCTGGGTCAATGTGGATACAGGGCTGCTGGTGGCGGCGGAGCGGCAGCAGGACGGCGAGACCATCTACCGCATGGGGGAGCTGTCCATGGTGTCGGATCCCACATTCACCAATGAGTTTACCTTGCCGGACGGCACGGTGGTCATGGGATAAGGAGAATCAGCAAAGAGCGGAGGCGATTGCCTCCGCTCTTTTTTACAGGATGAGCAATAATCCCAAGGCCACCAGCAATTCCTCATCGGCGTCCTCCCGGAAGAGGAAGAACAAAAGCCCCAGCAGCAGCAGATCCCCGGTATCCACGCTGTCCAGGTGAAACTGGTCCAGCATGTGGCGCAGAAAGCCGGTGAGGCCGTCAGCCAGGCCGCTGTTTCCCGGATTGTCGGCGTTTTCATAGGCGGGCCGCTCTGAGGTGTGGCGGTGGGGGGGAGCCTCCTGCCGGGGAGGGGATGGCCCGTCCCGGGGCGGTCTTCCGCCGCCGGGGAGAGGCCCGGTGCCGCTCTGGGACTCCGATGGAGCCTGGGGCGGCGTTTCCCGCCCGGACTGTTCCGGCTCTGGGACCCGGGTGTACCCGCCCTGGTCGTTGCGGATATAGCGGTTATACATCCCGGATCCCTCCCCAGCCCTCTAAGAATTTCTTCCCGATATGGAACAGCCGTGCCAGCTGCAGCGCCCGCTCCACCTTGTCCTGGCGCTCCGGCTTCAGATAGGGGCGCAGGGCGTATACAAGCCGCCGGGCGTTGGTGTCCTGACCGGAGCCCAGCTCCTGCACCAGGGGAAGGAGCCGCATGAGAAGCTGCGGATCCAGCCCACCCGTCAGGGCGGAGAGTGGGTCGCCCCCGCCGCCGGAACCGGCGGGAGAAAAGGCAGGGGCGGCCTGCTGGGGAGAAGGCGGCGGGGAAGAGGCGCTCCACGGTCCCTGGGGGGCTTGCTGGGACTCCGAAGAGCCGGAGCTCCCGGAGAGGGACTGGGCCAGCTGCATGATTTTGGCCATGCTGTCGGGGTCGCTCAGGATCTGATTCAGTTTGTCCTCAAAGCCCTCCGTTGCCGCCACCTACTTTCGGTTGAGTTTTTGCAGAAGTGCCGCCGCCTCCGGCGTTGAGAGAATGGGCGCGAGCGCCGCCTGTGCGCCTGCGCTGTCGCCCTGACGGAAGGCTGCCGTCGCTGCGCGAAGCTCTTTACCACCGCCCTGCGAAAGGAGCTGCAGGAGCTGCTGCCCTTCTTTGGAGGCAAGTATGCGCCGCGCCTGCTCCGCCGTTGGAGTTTGTTCCATGAATCCACCGTCCTCTCTGCCAAAAGGTATTGCGGCCGCTTGACCGGTCTGCTATAATATATGCAGCAAGTCGGAGGAAGGTGACGGCGTGAAGCTCCTGATTCTCTCGGATTCTCACCGGGAGCTGGAATATATGCGCGAGGCGGTGCGGCGCGAGCGGCCCGATGCGGTTATCCATTTGGGCGACCATTTTACGGATGCCGACGCGCTGGCACAGGAATTTGCAGGGCTGCCGGTTCTGAGCGTGCGCGGAAACTGCGATTATTTTTCCCAGCAGCGCGCTGACGAGCTGCTGCGCACCTTTGAGGGCGTGAAAATTTTCGGCATCCACGGCCACCGCTACGGCGTCAAGCAGGGACTGCTGCGCGCGGAGCTGGCGGCAAGGCAGCGCGGCGCGGACGTGCTGCTGTTCGGGCATACGCACTGCCTTTACTGCGAATGCTATGACGGCCTGTGGCTGCTCAATCCCGGCGCCTGCGGCGGCCGCGCACCGAGCTACGGCGTCGTAGAAATTGAAAACGGAACGGCAAAATGCCGCGTCATAGACATGTACGCGGTGGAAGGACGGGAAAACAAATGATTTTAGCGGTTGACATCGGCAATACGAACATTGTCCTCGGCGGACTTGAGGACGAAAAAATCCTCTTTGAGGCGCGTATGGCCACGGATCTTATCAAGACCTCCGACCAGTACTGCGCCGAGCTGAAAAATATGCTTGCACTCTTTGAGGTCACGCCGGAGCGCATCGGCGGGAGCATCATCTCCTCGGTCGTGCCGCCGGTTTTGAATTCGTTTAAGACGGCGCTGCGCAAGCTGACGGGCAAAACCTGTCTCGTCGTTGGCCCCGGCATCCGTACGGGGTTGAACATCCGCATGGAAAATCCCGCGGAGGTCGGCAGCGATTTGATCGTTGCAGCCGTCGCGGCGATCCAGGAATACGGCGCGCCGCTGCTGCTCGTTGACATGGGAACGGCCACGACCATCACCGCCATCGATGCGGCAGGAGCCTTCGTCGGCGGCTGCATCTGCCCAGGCGTGAAGATCTCCATGGAGGCGCTGACCGGCCGCACCGCGCAGCTCCCCGGCATCAGTCTGGACGAGCCGCAGCACGCCATCGGCAAAAATACGCGTGACTGCATGCGAAGTGGCATCATGCTCGGTGCGGCAGCCATGCTCGACGGCCTGCTCGACCGCATGGAGGGCGAGCTGGGTATTCCGGTGCGCGTGGTTGCGACGGGCGGCATTGCACGCTTCGTCATCCCGCTGTGCAGGCGCAAATTGATCTATGACCGCAGCCTGATGCTCAAGGGCCTCGGCCTGCTTTATCGTCGCAACACGAAATAGCGCTTTACAGCGCGAACAGCAGCGCCAGCAGCACGAGGACGCTCATTGCGCCTACCAGCAGCGTCACAACGGACTCCACGAAGGCGGCGATGCTGCCGAAGCGGCGCTTCCGGCGTGCGGGACGGATGTAAACGGGCGTGAGGTAGGGCGTTATATCGATCACATTTTTCATAGTGGGAGCTCCTTTTTTGTCGTCTTTTGTCTTACAAGCACAGTCTATCAAATTTGGTGTCCAATAATCTGGACTCGGAGGTCGGTTTATGAAAGAATTTGAATTCTCCTCTCTGAGCGGCGGAACGCTCCACGGCTATCGCTGGGAACCCGAGGGCAAGCCCGTTGCGATCGTGCAGATCATCCACGGTATTGCGGAGCATATGCTTCGCTATGATGAATTTGCCCGCTACCTCAATGAACACGGCGTGCTGGTCGTGGCCGAGGATCACATGGGTCACGGCAAGTCCGAGGGCACGCGCCTGTATTTCACCGGCGGCTGGGAGACGGCTGCCGAGGATTGCTACACCCTTTTGCAGATGACGCATG
>ERZ779840.2625-NODE-2625-length-15243-cov-3.240519_pt1 | contig 15243 bp, 29 predicted proteins | sample MGYA00511561_ERZ779840 | MGnify/ENA primary metagenome ERZ779840 (study PRJEB29588, sample SAMEA2162036) | human gut metagenome | biome: human gut; feature: human-associated habitat; material: faeces | place: Denmark | collected 2008/2010 ...
CACCGCCTTTTGTGCCGCTGGCCCGGATCGTCCCGCTCCGGCGGTTTGTCATCCTCCGCCGCGGGCGATTTCGCGTTTTTTACCGCTCCTTTTCCTGCCCATACCCCCTAAAGGGGGGTATGCTTTCCCCGCTTTTAGTAAATGCGTAACGAAACACCCCTGAAAATTTTGGATTTTTTGCGGAAAATAATCGGGCTTCACTTGCCCCGCAAAGATTTATTTTCCAGAAAGGACCCAAACGGGGGAGGGGGGTGTGATTTTCCGGTGTGCCCAGGGCCACCCCATCGGCATAGGAGGCCCTGGGCACCACCCGGATCGGGCCGGCCCACCGCGCTCTGGTACAATGCGGCAGGACAGGGTGAAAGGAGAAAAGCCCCTGCGGTTCTGCTCCCCGGCCCATGGTGTGAAAAAACACAGAGGCCGCCAGGTTCTTCACGCCCTGGCGGCCTCTCTCTATGTTGCGGGGGTTCTGCTCTCTTGCCCCTGCCGTTTTTCCACGATACCAGCATAACACAGGCGAATGTCCGATAGTGTCCGAACTTTTCAAATTAGCCCACTTTTTTCTCCGCCGGTTCCGTGTCCCCTGTCCTGCTCAAAATCCTGCACCAATTTCTGCGCCCGCTTATTGGACAGGATCGTGTCCAGGGCTGCGTTGTAGTAGTCGTTCACCCTGGACCTGCTCATGTGTACCTCTTTGCAGATCCGTTCCCATTTCTTGCAGTCGATGTGTCGCAGCTCCACCACGGTGCGCTCCATGCTGTTCTCCGGCAGCAGGTCAATGAGATCCATTACCATGGTGACGGCCCGTCCCATGGCGGCCCGCTGGGCTTCTATGCGGTCCTCCACCTCCGCAAGCCGAAAGACAACGGACACGGCTCCCTCGCTGTCCGCTGCGGGGTGTGAGGCCGGCATGGTCATGTATGTGGATCCAGGCGCCGGCGCCCGCAGCTCCCGCGCCAGCACATCATGGCGGCGCTCCAGCATGCGGCGGCGCTCTCTCGCCATGTGGTACTGCTGCAAGTATTCTTTTACGGCCTCGCGGGTAGCCCCGCCCGTTGTCTGCTGGTTCATGCTCACACCTCGGTTATTTCAATTCCATGCCGATCTTTCATCAGCTTTCGTTTGATCAGGTACTCCCGTGTCCTGGTTGGCCGGCTTTTCACATCCTCCACCACCAGGCGCCCGTCCCGCTCCTTGTATGTAAAATCCGCCCTGTATCTGATAGCGCGGATCCTCCGCCCCTCCTGGTCCGTGTATGCCTCTTGCAAAGTAAAATCCACCTGGAGGCGCAGATCCCGGATTTCTCCGGCCTGCTGGCGGAGGATCAGGTGGTCGTATCTCCTGGCCTCTTTCTGGCTGTCAAAGCGTATGACGGCCCCGGAGGAGGTGACCCGCTCGGTGGGGTTGTTTCGATACTTCATCGGCTTCCCCGGATCCTGCACATCGGCGGCGGAGGGCATAGGCCCCCGCCGCGTCTGTTGCTTCCTGTATTTTTCCATGGCCTGCTGCTGATACTTTGGCGGCAGGTCCGAAAGGTTGATGGCCACTTATTCGTCCCCCTGTTCCAGCTCTGCCGGCGGTCTGCCGAATAGTATTGCAGAAAGATATACCTGCGTCATCCGCATGGCCTCCTCCATCGTTGCGCCCGCCCCCAGCGTGGCCCGAAAGAATATCAGCCCCATTTCTGCGGTCACCCCCACGGATTTTATCGTGTCCTCCATGTTCGGCTTTCTTTTTTCCTCCACGGCCTATTCCTCCTTATCGTCCGGGATCTCTATGTACTGCCACGACATGGGCGGGCGGGTCAGCCCGAACTCCGCCAGCGGGCTGGGCGTTTCGTATTCCTCCGCCTCTCCCACGATCCAGCCATACAGGGATTTTCCGCCGGCGTATTTCTCCAGGTCCTCCGCCGGCACACAGGAGCGGGAGGCCAAATAGCGAAAGCAGTTGCTTTTTACCCACCCCATGCAAAGGAACTGCCCCAGCACCGCCCCGGTCCCGCTCACATAGGCCAGGACCAGCAGCGGCCACGGCTCCGGCCCTCCGGCTCCGGCCCGCGGGGCCGTTTTTCGGATCTCCAGATCTTTCTCGCCGGCCAGGATCTTCTCCCACCATTCCGGCTTTATGCTCAAAAGCACCGCCCGCATGATCAGCTCCCCTTTCTCTCCGGCGGCCACGGCCCGATTTCGTCCATTATGACCAGGCCGGTTTTCAGGAGGCCGGCGGGGTAGTAGTACGGGCATTTCATCTGCTTTTCTGCTGTCCGCCGCAGCAGCGGGACCGCCTTTTTCAGTTCATTCACGGCATAGGACAGGCGCCAGCGGGCGCAAATATATGCGTCGTGATCACCCAGGGCGCAATACTCGCAGATCTCCGGCCTTTTCTGTTCACTCATTTCTGGCCACCTCCCGGCATAGGGATAAACCGGCATTGATCCACGGCAAACTCCGCCACATAGCCGATTGCTGTACAGGCCAGCATAATGTCCGCCATAAGATCGTCCGCGTCCTCCTGTCCGCGTCCGTCCCGGTTCATGTTCCGCAGGTTCCGCGCCATGATCTGGCCAAACTCATGCAGATTTTCGGCGGCCTCCAGCCACCGCTCTTTTTCCACGGTGTAGCCGATTTCTATTTTGTCCACGGTTCACACCTGCCTTTCAAAGCGCCCCATGAAGTTGGCGGCCCACTTTTCCGTTTTACTCTCTCGGTCATCCCACGGGAAAGTGGATGGCGGGAGATCCGGGAAGTGCGCCCGGATGTTGTCCTTGAAAAACACGGGGATCTCATTCTCCGCGCAAAACTGCACGATCTGGTCCACCCATTCCCGCCGCGGCACCACTTTTTCCCGACGGTTCCCGGTTTCAGCTCCCAGGATCACCCATTGCGGCAGGCCCTCCGCCTTGCTCATGTCCACCGGCCCCAGCAGCGGCTCCATGGACCAAAAGCTGTTTATTGCCACCCCCTGCATGGTGTACATGGCTTCTGCGTCCTCGTTTGCCACGGTGCTGCCATACCAGAAATTGCTCTCATGTGGAAGCAGGGCCATGTGGTCCAGCTCCAGGTATCTGGCCGGGTTCTTGGTCAGAAACAAATAGCGGTGCTGCGGGGCGCGCCTGCATGCGTCCAGGACCTCCACGATCCAGGAGGTGGGCACCCATCTGCCAAACAGGTCCGCCATGCTGCACACAAAAACCGTCTGCGGCTCCTCCTGGCGCTCCGGCTGGTTCAGCCGGTAGCGGTGCATGGTAGGCTCAAACCCGTATGGGTAGGGCGTGGCCTTGATTTTCTCCGTCAGCACATGGAGGCCGCCAGGCAGCGGGGTGGGATCTACACACCCAGCGTCAAATCGGCGGGCGGTCCGTCTGGCGTAGCAGTATGGGCACCCATGGCGGCACCCAGTTACGGGGTTCCAGCTCATGGTGGCCCAGTCAATTTTCGTTTTGTTCATGTCGCTTTCCTCCGTTCAGTTGCAGCATTTTTTCTCTCACCAGCTTGTCGATCACATGGCCCCGCTCCCGGTAGCCACACATGGCCGCCAGCTTGTCCAGGTTGTAGGCCGTCTGCGCGGTCACCAGGACGCTGATCCGGCGCATGTTTTTCTTTCCGTTCATGGCTCCACCTCATTCCGCCGTCCGTTCAAAACGGATTTTCATTTGTGCTGGGTACAGGTCTACCTCCGGCCTCCGGCGTCCGGTCCAGCGTAGGCCGCCGGCCTGCCCCACGCATTTCCACCCGGCTGCCCGCAGGCTTGCCCCGTTTTCGCTCTCCAGGATATATGTCACCAGGCGCTTATACCCCATTGCCCGCGCCGCCCTCCAGGCTGCGGCATACAGTATGGAACAGGCGTTGCGGCTCCCGTCAGTACAAAGGCGGTTTACCTCCATGGTCCACCCATCATCCAGGTGGCGTGATACCGGGCGCCCTATAATGGCAACGCCCACGATCTGCTCTCCGTCCGAAAGCCCTATGGAGAATTTATGCCCGGCCACCGGGCCATGATGGCGGTGGTTTTGCTCCACAAAGGCGTTGGCCTCCCGCAATGTCATGGGGACGATTTCCAGCATTACACCGCCACCGCCCTTTCCAGTTCCTCCATGGTGCTGATCTCCACCCCTGCGCACCACTCCGGCAGGTTGGCCCGCACCAGGGCCGCGGCAAAGGGAGGGGGCACGGCGTTGCCACATCTGGCCACCTGCTTGCTTTTCCCGTAGGTTTGGCCGGTATAGTCCCGCTCGATCTTGTAATCATCCGGGAAGCCGTTGGCTCTGTACAGTTCCCGCGGCGTCAGCATGCGCAGGCCAATGTCCGCCATGAAATACCAGACACCGCCGATCTGGAGCAGGATCACATCCTCCGGCCCCAGGTCATAGCCGCAATATGTATTCAGCAGTTCCCGGATCTCCGGCCAGTGTTTGAGATCTGCTCCCGGCTCCGCTCTGGTGATCCGCGTGGTTACCACGCCATGATGGCCTCCTCCCGCGGTGATGGTTTGCACCGGCTCCGTGGCAGGCCCTCCCAGGTTGGTGCCTTTCATCTTGACCAGGTGCGCAGTTGTCAGGCCCTCGTGGTCCTTGGATATTACCGTGTGGAGCGGGTCCTGGATGTTCTGGCCGTGCCGGTCGTTCCCGTAGTATTTGACCAGGCTTGCCGCCGTCAGGCCGTAGCGGTTGGCTGCGTCAATGGTCATGATCGGCCCGGTGATCTCCTGGCCTCTCACATGCTCCGACTGCTCCGTGTGATACTGGATCAGGGAGGCCCCTAAAAACATTTGACCGCCTCCGCCGCCGGTCCGTGCCGTGTCTATCGGCTCATTGGCGGGGTGCCCCGTGGAGTTGGTTGTGTTTGTCACCGTCCATGGCACCATGGCCGGGCCGCAAACTCCATGCTTGCCTTTCCCCACCGCCGTGGGCGCTGGGCCTGCGATATTGTGAACTCGTGGGGCCTGTCCGTTCCGCTCCCCGTAGCCCATTGGTACGATAAACGGGGCAGCGGATTTGATCACGAACTTGTCCACGCCTCTGGCCACCCGGCGCATGGTATTGGGCCGGAGTGGCCGCTGGGCGGAAAGGCCGTATTTCTCCCGGATTTCCTCCCGCGTGTCGAAAATGGAGGGGCAGGGGAGACTCCAGTCTATGATCTCCGCCGCGCTCCGCCACGGCTTTTTCCGCCCCTCCAGCACCTCCCGGCTGTCCGCCGGCGCGTGGGTGGGTTCCGGCCACACAATGGGCCTCCCGTCGCAGCGGGCGATCAGAAAAAACCGTTTGCGGGTGGTTGGCGCTCCATAGTCCGCCGCCACCAGTTCCCGCCACTCTACGGCATAGCCCAGTCCCTCCAGTTGGCCAATAAACCGCCGGAATGTTTGCCCGGTCTTTGCCTTTACCGGGTGTCCGCGGCGCACTGGCCCCCATGTCTGGAACTCCTCGACATTTTCCAGGATGATTACGCGGGGGCGGACCGTTCCCGCCCAGCGTAGAACGATCCAGGCCAGTCCCCGGATCCGCTTGTTCACGGGCTTTCCTCCCTTGGCCTTGGAAAAATGCTTGCAGTCAGGGGAGGCCCACAACAGGCCCACCGGGCTGCCGCCGGTGACTTCGAGCGGGTCCACATCCCACACGCTGGCCTGATAGTGTACGGTGTGCGGGTGGTTGGTCTTGTGCATTAAAATGGCGTCTGGATCGTGGTTGATCGCTATGTCCACCACCCGGCCCGTGGCCAGCTCAATTCCCGTGGAAGCTCCACCGCCGCCGGCGAAACTGTCCACAATCTTTTCCTCCCACATACTGATCTGCGCTTTGCTCACTGTCTGCCGCCTCCTGTCATGTCCATGTATAGGGCGCAGTCTTTCCCGATCCTCTGGCAGTACGCCCATTCCACCATGGCGCCGCGGCTCTCCCGGTAGTCCGGCAGGAACACGGCCAGATCTGCCGCGTTCAGCATGGCCATGCAGATCTGCATATAGTCCGCGTCTGTCAGGCCGTCCGGCAGAGTGGCCGGGTTCAGGACCACATGCCCCATTCCCTCCAGCGCCTTGGCGGCCTCCCGGAATTTTGCCCGGTATTTTCTATCCCCGGCGATCCTGCCGGCAATGTAAATTTTCATGGCGTCCTCCTATTCGTTGAAAACCTCGAAATATTCCTGGTATGGGTAACCGCTGATTTCGTGCCACCCGCTCCGCGTGGTGGATCCGTCATCGAACATGTACAGCACGGCGCCCTTGCTTGGCTTCGGCTCCTTGCGCCAGGAGGAAGCGGCCACGGTGGTGTATGTAATCACGGGCTTGGCCATGTTTTGTGTTTTGCTGTACCTCTTGCCCCGCTTCCCGATCTCCCGGTACTTCTCCATGGTTGACCGGCTTTCTTTGACCAGATAGGCCGCCAGCTTTGCATGGTTCCCGCGGCGGTCCAGCGGTTTGAAGCTGACGCCCCCGCCGCCCCTCGGCACAAACTCCCACGCCTCCGTGATGATCTCCGGGTCCATGCGCGTTATTACCACATGAATGTGCGGATTTGTCATCCTTTTGGTTTCGATGACCACCACGGCCTTGTACTTGATCCCGCGTTTTTTGCAGATCTTCCGCAGGTTCCGCAGGAAAACGGCTTTGTGTTCCAGTATTTCCTCAAAGCTGGTGTCCTTGGCGTAGTAGTGGAGGACGGCGTGGAGATCCCGGTGTCCGAAATTGGCGTTGAGGTCCCAGCGCAGGTGTTCTTCTGCCACCCGCTCGTTGATCTTGGCCTGCTTTTCCGATGTGGTCCCGTGGTTCGGCCCCCTCTGGACCCCCTTGGTGTGGATCCGGTATGACTGCATTTTCCTGTGTTCGATGGTGCGGCCAGCTTTCACCCGCCTATGGACATAGGCCATGGTGTTCTCCTCCTTTTGGCCTGCTGGTCACTTTACTAATTGCTCTTACCGGAGCTATACGGGGCCGCAGCCCCGTCAAATTTTGCGGCTTGCAGGCCGTCCGGGAGTATGCTATAATACAGCTATCCAGGACGGCCTCCGCGCCGCCTCGTATCTGTCCACCTGCGCCGTGTTGTCAGCACCGGGCGCAGGTGGTTTTCTTTTTATGATAGGTAGTCATTTGCCAGCTCCAGCAGCTCCGCCGCGTGTTCCTGATCCACGATCTTGACCTTTCCGGGCCGTTTTGGGTCTTTCTCGATGGCCCAGCAGGCTTTATTTGCCAGCATTTCCCACTTTCTATTCTGCGCGGCCATTTCCGCGTTGTAGTGGTTTCTGTCCTTTTGCCAGGCCATGAACTCCAGGAACTCCTCGGCGCTCATATTTACAGTTACTTCCATTATTTTGTGGCCTCCAGTTTCAGCCACCACGCCGGGCTGTTCCGCTCCGCTTCATGCGGGCATACCTGCGGGCAGTCCGTTGTTGGGCAGTTGTCGCAGAAAACCCGGTGGAAAGCGTCATCCCATGGGGCGTCCAGGCAGGGGAGGGAGGCCAGGAAAGCGGCCAGCACCTCCGGGGAGGCTGTGATCCGGTCAAAATTCGTCTGCGGCATTGTCACGCCTCCTCTTTATGGAGATCTACGCCCTCCAGGGCGTTCCACACGGCCCGCTCCCATTCCTTTGCCCAGCTTGACCGGGCCTTTCTCACGGTGTCCAGGGCCACCACTTCGTTGTCCCCGCACCATAGCAGGCGGTCCCCGTCTACCACGGTTGCCTGCCCATGCTCTGCAATTTCCCGCTCCATGATCTCCAGGTCGGACAGGCTCACGCCATAGCAGGCACCGCCGCCCTCCGGCTGGAATATCTGGTAACCCTGCATGATCACGGTGGCCATGGTCACCGTGTCTGTGCGTTCCCCGGTTCTCCAGTGGGAAGTTTCGTCCATGGCCACATCCGGCATGATCAGCTGCGGATCCCCGTCCTTTATGATGGACATGGGCGCCGTGTCCGGTATCATGCCCATGTGTTCCACGATTGTGGCCAGCACCTTGCGGGGCAGGGCCGCCCGCTTGCACTGGACATACCATTGCTCCGTGTAGATTGCCATGCTATCGTCCTGGGTCACCACCGCGTACCCGGCGGACCTATACGCCCGCTTGATACAGCGCACCAGGCCGCTTTCGTTGATCAGCATTTCGCTCCGCCTCCTTATTTATATAATGTAGGCATTGGGACCGCCTTTTCTCCAGGGGCCGCCCACACCTTTGCGTCCCGGATCTCTGTCCAGTCGCAACCCCATACCTCCGCTGCGTTCAGGATCGCCGCCAGGTTTGAACTGTGCGGGACCACTACGGACCCGCGGGCCGGGTGTACCACTCTGGCGCGGCCCGGTGCCTGCCAGCGGTGGATCCGTGCCCTCCGCTCTGCCGCGGCCCGTATTCCTGCCCGGCTTATATCCCATTCCATGCGTTCACTGTGACCTCCCACCGCTCCATGGCTTCCACCACGGCGGTGGAGTAGTCGGTGGAGGTGATACCCTCCGCCCAGGCATTTTCCGCTCCGCTCACTCCCATGTTGTACGCCATAGCCGCCTTGTTTGCGTCCCCGTATTCCTGCATGTACTTTCCCAGCAGGTAGCACCCAGCGGCAATGTTCCCGGAGGGTGTGGTGGGGTCCAGCTCTGTTTCGGCCTCCAGGTTGATCCAGTATGTATTCTCCGGGCCGGGGTTCAGCTGCATGATCCCCACCTCTCCGGCGGCGCCCACCGCGTCCATATCAAAGTGGCTTTCAACCTCTGCCACGGCCAGGGCCAGGGGATAGGGGCACTCATAGGCCGCGCAGTAGGTCCGCATGTAGTCCTGGTATTCGTAGCACATAGGCACCGCCACGGAGAAATACCCGGAGGCCAGCAGGGCCTCCTCGATTTTCTCCGCCTCCAGCGGATCCTCTCCCTCGCCGTCCCACATGTCCGGCTCTGCGGTCACCAGGGTTACCGGCGGGGAAGTAACGGCGGCGCCGGTGATCTCTGCCTCTGCGGCTTCCGCCGCCGGCTTGGCCGTGATGGTCATGATCACGGAGGCCAGGAGCATGACCACCGCAAGCGCGCCCAGGGCCAGGGTGATCAACCTCCGCCTTGCGATCCGCCGCCGGCGTTCCTCTGCCCGTGTTTTTAGCTCATGCTCCGCTTTTTTCATAGCTCTTGCCTTTACCGTTTCCTCCCACTTTTTTGCCGCCGCACGGCGCTGGATCATGTCCACGGCCTTGTCGCGGTCCTCCCGGTAGTGTCTGGCCTCCAATGCTCCGACACGGCGTTTCAGATCGTCCACATCTTCGGCCACTCCGGTGTACTGTTCCATGGCGCGGCGGTATTCCTTGGCCTTTCTCTGGCTCATGTCAGTTTGTCCTCCTTTTTTCTGTGGGTCGGCCAGCCCGTCACCTCGTAGGTGTACCCAAAACGCCGGCGTCCACATTCTGCGCAGGTGATTTTCTCACACCGCCCACCGGCGGCCTTTACGGTTTTTCCGCGGTTCTCCAGTGCAATGGCACATGGCTTGCAAAGCTCCTTTTTCATTGCCCGGCCTCCCGTTCGTCGATCCAGGCGGCACACATGTCCGCTTCCTGCAAGCGCCATACCCACGGGGAGGCCGCCGACATGGCGCGGCTGTCCGTCTTGGCCGCGTCATCGTATGCGCCCATGTGCCACCGAATGGCCAGCGCCTCCTCCGGCAGCAGGACCATGTGGCGCTGGATCAGGTACAGGCTTTTCTCTCCGTGGCCCAGGGGGATGGGGTCCTTGTATGTATATCCCTCATAATCCTCCCAGCGGCCAGTTTCCGGGTTCTTCCGCCGCTTGGTTTCCGTGTGATAGCAGCCCACCTTGCACACATCATGCAGCAGGGCAATGACCGCCACCGTTTCCTCCTGTTCTTCCGAAAGGCGGCATTTCCCCGGATCCTCCTTGTCCGCCAGATCGCGGATCGCAATATTCCGCAGGCGGTAGTACACATTCAGGCTATGTGCAAGCAGGCCGCCGGGGTGTGCCCCGTGGTACTTCGTGGAGGACGGGGCCGTGAAAAAGTCTGTTTCCTGCTCCAGCCAGTCCAGCATGGCGTCCGCATAGTCCCGGTGGATATTGTTTTGAAAAATGTCCTTGAAATGGGTCTGCGCCGTTTGTAGTCCGTTCATTTCCAAAAAATTCATTGTGATACCTCCACACCCTGAAAGGTTTCCTTGATGATTTTCCCGCGAACACGAAAGGCCACAATGTGAAACCGGCCCAATGGGTGGATATAGTCCACCTGCCCCTGCCTGGGCCGCCGGATCTCCTTTCCGTGCTCCTCCTCGAATATTGTCTGCGGCGTCCGCACCACCACCATTCCGATCTCCAGCCTGGCCGGGCGCCCCTGTCTTTTGTCCATGGTCTGCTCCTATTCTGCGGCCTCCAGGGCCTTGTGTCGCGTGTGCCGGTCCATCCCGTTCATCATGGAGTGGATCTTCCACATCCGTTCCATATCTTCCCATTCCTCTTTTTCCGCCTCTGTTGGTTCCGCGGCCAGCTCCGGCGGCGGGAAAAGCCTGTTTTTCTGGAGAAACGCGCTGTAAAACAGCTCCATTTCCTCTTTCATGGCCTCGTTATAAAAGGCAAAATCTGCCTCTATCTCGATGTATTGGGCCGCTGTACACTTGATCCCCACTTTTTTTCGGGATCTTCCCGTGTATTGACCCACGCACCCGAAAAAATGGCCCGTGCCCAGGTGCATATAAACCAGCTGTCCCAGCAGTCTGCGCTCCCAGTCCGTTTTGTAGCGGATCCAGTGAATGGTGGCCTTTGTGTCCTCCAGGTCCTCCTCGGTGATCCCGTACCTTTTCATAAGGGCGGCCAGGGTGCGCTCCGCGCTCTCTTTCTCCCCGCCCTCTCCGCGATCCGCCAGGGCCTTGACCTTTCCCAGCTTCTCCAGCAGTCTTTCCCGCTCGGTCATTTATTTGATCGTCCTTTCTTCCGGCGGCACCTCGTTTCCCCAGGCGTCCCAGCCCTCCGCCCTCTGGCGGGCGAACATTTCCAGGCGGGGCACATCCCCCAGCAGCTCCACGATCCGCCGGCGCGTTTCATCCGGCTTTTTGCTGTGCCCCTCAAAAGGGGCCTCAATGATCTGGTGTACCTTGTGGCTGCGGATCCGTTCCCCGGCCTTAAACCCAGGCGATACCCCCAGCAGGCACACCTCTGCATTTGCGCGAGTGTACGCACCCAGCCCCCAAAAGTTTGTGCCGCTCTTTTGGTTTTTCTTTACCCACACAAATGCCGCGGTTTTGTATTGAAACCCCCATGCCTCCAGGACTTTGATCCCCTCGGTGATGTTTGGGAAAGTTGCCCACAGAAAGCAAGCAGCCCCCCCGCAGATTTTTCGCACTGGCAAATTGCATATATCCTCGGTGGTCATAGTCTGGTAATGCTGTTTTGCTATGCCGTGGGAACTTTTCGTTTTTCCACCTTGCTGATAGGACCACGGCGGATCCGCATAAATCACGCTGTATTCCTTTTCAGGTAGCGGGAGAAAGTCCGCCATTGTCGGCACTCCTTTCTGCCCGCCGGCGCTCCGCCGCCGTGATGAACTCCTCCACCATGCCCCGCTCCCGGAGATCCCGGAGGTTCAGGGCGTGTGTGGTGCGGTTCACCGTCTTTCCGGTTTCTCCGCTCTTGATCTCAATGGACAGGAGCGGGCGGCCCATGCAGGTGGAGAAAAAGGCATGTGCCGTGTCCCATTCCTGCGTGATCCAGTCCAGGGCATAGTCCGGGGTTCTCGGATATTTGATGAAGCTGGTCCCGCTCCGCATAGGAGGCAGGTTCGGCACAAATTCCGCCACCAGCTTGTACAAACTGGTTTTTGTGGCTTTCAGTCGTAGCATTACAGGATCTCCTCCCGATACCAGGCCAGGATCCGCTTGGCATACTTCTTACGGGTCCGCTTTTTCTTGGTGTGCCGGTAGCGATAGGCCAGGGGGCGGCCTGTTGGCCGCCTCCGCCCACCGCAGGGCCTTGCGGAACTCCTCTGCCGCCCGGATCGCCTCCCATGCGTCTACCATCGCTCTGGTGGCCTCCGCCAGCTTGTCGCAGAAAATACCGAACGCTTCCGCCATAAAGCGGGCCGTTTCATTGAACTGTTCCATCGCAAAGCCCATTGACGCAAGGAGCGGCGGTGCCTCCATGCTCTCCACCTGCTCCGGCACCGCGACAATCTCCGGCAGCGTGATTTCTCCGGCGTATTGCACCGGCTGTCCGTCTATGTAGACCGCCGCCTTGGCGGTGCCTTTCCCGTCAGGTCCCATCCGGCCAGCCCTCCCCGCGTTCAAATCCCAGGAGCGCGTTGTGTCCCAGGCTTCCCAGGTTTCCCCGCAGCGCCTCCAGTTCCAGCAGGGTGTTGTATGAAATTCCCGCCGCCTCCAGGTGGCCCCGGAACTCCTTGGCCTCTTCCACGGCTTTGCGGAGCGCCTGCCGTTCCCGTTCTGCCTCTATCGCGGCGAACTCCGCCCGCAGGTCCTCCAGGTCAATCTCTCCGGCTGCGATTGCCTGGCAGAACTCCACGGCCTCCTCCCAGGTGAATTTTCTGTAACCCGCCGTGCTGATCGTTCTTGCGGATCCCTTTGTGTCGTAGCAGCTTACGGTGTGTTCCCGCTCCGGCATGTCCCACGGGTGATAAATCCGAAAAATGATCCCGTTCTGCCGTCCGATCATGGTGCCGCGGGCTTCCCACCGCCACTTGATTTCCTTTCGTTTTGCCATGTCCGGCTCCTTTCTCCGCCCCTTGCGGGGCTTGATTTTTCTGGATTGTTCGATTAGATCCAAAAGCCGGGGGCCACGGCCCTTGAAAAGTCGGCGTTGTAGTAGTCGGCCGTGCCGTCCGTAATGACAAGGCAGAAATAGTTGCTGTTCGACGCATTGACGGACCGGGTGTAATGCGGCCATGTCCGCCCGTTCCACATCTTCACGCGGTCCCGCTCGGTCTTGTAGACTGGCAGTTGCTCCTCCGTGGGATCGTCGCCAGAGGCCCAGGGCCGACGCCCGAAAAACTCCGTTGCGCTATGCAGCCACAGCAGATCCGTGGTTACCAGTTCCTCGTCCTCTACCGTCTGCCGAATGGTCCGGGGTGTAATGATGGACACCAGGTCCTCCGGGAGATCCTGGACCAGATCGGTGTTGCACCACTTCCGTGCGTCGCTCTCTTTCCAGGACACCGGGCGCACCAGCAGGCGCTCATACATGGGACGCTCTGCCACGCCGTCCACAAAGCCCATCCACGCCCGGCCCGGTTCCACCTTTTCCGCCATGATGGCCACCTCGGTGCCGCTCCGCAGGTTGAAGCGGATCACATCCCGCTCCGCCAGCAGCTTGTCCAGCACACCCATCTCTCTGGCCCTGGCGATCTCCGCCCAGCTGATTTCCTCTTTCGTCTGTTTGATCATGGTTGCCATTGTTTTTTCCTCCTTTGCATTTATCCGCCCCCATGGCGGTGGGGTCACTCATTCACTGGCGGCCCGCGCCCTGTTCAGGGGCTTTCCGCGCCGGCGGAGGCTTTCCTGGAAACGACGCTGGGCCAGATCGGGGTTGTATGACTGGCGGCTGTTCTTGTCCAGGGTGCCGTTGTTCCCGCGGCGCAATTCCTGATAGATGGTTTTAGGCGCCACGCCCACCAGCGCCGCGATCTCCCGCACCGACGCATAAGCGGCCCACTTCTCCGCAATCAGCTGCCGATCCGCGGGTCCCAAATATTTGTTGCTCATGGTCCTTTCACCTCCGTTTTTCATAAAAAAATAAGAGTAACAAGGGGGTTACCCTTTGTTACTCTTATTAGTAGCATTTTCACAAAGCTGTCAGACAGGAAAATAGTTTGAATTATGCGGTAAAATCAGGTATAATAATACCCTACGTGCAAATTGCCGCAAAGGAGTTGAAAGCGTGGAAATGACCAGAACCAAGCTGGCCGAGGGAGTATACCTCACCTACCTGCCGGCCCATAAGTTCAAGACCAGTCTCCTCTCCGCTCAGTTCGTCACCCCCATCAAGGCGGAGTCCGCTTCCGCCTTCGCCCTGCTGCCTGCCGTACTGCGGCGGGGCACCGTCCGGTGGCCGGATCTGGGGGCCTTGTCACAGCAGCTGGATCTGCTCTACGGTGCCAAGGTGGACTATACCGTGCGCAAAAAGGGAGAAAATCAATGCATTGGCTTCGTGGCCAGCTTTATTGACGACAGCTTTGTCCCCGGCGGGGAGCGGCTGCTGGAGCCGGTGGCGGAGCTCTTGGGAGAGCTGGTGTGCAATCCTGTGACGGAGCGGGGCCGGTTCGTTCCTTCCTACTTTGAAACGGAGAAAACCAACCTCACCGACGCCATCCGCAGCATCGTCAACGACAAGCGGGACTATGCCTCTTTGCGCCTTTTGCAGGAGATGTGCGCCGGGGAGCCCTATGGCATCAGCCGCCTGGGCGACGAGCGCTCCGCCCAGCGCCTCTCCCTGCAAAAGCTCCACGCCCTGTATGGGGAGCTCATCTCTACCGCCCAACTGGAGCTCATTTACAGCGGCAGCGCCCCCAGAGCCCGGGTGGAGGACGCCCTGCGCTCGGCCTTTTCCACCCTGCCCCGGGACGGTATCCGGGAGATCGCCCTGGCCCGGCCCCATCAGGCGCCGGCGGAGGTGCGCACTGTGGTGGAGAATATGGATGTGACCCAGGGAAAGCTGGGAATGGGCTTTACCTGCGGCAGTGACGATACCCCCGCACTGTTGGTGGGCAACACCCTCTTCGGCGGATCCAGCAACTCCCGGCTGTTTTTGAACGGCCGGGAAAAGCTGTCATTGTGCTACTTCGCCTCCTCCACCTATCACCGCCAGAAGGGGATCATCACCGTCTCCTCCGGCATTGAGTTCGAGAATTTCCAGAAGGCTTACGACGAGATCCTTTTGCAGATGCAGGAGGGGTCGGCGGGCCGTCTGGAGGACTGGGAGCTCTCCGGTGCCCGCAGCGTGCTGCTCAATGCCTACGCCGCCATGGGGGATTCCCAGGGCAGCCTGGAGAACTTCTATCTGGGACAGGCCGCCACCGGACAGGAGGAGACCCCGGAGATCCTGGCCCGGGCCGTCCGGGAAGTCCCGGCCAAGCGGATCTTCCAGGCCATGGAGACCGTCTCTCTGGATACGGTCTATTTCCTCAAGGGGAAGGAGGACGCCCAATGAAAGAGACCTTCTATCAGCGCATCGGGGAGTCCGTTTACCGGGAGAAGCTGCCCAACGGCTTGCAGCTTTGCGTGGTGCCCAAGCCGGAGCACGCCGAGAGCTACGCGTTCTTCGCTACCCGCTACGGCGG
>ERZ779840.2628-NODE-2628-length-15225-cov-23.152999_pt1 | contig 15225 bp, 25 predicted proteins | sample MGYA00511561_ERZ779840 | MGnify/ENA primary metagenome ERZ779840 (study PRJEB29588, sample SAMEA2162036) | human gut metagenome | biome: human gut; feature: human-associated habitat; material: faeces | place: Denmark | collected 2008/2010 ...
TATACCAGAGATATAAAAAAATTAACATTGCAGATATAGAAAGGACAATATCTGTTACATAGAATCATAGCATCTACGATGCTGACTATATACAGATATACTACCTAATTATAATGTCATATTAATTAAATACGAAGCATAGGCAACGGTATCGCCAATTATATCTTAATGCTAAATAGCTTTATATCAAGTGTATATTTTTTGTTATTTATATTGTCCTCAATAACACATCAAATCAAATATTAATAGCTTCTATATCTATGTAGTCAATATGTAGTTATATTTATATATAGCCCGACAGTTTATCTTTTAAATTGCCACCAATTCAATAGCTTATCTTATAGCATATTTATTTGAATATAGATCGCTTTGTTGTATTGGTGTTTATTTGGATGTTTATATGTCTGCAAATATAGATCGTATATGTATTTCGATTGTTATCTTATGTAGTTGCATATTGGTTTCCTATCTATTGCCATCTGGTCATACCGTATATTTTACCGTTTATAAATTGTCATATATGTAGTTATATATTGTTGGTATGTAGATAGATTTCCAGAGTGATATAGATGAATTTATAGTGGGTCAGATATTTTTTTTCGGTTGTGTTTAGATGAAACACATAGCTAGGATCAACAATAAAAGAAATGAACCAGAAGTTTTAATACACCCCCCCATACCCCTATCTACCTGTGGTTTTGTTGTTTTGTACTGTGTTTTGCTACCCCTATAATGTGCAAGAAAACACGTGGGGTATCAGTGCAAAAAAAAACAGGTATATTGCACTTGAAAAACGGGGCGGGGGTATGCTATGCAAAAAACCACCCCCCCTATGCACCTAAAATTATTAAACCCCCTATAGCACGTGCGATATAAATAACCCCCTATATGATATAAGTAACCCCCTATATGTTAGTAATATGATATAAGTAACCCCCTATATGTTAGTAGCGCGATATCATATCGGCCAAAACTATCCCACAAACATATATAACGTATATAACCACTGATAAACATATATAACGTTATAACGTTTAGCGCCCTCACGTTATCAATAATCAATATCAATAACGCGCACGTGTTCAATTAAACGCGTTTAGGTAAACATGTTTACGCCTAAAACATATAAAACATATGTGCATTTTATGTTTTCGCTACGATAGCTATTGCATATGGTATCGGGCATATGGTATCCGCGCGTTAGGATAGGTTGTTGTTTCCCGCGTGTACCATATGCGTAAACGTTTGTCAACCCGAAAACGTGATCTTGGGGAGTCTCCATAAAGTCTACACATACTTGGGGAGTCTCCATAAAGTCTACACATATCCTCGGATCACTGGGCTGGAGGGCGAGATGTGAAGGTTTCGTGAAGAGCGAGATTGTCGCCCACGCCGCCGCCACCTATGGCAATATGTACTCACGCCGCGGGGCACTAACCCACGCGGGGCGGGGCGCGGTGAGCGCGGGCGCGGGGTGTCAAAACCCTAGCCCGTGCAATAGACACGTACACCCTAGCGCGTACCTTGACTAACTGTATATTGCATCGAACAAAACTAACCCCGCGCCGCGCGGGGCGGTCAAGTCCTACGATGGGCGGGTGATAATATCCGTCAACCATAGAATAGGAGATAGCATTATGACCACGAAAAAACTGCGCAATTGTTCCGCTCACGTCAATATCAACGATAACGGTTTCTGCAATAGCTACGAGTTGGTTAGTTATAGCACGCCCGTGGCCCTGCTGGGCATGATTGACGGTACCGTTGTCGATGATAACGGCGTTGAGCATGAGCACCACGGCATGGCGCTGCTGCTGGGTGAGGACTACGATTGCAGCACCACCACGATGATGCACGTCCGTAAGTTCTGCGAGGACTACGTAGATACGACTGTAAGCATTGCAGACCTGCGTGACGCGCTCAAAAACGATACCACCATCGGCTATGACGTGGCGGTATACCGTGCAAGCTGGGCATAGCGTCAAGGGTACCCGCCTTATAGGGTACCCGCCCATAGTGGGACTTGACCATATATCAGACCGCAGCATATGGCGCGGTGGCATATCACCATCACTGCTACAGTTTGGAGCTATCATGAGCGTTTATTCCACCGCCTACCATACCGTAAAGTTCACCATCAACACCGTTGACGAGGACGGCTTTGTCAAGAGCATTGACGGCGAGAACTTTGTACAGATTGACCGCGCCGACATTGACGGCGCACGGCACGCGCAACACAAGGCGCAAGACTTGTATCTGCGTAAGGTATTGCAGACCTGCGAGTATTGCAAGCGTGATAGCGAAGTGTTCTGCGCTGTCGTGACGTGGGAGTATACCGATCATCTTGGTAACACCTGCGAAGCTGGCAAGTTCACCGTCTAGCACGCCACCACAACCACCACAACCCGCCACCGTGCCATATATTGCGGTCTGATAAGTTGATAACCTACAATACGGGGCGCAAGACTGGAGCATACCATGAAAGTTTCCACCGCTCAATTTATGCGCGAGTGCGTTGCACAAACTAGTATCTATATCGGTACGTTTCGCACCGCACTTGACGTATGCAAGATGGATATATCGGCATTGAACGCGAGACAGAAAAGGCGTATTTATTGTTCGTAGAGAACACGTTCAACGCGCCTAAATGCTCTGGATGGGACTTTTGGGTAGCAAAAAGCCTATTGAAGTAGTATGATTAGGGCGCGGAAACACCCGCGCCCACGTTTGGAGGAAAATATGTACAATATCATAGCAAAGTCACGGACAAAAGACGCACCGTCTGGCAAGGTGTATACCGTCACGTTGCGAAAGTGGGATATGCCCGTTTCGCCTTACGAGGTGGTGTACGAGATGGACGATACGGAAAATGAGTACAACCCGGGCACGTATCGAGTATACGAGTACGGAACATTTGACGATGCACGCGCATCGTTTATGGAAGAAACTAGTTCCATATTGGACATTTTATAGGGCTAGGGGAACTCTATAGTTCCCCTTTTTTTATGGAAAAAGTTATGGAGATTCTGTAATTTTTTCATGGAGAAACCGTGGAGAAAATGTGGAGATTTTATGTGCGATCCATAATTGTGGAGAAAATGTGGAGAAACTGTGGAGCATTTGTGGATATTTGACGCACTGGAAAATTACAGACTGGAAAATACCAAAGACGCGATACAATGGAGTAGTACGCGAACCAACCGAAGGGATGGAAAAATGTTTCGGAAAATTGCAGACTGGGCAAGCACTGAAAGCGGCAGGGAGGTTTTGGCTGGAATTATCTGTGGTGCCGTTGGAATAATTGCGGTAAGACTTTTCTGTTTTCTTGTATGCCTAGCGACTGGATACCCTGCGGACATTTGCCATATTTTCGGCTAGGAAAAATTGAGCGGATATTTAATCCGCTCTTTTTTTTGGAAAAAATACTACTGGAATAATTGCATTATGCGCACGCTATGGAAAATGCTACGGAAAAGATAACACTTTACTGGATAAACCACAAACACGCCACGGAACAACTACGGAAAAACTATCGAGCATGGAAAAAACTAAGCCAACCAAATGCGTTTTAAGGCATGGAAAAACGATAGCCCTTAGTCGGACAAGCGCGGAAAAAACCATGCCTTTAAATCGCATTTGGTGGGCTTATACGGATAAATCAACGCAAAGCGTTGTATTTTGTTACTAGCCTAGTCGGAAAAGGATAGCGGAACATTCAAGCCTAGCGCGGAAGATTGTGGAGATTCTATCGTTGGAAAATCAACATGGAAAATACCATGCTATCGCATGGAAAATACCATGCTATCGCATGGAAAATACCATGCTATCGCATGGAAAATACCATGCTATCGCATGGAAAATCTATTGACAGCCTATACGGAACTATATTATCATATTGTCTTTTATGGAAAAATATCACGCAAGCTCACGGAAAAATGTTACCTAGCAGATAGCAATACGCCACGGAAAAATGATACTAATATCAACTCATTATAATGTATATAACATTATATATGTATATATGTATGCGGAAAATCATACGGAAAAATCAACGCGCGAACGTTGCGGAAAAATGTTATATGCTTACTAGTATTTAAATGCTACCTAATCAGTCGGAAAATAATTGCTACTAGCCTAGTCGGAAAATAAATAACACTGAAACAATAACGTTACGGAAAATCTATCATATAAAAAATGCTACGGAAAAACTAGCGTATAAATTGTTGTCGGAAAAATATCAATTAAAATGATACGGAAAAAATAACGTTACCTATTCAGTAATGTTACCTAACGGAAAATATATATAACATCATAGACATTATAATGAGTATGTACATCTGATACATTACATATATATATGATATGTTACTGTACGGAAAATATATTACATATATCTAATACGTTATATACATCTATAACATTATGCTTAGTCGAAAAATTATAATTACTACTATATCAGTCGGAATATATCCATGATAAATATCTATCACGGATAATAAATATCTATCATGTGGAAAAATTATGTGTTGCGGAAAATCTATTGACACTCACGGAAAATTAAGGTAGCCGCGCGGAAAATCTATGGTAAAGAAAATACCAGTTAGATACCAGTTCTTTACCATAGTTAGGGTGCCTAAATATATATATCTAGCTGGACAAATGCCGCACACGGCTTGATAAACGCATATCCTTAGTGCGTAGACGTTGCACGGAAAATATGCCCTTAAATCGAAAGATAAAACGTTTTATCAACGATTGCAGGTTTGGAGCGTGCGCGGAAAAATTGATAAACGGATTAACGCTAACGTTCACGCCAACACGCTACGGAAAAAGTTCGCTAGCACAACACGGAATAAAACGCAAGCGCGGAAGAAAGATACACGATACCAACACACCTACGGAAAAATCAAACGCGAGTACCACACGGAAGATTGAATTGCAATAGCTATGGAAAATCAACACACAAAATACATACACGGAAAATCGACTGCGGTAGATCACACGGAGAATTGTGGAGAATATATAGATGGAAAAATTGTTCTTGACATACGGAAAAACATTGAGTATATATCACCATCGGAATTATGGCAATATATAACTAACGAAAGGCCACAAGGAAAGGCGGAACAAATGGACGGCTGGAATCTTTTCGAGGAAATGCTTGACAAGATGGGAGCGGAAAAGCTGTTGGAAGATTTGGCGTTTGCATTGTCGGATAAGGAGCTTGAGGATAATATGCGGTTCATCGCACAAATGAACGACATAGACTTTGCTTGACGAGCTTGGGGAAGAGTTGGACGAGGAGGACGAACCGAGCTGGACGGAACTAATGCAAGACCGTTACCCGAGTGACGAGAACGATAAAATCTTTGACACCCCGAGCGGCTTTTGAAGCCGCTCTTTTTTTTTGTCTATGTTCAATTGTGTTGATACTGTGACGGAAAAGATTCTCGACCATATGGCGGCGCGTTTTGGTATCTTATAGATACAGATAGGCACGAGCAGAAAGGGCTTAAAGATGAATACGCGCATTACTAAGGTTTTCAAGCGTAACGGTAAAGTGACGATGATTCATTGCGGCGAATGGCCTAACATTACAGCGTATCAGCGCGTTGATATTAACGGTGAGCGGTTCTTTAAATTATATATGTATGGCAAGCATAAACTATATAAACCAAATAAGGAAACGCATTGCATGGAATATGTGAAAAGCATTTGACAAACAGAAGGGGCGAGGAATCGCCCCTATTTTTTTTGACCCACTATTACCAAAAATAGACAGTCCTCTAGCTTAATAATAATAGTAGGATAGGGCGATTTTTGTGTCAAGCGTCAATCTAAAATTTCCATACAATCTCCATAGATCCACAAAGTTCAATTTTGAACCACGAGTTCAATTTGAAATTGAACTAATCGAACTAATGCGCAACCTAAATTGAACTTTAAAATTGAACTTTTAATGTTGTGTAGGTATTGTGAAGGCGAAGTTTCTGGACTTGCCGCGCTCAACTAGTGATAAATTATAAGTACAGAAACCGACCACGAGAAAGGGCAGACGATGGGCGTTAGAAAATGCAACCTAGACGAAGCGGATGCGATTCTGTGCCATTACCACAAACTTGGGGACGCAATCGAGTTGCGCGGACAATATGTCGGCAACGCGGAACGTGCTTGGCTGTGCTATCGTGCGCGGTATGAATGGGAGGATTCTAATGACGAGGTTGTTATTGTGCGTAAATATGGCGAGGATGATTTTACAACTATAAAATACGACCATCTACCAAAAAAGTATCACGATATTATTTTCGGGTTTAAACTTTTTTATCGAAATGAGGTATCCCTACCGAAGAGGGCGCGGAAACTTGTGACGTTATCGCGCGTTGCCTTTGTCTAGAGCTTGTTTCTGGCGAGCTGGAAGAGTATTACGACAGCTTGACCGAGCAGGACGAGGACGAGGACGAGGAAGAGGACGAAGATTAACCAACTAAGGGGAGCGGAAACGTTCCCCTATTTTTTTATCTATAAATGCTACTGATTAACTATCAATATCGACAATGGAATATAAGGCACTGAGAGCCGATTTAAGCCCCTATATTATCGAACTGAATAACTTATACCCGACAGATATTTAACCGTCCTTATTCTCGATTCTGTGGGCTTAGAGCGGTAAAAGCGGCTGGACTACCCTAGTGCATTTAGCGGATAAACCAAAGCAACAAAAGCCGGATAGCGTACAAAATGATATATGGAGAGAATGTGTAGGCGCTTGTATTATGGGCGCGATGATTGGTATGAGTACACGCGAAACCTCAAGCTACAGTGCATCGCATATAGCCGTGGCACCTATGGCATAAATGGCGCTGAATGGATTAGCCGAGCAGATGGTGAGCTGTATGCTATTGGTAGTCGTAATAGCGCCCTTGCATCGCTTTATTAACCGACTAAGGGACTGGGAGACTAGTCCCTTTTCTTTTGCCGATACAGATATGTAGACTTTATGAATGATCTACATATATAGCAAACATATGATAGATTTATATCAAGTTAAAACCTGCTAGAGATTGGGTCAGTCATGGCGAAAATGCGGCAATACACCTATTTGGAAATGACTAAGATTGTCAAGCGCAATGGATACACCTATGTGCGGTGTAATGGTGACCATTGTATATACAAACGTGGAGACGGTAATGGTACTATCGTTTTGACAAAGAAGAAACATATTAACCCGTGTATCGCAAGACGGCTAATCAAAGAGAACAATTTAATTGTTGACTTGTAAACATATTACCCCACAAATGTACAACAAAATGCGTTTGTGGGGCATTTGCTTTTTAGGCGATAAAACGCTTTATTTGCCTTTGTATTTTAAGTATGGACACTTACTAGGGTATGGTGCTTATCGTGACAAATAGGGGTAAATAACGCGCTTAAACTCAATAAAACGACCCTTTTGAAAGTGGGGTAGTCAAGCGGAAAATACAAGACCAAAGACAAGATAAGAAAAGTATCATTGGCAAGCGGAAAATTATCCGCCTTTTTTTATTTTCCTGTTTATATTGATACGGAAAATCTTGCGAAGCATATTTATCTATTTTGTATATATCTATTTTGTTAGGAATGTTCATTTTTCCACAAAAAACGTGGACAACCTACCCCACTTTGCTATAGTTGTCCACAAAAAACGTGGACAAGTGGGCTACTTTTATGAGCTGTCCACAAAAAACGTGGACAAGTTAAAGATATTCCACACTTTGATTATTATTTGTGGAATATATAACGAGACGGAATATATATTTATGGAGAGATTATCCGCCTTTTTTTATTTTCCTGTTTATATTGATACGGAAAATCTTGCGAAGCATATTTATCTATTTTGTATATATCTATTTTGTTAGGAATGTTCATTTTTCCACAAAAAACGTGGACAACCTACCCCACTTTGCTATAGTTGTCCACAAAAAACGTGGACAAGTGGGCTACTTTTATGAGCTGTCCACAAAAAACGTGGACAAGTTAAAGATATTCCACACTTTGATTATTATTTGTGGAATATATAACGAGACGGAATATATATTTATGGAGAGAATATGGATCACTAGATTTAAACGTGTCGAATTCGATGCCTTTAGTTATATATGTGATATACTTTAAGCAAGGCAAACACAACACGGAAAGGTTTAATATGTTTGTTGACGGTAACATTTGGGTATCAGATTATTCTGATGTTGACGAGATTCGGAAAAAATATAAAGAGGGATACAGATTTGTCGGAAACGTTGAGTACGATGTGCCTATCGTGCATAATCAAAAGACGTGGTATCGCTTTAAGTCAACTGATGAATCTATCAACGGGTATCTTTATGTGACGGAACATCGTATCAAGGACGTATTCGACCTGCTAAAGACTGGTGTTATCGTGCGCACGGAAGATAATAACGTCTTTGTGTTTAATACCTATGGCATGATAGTCAATCGTAAAAAGACCATTGTGTATAAGCGTGATACCGTGGTGGAGTATTTTCCGCAGCGTACACAATACAAAGGTCTTAGCCCTTATGGTGCAGTGGCAAGCTATGTAAATGCGTATCGCTACCGTACCATGCGCAATACCTTGGTCAACCTTGGATATATCAGCGCGAAAAATTAGCTAAAAAAGTTTTGAAAACTACTTGACAACTACGCAGCAACTTATTACAATGTTGGTACAACATAAATGATGCGGAACAAAAACGAACTAGCTTTTATGTTGCATACCGTCCTTTCTGGTGTTGGTATGAATGTGGTTGGTGTCTGATTGGTAGTTCTTTCAGGCGGATTAGTGGAGTACTTATGTGCTCCACTTTTCTTTTGTGGAAAATTATATGGAGAAAATATGTTGTAGCCATAATCGTGATACTATTAAACCACGGAACAAAATCAAACGAAAGGTATTGCAATGGATAAACGCCGATGGGTTATTGCGCTTGACAAGCGCACTGGTAAGCGTATGGAGTTTACTATGTGCGACCTTAATAACGTGGCGTTTTATCGGTCAAAGTATACGCTTGACGGATATGATGTTAAGGTATTGACGGCTGACGAGGTGGCAAAGTTCGCCGATGATGAAAAGCAAAACGGTATCATGTAATTAGATTGGAACTATCATGGATAATAATGAGATTGTTGCAGTTGTTGGGTTTGACAGCGCAAACTCTAGCAAGGCGGTAACGTCCTGTTGTCGGAAAGATGCACAACGCTATGCAAAGTATTATCGTTCCATCGGTTATCATGCGCGTGTAATGACATATGACGAGCTAGATAGTTTGCTTGATAAGGAACACACGGAACAAACGCCATATCTATTTGCTTAAAGTTATTAGAGCGCTCTAAAATGGGCGCTTTTTTTGTTGCATTTGTCGGAAAATATCAGACATTTGCAACATACATAAATGTGGAGGATCCGTGGAGAAGATGTGTAGACAAAGATTCTTGGCTATATGGAATAAATCTTTGGTAATATGTAGTCAAGGAAAGGCGCTCGGAAAAAAGGAGCAGAAATGAGCGATATGGTTTACACTCTCAAGCCCGTCAAGGTTTGTCTTGATGGTGACGATTGCAATGTCTTTGACGCTTATCTGGTTGGATACGGTAGGCGCGGTTTCTGTGAGCAGAATAGCGGAGGTTATGAGCATCCGCATTTCACCAAGCCCGAAGCCATGCGCGTCATGCGTGCATTGAATCGTGATGCCGACAACGGTATCGGGGATGGCACGCGCTACGAGTATATCTTTGAGACGGATACCTTTATCGAGGACTATGATGGAGATATGATGGTTATCGAGCCTGATATTTTCGGTATGTATGAGATGGGTATTGATATGAGTTGGGTTTTGGCTTAGGATAAAAGCACACTTTTAACGGAAGGAAAGACCATGAAGTACACTGTTTCCTATACTGAATTGTTTAGCAGGACTTTTATCGTGGATGTTGACAGCGAGGAAGAGGTAAGGGAGAAAGTTCTTGACGCTGTGGAGAATGGGTTTATTTCTCTTACGGCAAATGATTATGTTATGGATTCAGCGGAGGTTTCAGATTGTTGGATTACTTCTGATGTTCAATGGTAACGGCGTGGAATATCTAGGCTGGAATAACTTGGAGTAAATAGGTAGCTAAACTAGCGTGGGGATTATTCCTTACGCTAGTTTTCTTTTGTGGAGAGATTGTGTGCGTCTATGATTGTCGGTTGTATCGCATGGAATCATGGTAATATATAGCTAACGAAAGGCGAAGGAAAGGAATCGACATGAAAGACAAGAAGTTGCAGGAATCAATCAATTACGTTTGCTTCTGCTGTCCGTATATCGACAGTGAAACTGATGTGTCAGATAAGTATTGCGATAGGTGCATGGTGCGCAAGATGGTTGATTATTATGACGCACTGGAAAAGCACCACTTTGACGTTGACATGCCAGAAGCGCAAGCCATTATCAACTACTAGCTAAGGAGAACAACCATGAGCAAAGTTCTAAAGGCGGGAACATATAGCGTTACGATTGAGTTCACGCTTGAAAACGATACGCAAGAACTTGTATTGGATGAAGCATTTGAAGATGCCATGAATACTATTGATGGACTTTTTGATAGCGACATTAGCGAGTATAAACAGGAAGGTTAAACGTTTTAACATAGTGACAAAGGTGTATACTTTTTTCATCATATTATTTATGGGGGTATATTATGAATCTTTTTAATACTCTAGCAGACTATAAGTACGCTGTTGTTTCAACTAGTTATAGAAACGCTACGCTTCTTGACATTACCTTGTTTAAGAGTTTTGACGAGGGACGAAAGTTTATGCGTGAAAGTGCGCGAGAAATACAACTTTTGCATAGGGATGGTCTTGTTGTTAATGGAAAATGGCAAAAGGTAGGCAATGAGCTTATAATTGACGATAACGGATGTAGCGTTTATGTGTCTGATAAAGATGGTAAATATATGCGCTGGACAATTGATTCGATAAAGAACTTGCTTATGCGCGTGAATACGTACAACAACTAATGTGTTAGATGTGTGATGGGCTGCAACATGTGGTACGTATTTAATAGTATGCTCAATGAACAATCTTGGAAAAGATATGAGCTTGAAACGAAAAGGTTTAGCACGTATGATGATGCGAGAAAGTATATAAAATACAAGGCAAATAAATATCGCAAGTTTTGTACAGGCGATGATTCATGCGTTGAAGATTATGGTAATGATGTGTTTATTCATTTTCTTGGAATAAGAATTGACTTTAGAATCTTTAAGGCAGACCATATGCTATATTGGTAGGTTATCATGTGTGAGTATTGCGAGAAGAGTAAGAACATTTATACTAAAGACAAAAGAAGTGTTGTCTATATCGAGTGGGACGATTGTAAACCTAAGCTGGTTACAGTCAATGGCGTATTCGATTCGCGTACCATGAAAGTACCTATATTCTTTTGTCCCTTTTGCGGCAAGGAGTTGCGTGAATTAGATTAGAGCGGTTATTATGCCGCTCTTTTTTATATGGAGAATTGTGTAGAGATTATGGAGGATCGCAATTGTCGATTGTATAGTTATCTGTTGGTAGTATTATATAACCAACGAAAGGGAGCGGAAGGAAGGATGCAACCATGAAGGACGAGTTCAAGCGCAAGACCATGAGCAACAACAGTGGTGAGTTCAACGGTGTTTACCGCAACGCCGACCTCTATGGCGCTGGTCACACTAAGCGTATCAACGAGCAGAAGCGTAAGGAGAATCGCCGCGCTCGCCGCTCTATGAAGCAGGACTTTGAGCGCGTGTACCTTGGCGAGTGGTTGTATTAGTAACATTGTTTTTATCTATGTAACATTTCATATGTTACAACTCAAAAGATAATGTTACAAAATAATTCGATTGGAGACTGAAATGTTTATCCTTGTTAACCATTCTACGGACAATGGCATTAGCGAAATTGGCAGATACGATACGCGCGAGGAAGCCGCAACGGAAATTGCAAACGAGATTATTATGTACTATGGCATAGCCATTGATATTGATGATTTTCTTAAAGAAGAGCATCCATATGACAATGGCGATTTTCGCTATAATGATTATGATGCCAACAAACATGTTTGGTTTAATTGGTATGAGTGCAATTGCTTTGATAGCAGCATGGAAGATAGCTGGATTATCATCAGGGTTTAAACTTGCTTTGATTGGAGTTATTGTGGTTGAGTTTGTTTCTTATGATGGCGAGTTCCCCAACCTATGCAGCGGTACACTTGTATTGCGAATTGATGGCGAAGAGGTAACGTTTCCTAAATACTGTATGCGTAGCAATGGAAGCGTCTATTTTGATGAAAATTGGCATGAATATATTGAGTATGGTGAGTGGTCTGTGAATGTTCCCGAGCAATATGCGGACATTAAAGACGAGATTGAGCGATGTGTCAACGAGAATGTTGAGTGGGGTTGCTGTGGTGGCTGTGTATAACAGCTTAAAATAGTTCTTTTAGGAGTTATCATGGATAGATATAGGCGCGTTAACAAGTGGTGGGAAGATAAAGAGCGTGAGTGTACTTTCTGCCATTCAAAACTTAGTGTGAAATATGATGTGCCGATTCTTGTGCCTAGCGATGGTAGTGCTAAGAAAACTTGGGTGCCATGCTGTAATGGGTGTGTGTGGCATTATGTGTTTGGGGCGGAGTAATTCGCCCTTTTTGTTTTGGTGTCGTTTCGGTAATGAATTGAAATTACACTGAAATGAATTGTGTATGATCTGTGAAGGTGGAAAGTCTCGACTGTATCGCCTTGGACTAGAGTATTATATAGACAAGGAAAGAGCAGACGAGAAAGGAACTGTGATGGACATTCAGGTTAAAGAGTTCAATGGCAGGCGCTATAAGATTTACAACGACACTTGGTATTGTCTTGATACGCCTGATAGGGTTATTCAGATTCTCGATGGTGCAATGAAAAACCATGAGCGTATTCGTGTTTTCTATGGAGATACTGAAACTGGTCGTGACTGGATGGAGATTTACGATACCATTGGTTATGTTAGCCGCAGTTGTGGTAACGTCAAGATTCCTTTGCTGATTAAGAATAGTCGTTCTATTGGCGGCACTGGTATTCTTGATGACAGCATTGTTAAGATTACTATTGACAAGGTTATTGTTTATCAGCAAAGTAATTATCGTTTGCCTAACATGGAGATTCGTGAAGCGAGTGATAACCTTAAAGCAATTGGATATAATTATTCTACATTTGAAGATGGAAAGAATGATTTTAATTGCAAGACCATGAAGCAGGCAGAAAATCACATTGATTTTCTTAAAGGCAAACGCAACCGTGAGTTCTAGTAATTTTAACTGAAAGGATAGAACATTGTCTTACACTATGAACTTTGATTATGGCGAGACTTATACCCTCATGCGCAAGTTTCGTGAGCTTACTAAACAAGAAGTTCGTATCATGGACTATCTTATGAAGATGGATGTTTTTGAGGGTACGTATAGCGAGCTTGCCAAAGCTATTGGCGATGAAGCGCTATGCAGCAATGTACGTAAAGCGCTGTTGCATTTGCAAAGTATGGGTATCGTAAATATCGTCAACGTGTATTACGAGGACGAAGCGAAGGAGCATAAGAGTAACCCGATGAAGGCGTGCTTTATCGTGGATGGATGGATGTACGCCTTTTTAATGGGTGGTTGGGATAAGGTTGAGTTCGGTACACGCGCTTAGATTTAGCGTGTCTTAAATCGTACTACAGTAGCTTAGAAAGGTGGTTGTCATGAAGGTTGAGCAGCTTAGTGATGATGAAATGTATGAGCTTAAAGACAAACTGTATACTGATTTTTACTACAATCAAGAAGCGTTGCCGCCTATGATTGCAACGGAGCGTAATGTTTTGGCAAGCGCGACATATCCTACGGATATTCCAGATTGGCCGATGTATAACCTTTACCACGGTACAGAGTTTACCGAAGATGACTTTTGGTGCAACTTATAATTTTACCATATGGGAAAACTTCTTGTATCAAGGTAATTATATTCCCATATGGGAAAATTTAATATCACGTCTTATAGGCGGCAACACTATCCCACGCCTTTTCTCACTTCTTTCCTTTCATTTGTGTTGCCGTCTATAAGACGTGATATTTTTTGTGGAGAAAATATGAACTTGAAATATAGTTGACATGTTGTTGGTAACTATATATACTATTAGGCAAGGAAAGAGAAAGCCTTAGAGAAAGGTACTGTAATGAACGAGACTATGACCCATAAGGTTCGCACCTCTACCGCTTGCATCGGATATTTCATCGACACCACCATTTATGAAACCTACCTTGGTGAGCTTTGGGGAGGTATCCCTTACAACATGCGCGATGATGCCGATAAGGAGATTGGCGAGAGTGCCGTTGATTATATCGAGGACGCGCTTTGGAGCGATGTTTTCCCGTCTGATTGCAACGGTGAGTTTGCCGTTGAATATGTCTGCACGTATCATCCGAAGTATTATAACTTTGAGACTGATTCTGTTGTCTTTGATTTTGCCTATACAGATAAACTGTGTGAGTTTATGCTTGGTTATGCTGCCATGAACCGTGATAATTTTGAAGAGTTTCTTGAGAAGAAGTTCACCTCATACGATGGCTTTGCATCGTTCACGCCGAACAACTGGGACGATTGGTATGATGGCTATGTCAAGGACGATTTCCGCTGCGTGTCCGCACTGCTCTATTTCATGCTTATCATGTGCGTGAACGTGGATATTAATGACTGCTACAACTTTGTCGGAGAGAATAGCTATCAGTTAGGTTTTCTCGATAGTGCCATACAGATTATTTCAGAAGGATATACTGTGTATGAGTATGCCGTCAAGTATACCAACGGAATGACTATCGCAGTGTTCAGTGACGAGGACGATTACGGCGATTGTTTCAACTGCTACCTGCTGGATGCCGAGGACAATGTAATCAAGCGCGTACAGTTGTCCGATGAATACAGTGAGTGCAATCGTAGTGCGTTTGCCGCATTTCAGTATGGCGATGTCGTGAACATGTTGGACGATAGCGATGATTTGATACTTTACCATACACACAGTGAATGTTGTAGCGTCCCCGATATTCCCGAGCGCGACTGTTAATGGGCAATATCGCGTGTTACATTTGGAATAACAGACAAGGTGCCTTTGCCGTCAAGAACAAAGCCGATTCGGAAAAGTTCGAAAAAGAT
>ERZ779840.2630-NODE-2630-length-15223-cov-2.633703_pt1 | contig 15223 bp, 7 predicted proteins | sample MGYA00511561_ERZ779840 | MGnify/ENA primary metagenome ERZ779840 (study PRJEB29588, sample SAMEA2162036) | human gut metagenome | biome: human gut; feature: human-associated habitat; material: faeces | place: Denmark | collected 2008/2010 ...
GGTTAAAGCCGACGGGTATACTTATTTCTTATACGGGGGAAAAGCCCGGAAATGCAAATCCAGCCGGGGACCCAGAAAGTCCAGAACAGAGGGAGAGAAACAAACCACGGACCGATTCACGGAAGTCCGCAAAATGTGGAAAATTTACAAACGGGCTATCGGGGACTTACCAATATGGCGAATCGCGGCCCGAGAGAGAGGGGTTTCCAAGAGCGACTCTTTATTCCATTCAACCAATGGAGGATGCCTACTCCCGGGCAAAGGAGTATGGGCATTCCAAACTTTCCGTTTTTCCATGGGAACCCTAGAAGCTCCCGTCATCACCAATTCGGAACGTAACGGGTGGACGGTCACCTTGAACTGGGAAAACGGTATCGATTGCCCGAAAGCAAGCGCCTCGGATCAAGTGTTCGTGGGATATTTCTACGACACGCTACGACGTTCACCCTGTCTACTTCGTGACATACCCGCCCGCAGGGGCGACGAAAGCGTAACTATAGAAATCCCCTCCGGGGACCAACCGGAAGGGACACCACTACATCTTTATTTATTTTTTGGAGACAGCGAACTCGCCCGATTTTCACCCAGCGAGTACACCCAAGTATAAAATCTACCGAGAGAACAACAGTTCCCGGTATTTCGGCAACGGCCAGATCTCGTCGTCAACCTCCATTTCGAGGTGATCGATGTGGTCACGTATCTTTTCCAGATAAGGACGGACGGTTTCTTCGTAGGCGAAAGCCTTGTCCTTGTAGCTATCCATGTGATTGGCAACTTTACGGGCTTCGGTCATTTCGCGCACCAGAACCTTGATGGACGTTACTCGTTTGGATATTTCACGTATCAGTTCCTTGCGGTCAGCGCTCAGTACTTCGTATTCTTCGGGAGAGAAGATTTCCTTGAGTCCACGTAAATTCTCTAACAGACGGTTTTGGTAACTGACTGCAATGGGGACAATGTGATTGATGGCCAGATCACCCAGTACACGGCTTTCTATTTGTACTTTCATCGTGTACTTTTCCAGTTCCACTTCCAGGCGGCAGGCAAGCTCTGTTTCATTGAAGATGCGTTCACCTATCAGCACGGAACGAGACTGGTTATCCATATAATGCATCAGAGCTTCGGGTACGTGGCAGATGTTCGTCAATCCGCGGCGGGCAGCTTCCTCTTTCCATTGGTCTGAGTAGCCGTCACCTTCGAATCGGATAGCTTCGGAAGCAATAATGGTTTCTTTCAAAACACGGAAGATGGCTTCATCTTTACCGATTCCTTCTTCCATCAACTTGTCGATAGAAGCTTTGAACTCATTTAACTGGTTTGCCATAGCTGCATTTATGGCAATCATGGCAGCGGCACAGTTGGAAGAAGAACCGGCAGCACGGAATTCAAAACGATTTCCGGTGAAAGCAAACGGAGAAGTACGGTTGCGGTCTGTCGTATCGAGAAGGATTTCAGGAATACGTCCGATTCCTAATTTAAGGGTTGTCTTCTCTTCAGCCGTCATCTTGTCATCGCCTACCTGGCGTACGATATCATCCAGAGTAGCCGATAATTGTCTGCCCAGGAATATGGACAGAATAGCGGGCGGCGCTTCATTGGCACCCAGACGGTGGCTGTTGCCGGCACTCATGATAGAGGCACGCAGCAAATTCTGATTTTTGTAGACCATCATCAGTACATTCACTAGGAAAGTCAGGAACAGCATGTTGCCTTTAGGATTCTTGCCGGGTGCAAAAAGATTGATGCCGGTATCAGTGCAGAGTGACCAGTTGTTGTGTTTTCCCGAGCCGTTTACACCGCTGTATGGCTTTTCATGCAGCAATACGGCAAAGTTATGCTTACGGGCGATGCGTTTCATCAGGTCCATTACTAACTGGTTATGATCGTTGGCAAGGTTGGCATTCTCAAAGATGGGAGCCAGTTCAAACTGGTTGGGCAACCTCGTTATGGCGTGTTTTTGCCGGAATACCCAGTTTGTGACATTCGATTTCCAGTTCTTTCATAAAGGCTGTTACCCGTGGCGGAATAGAACCGAAATAGTGGTCTTCCAACTGTTGGTCTTTTGCGGAAGAATGTCCCATTAGCGTGCGTCCGGTCAGGCAAAGGTCGGGGCGGGCGTTGTATAGGGCAGAGTCTACCAGGAAGTATTCTTGTTCCCAGCCTAAGTTGGTGAACACCCGGGTTACATTTTTATCGAATAACTGGCATACTTCCGTGGCGGCTTTGTCTACGGCACCGAGTGCTTTCAGTAATGGAGTCTTGTAGTCCAGGGCTTCGCCGGTATATGAGATGAAGATTGTAGGGATACACAGAGTCGTATCTACCACGAAGGCGGGAGAGGAAACATCCCATGCCGTGTATCCGCGTGCTTCAAATGTATTACGGATACCTCCGTTGGGGAAAGAAGATGCGTCCGGTTCCTGTTGGATGAGCAACTTGCCGGAGAAGCGTTCAATTACATTTGAATTTTCTCCGAATTCGATGAAGCCATCATGTTTTTCGGCTGTACCATCCGTCAGCGGCTGAAACCAGTGAGTGTAATGAGTAACGTTCAGGGATTTAGCCCAACTTTTCATGCCGTTTGCTATCAGGTCAGCTATCTCCCGACTGATGGGAGTTCCTTTTTCGATGGCATCCGTTACAGCTTTGTAAGCTTCTCTGGGTAGATATTCCTGCATTTTCTTACGGTCGAACACATGGCTTCCGTAGTAATCGGATAATTTGTTCGAAGGGGTAGTAACTTCAAGAGGGCGCCGGTTGGCAAGCTCTTGCAAGGCGTAAAATCTCATTTTTGACATATTTGTCCTTCTTTTGTTGATTGTTGGGCGCAAAATTATATGTTTTTTCTGGAAGTACCCCCATTTTTTAGGGGGTATTATTGAAAATAATGTGTTTTTTTTCTGCGGATACCCCCTAAAATATTCGGAGATGTTGCAGAAAAAAACTCTTTTAGGGGGATTTTCGCTCTTTTCTATATTAAAGTCATATCTGGGCTGTATCTGCTCCGTGTTATCTCCGTACCTACTCCGTGTCTATATGCTTAGACTTGATACGGAGCTACTACGGAGATGATACGGAGCTGTTACGGAGATCGTACGGAGTTGTTACGGAGACCGCATGGACTCAATCTTGAATTAACTTTCATGAAGAATCTTTCGTCAGGTTTCTTAAAAAGAGAGGTATTTCGTCGTTTTCCAACCTTTTTTTCTATATTTGTCCCTATATATTTGGAGGTATTATCGTTGAAACACGTCTTTTGTATAGGAACCTTGCTATGTCTTTTGCTTTCAGCTTGTCCGAAAGCGCAGGCAGCTTCTATCCCTGATCCTTACGATGCGAGATTGCTTTCTGCGGACTCTATTATGAAGAAAGTCATCTTCTTTGCTCCTTTTTATGAAAGCATCATCGACGACTATAGAGCCGCTCTTTATATTAAGGGAAAAGTGAATCTTCGCAAGAAAAATCATATCTTACGCTTTATTCCTACCATGTTCCGTATCCGGAAAGGAGTGAGGGAGTATATGATGGAAACTTATAGTGACTTGCATTTCACAGCTCCCGACATTTATGATCAGAAAGTAAAAGCCAGTGTCGGTACTTCTTCCGAGTTTTGGGAGCTGGACGGCAGGTTGCCGGAATATTTCCATGTTAATATCTACGCTTCCACCTTATTATATGATAAGCTCCTTTCGCCTCTGGCTCCAAATGCGATGAAGTATTATTCTTATCATGTCGATTCAGTAATGGGTAAAGTGCATGATTTGCAATATAAAATTAGTTTCAAACCGAAAAGCAAAAGCTTTCAGTTGGTTAGCGGTCACATGGTGGTCAGTGAGAATGTCTGGAGTGTGCGTGAGATGCATTTTAGCGGGCGTTCTGAAATGTTGCGTTTCAACAATATGATACGTATGGGAGATGTGGGTGAGTCGGATGAGTTTTTGCCTGTGCATTATGATGTGGATGCCACTTTCCGCTTTCTGGGTAATGTGGTCGATGCCAATTATATTGCTGTTCTCGATTATAAAACCATTCTTCAAAAAGACCCTTCACGGATGGAGCGGAAAAGGTTGAAGAGCAAGTATGATCTGTCGGATTCCTACACATTGCGCAGTGATACGAATGCTTACAGAAAGGATAGTTCTTATTTTGAGAGTATACGTCCCATTCCGTTAACTGTACATGAACAGGACTTATATAAGGATTTCTTTTTGAGCCGTGATACTTCATATCGATATAAGAAGCCCAAAAATAAGAATCTGGAATTCTGGGGACAGATAGGTGATGCGCTTATCAGCCGCTATACGGTAGATCTTTCGAAACTGGGAAGTGTGCGCTGCTCGCCGCTTATCAATCCGTTCTTGCTGAGTTATAGCGGGAAGAATGGTTTTTCTTACCGACAGGAATTTAAGTACAACCGTATTTTTACGGGCGACCGCCTGTTACGCATCGTTCCCAGGTTGGGTTATAACTTCAAGTATAATGAGTTTTACTGGTCGGTAAAGTCTGATTTTGATTACTGGCCACGTAAACGTGCGGCTCTTCACATAGATGTAGGTAATGGACACCGTATTTATAGTAGCAGGATGTTGGATGAGCTGGAGAGTATTCCTGATAGTGTTTTCGATTTTGATCAGATACAACTGGATTACTTTAATGACTTATACTTGAAGGTGCGGCATAGTTGGGAGATTGTAAACGGCTTGTCACTGGATCTCGGTTTTTCCATGCATAAGCGTACAGAGGCGAATCGTTCTTTTTACGTTTCTACAAAGTCTGCCCAGTCGCGAAGTGTAACCACTTCGGGGGATAATCCCGATTGGGAGGAAAAAATGCGCCATTCATACAATAGTTTTGCTCCGCGTGTCCGTCTGACGTGGACTCCCGGGCAATACTATTATATGAATGGTGATCGCAAAGTGAACTTACATTCCAAATATCCCAGTATTTCAGTGGACTGGGAGCGGGGCATCAATGGGGTTTTTAAGAGTACCGGTACCTATGAGCGTGTCGAAGTGGATATTCAGCACTCCATTCCCTTAGGATTGATGCGTGATTTCTATCTCCGCTTTGGATGGGGAGCTTTCACCAATCAAAAAGATATATACTTTGTGGATTTTGCCAACTTTACCCGTTCCAATCTCCCAGTGGGATGGAATGATGAAATTGGCGGCGTATTCCAGTTGCTTGACGGGCGGTGGTATAACTCCTCCCGTAAATATCTTCGTGGGCATTTGACATACGAATCTCCCTTTCTGATGTTGCGTCATTTGGTGAAGTATACACAGCATGTGCTCAATGAGCGTCTTTATCTGAACGCTTTGGTTGTTCCGCATCTGAATCCTTATGTTGAGGTTGGCTATGGCATCGGCACCAATATTTTTGATTTCGGAGTCTTTGGCAGCTTTGCCAACTGGAAATTTAAGGAGATAGGTTGCAAATTCACTTTTGAGTTATTCAACCGATAATCTTTAAGTTTTCCCGTATTTCTGTTATTAACTTCCTTTATAAATTACCCGGTTTTCGTGTTATTGTAGTTTAGAAAAATAGTGTTCTATGTTCTATAACATGCAATGACGTATTCGATGAAAGTATAGTGTTTTCTCTGATTATCAATTGTTTATTTGTTTTTGACGTATTGATAACGTATTCTGAATTTTGAATTGACGTATTTAAGAATGGGTACTTAGGGCTTCTTTTATTGCATTTTACTCTATGTTTGCAGTGTTCAATTGAGAACGAAACCGAGAATTGTTAATCTTAATTTAGTGAAACTTATGAAAAAGTTATTATCAGTTTTATTTTTACTGAGCTTTACCTTAGCTTCTGCTGTATATGCACAAGATATACAGATAAAAGGTACGGTGGTAAGTGGTGCGGACAATGAGCCCTTACCTGGAGTAAATGTGGTGGTGAAAGGTAATGCCACTACGGGAACAATCACCGGTATAGACGGTGAATTTGCTTTGTCGGTTCCCTCCGACGCAATCCTTTCTATTTCTTATATAGGATTCAAATCACAGGAAGTTTCGGTTAGTGGCAAGCGTGAATTGAAAATTGTGTTGCAGGAAGATTCGGAGGCGTTGGACGAAGTGGTGGTAATCGGTTACGGTGTTCAGAAGAAGAGCGTCGTAACAGCTTCTATTGCTAAAGTGAGCAGCGAAGACCTGGCCGGAAAGTCGCCTGTACGTATAGACAACGCGTTGAAGGGTTTGGCTGCCGGTGTGAATGTAACCTCCAGCTCAGGTCAACCGGGTGAAAGCCCTCGCGTACGTGTACGTGGTATCGGTACTATTAATAATACTGAACCGCTTTATATCATAGACGGTATGCCTATTGATGGTGGTCTCGACTTTGTGAATCCGAGTGATATCGAATCTATCGAAGTACTGAAAGATGCTGCCTCCGGAGCTATCTATGGTGCACGTGCTGCCAATGGTGTAATCTTGGTGACCACCAAGAAGGGTAAGATGGGTAAGGCTCAAATTAATTACAACTTCTCTTACGGTTGGCAGAGTGCATGGAAGAAACGTGACGTGACAAGTGCTACGGACTATGCCATTTTGCAGAACGAAAAGTATGTGAATGGTGGGCAGGCTCCCCTTTATGCTGACCCTTATAATCTGAAAGATGCTATGGGAAATGAGATTAAAGGTTTTGGTACAGATTGGCAGGAACTTGTTTTCAATGATAATGCTCCGGTTGTCAACCATGATGTGACCATAAGCGGTGCATCAGAGAAGGTGAATTATTACTTGTCACTGGGATATTTCTCACAAGAAGGTATCGTGGGTGGTAACTACGGACATTCTAACTATGATCGTCTCACCATTCGCTCTAATACTCAATACAATCTGATTGATGCTTCCAAGGAACGCAGTTTTCTTAATAAACTGGATTTAGGTGTGAACATCGCTTATATGCGTACACACTCTACTGGGATTACTACCAACTCAGAGTTTGGTTCGGTACTGGGTTCCGCCCTTTATCTGTCTCCTATCTTGACTCCTACACTGACGGGTAAGGCTGCTGATGATTTGATTGCTGCTTATCCTACTTATGATTTGCCTCGTGATCCAAATGGCGATGTTTATACCGTTCCCGGTGGTGCATTTGCTGAAATGAACAATCCGTTGGCTATGATGACGCTGAATCCTCAGAAGAACTGGTCGCATAAGTTTGTACCTAAGTTTTCTCTTGATTTGCAGGTGTGGGATAACCTGAAATATCACTTCAGCTACAGTGCCGATATGGGTTTCTGGGGTTATAATGGAGCTACAACCTCTCTGTATTATCTCTCCGGCAACAACAATGCATCGCATACCAGTGCATCTGCGGAAAAGCAACAGAATGTTACCTGGCAGATTGAAAATACATTGACTTACGACAAAACCATAGGTAAGCACTCCTTTGGTGTTGTACTTGGTCAATCTGCATTCAAGTATAAGGGTGACAAACTGGGTGGTAATCGTTGGAACCTGATAAATCCCGCCAAGCCTTCTATTGACTATGCTACGGGAAGTGTAGAGTATATTAAAGATAAAGACGGTAACATTACCGGCTCTACCGTTCAGCACGGGGTTTATGGTGCTCCTGAAATAGAGCACAGGGTGTCTTCACTCTTTGCACGTCTCAGCTATAATTATGCAGAACGTTATATGTTCCAGGCTACCATACGTCGCGACGGTTCCAGCCGCTTTGGTCCGAATAACCTGTATGGTATCTTCCCGTCCGTATCTTTAGGATGGAATGTGACGAACGAAGCGTTCATGGAAAGCACACGCGACTGGTTGTCCAATCTCAAGATTCGTGCCAGCTGGGGTAAGAATGGTAATGATAATATATTCGATTTCGCTTTCACCGCGCTGACAGCTATGAACAATAACGTGCTTTTCGGTAAGAATGCCACCAAATTTAATGGTTCTAAGGCGCAGCGCCTGGCTAATCCCGACCTGAAGTGGGAAGAGAGTGAACAGACCGACTTCGGTATCGACCTTGCATTCTTGAACAATGCTTTGACATTCAGCGCTGACTACTACATAAAGAAAACCAATGGCATGATTATCGAGATGCCCATCCCGAGTTATGTAGGTGAAGCAAAACCTTTGGGTAACGTAGGTGACATGAAGAACAGCGGTTTTGAATTTGAACTTGGTTACAAATTTAATGTATCTGACATCAAGTTTGCCGTTAAGGGTAATGCCACTTATCTTAAGAATGAGCTGACGAATTTGGGCAATGATACCGGTTATCTCGACTTTGATGGCATTCAGGGACTTTCAGGTGGTGGAACACGTGGTTCTAACGGTCAGCCTTTCCCTTACTTCTTTGGTTACAAGACTGATGGCGTTTTCCAAAATGTGGACGAAGTTCGTGCTTATGTGAATAAAGATGGCAATATGATTATGCCGAAAGCTGTTCCCGGTGACGCTCGTTTTGTAGACGTGAATGGTGATGGTGAGATTTCCGCTGACGACCGTACTAACATTGGTAACGGTACTCCCGACTGGACTTACGGTCTGAACCTCAGTGCTGACTGGAGAGGCTTCGACTTCAATATCTTCTTCCAAGGCGTGTCGGGTGCCGATGTATTCGACGGTACGTATCGTTCGGATATTTCTGCCGGAAACTATCCTTCATGGATGTTAGGTCGCTGGACTGGTGAGGGAACTTCAAACAAATATCCCCGTCTGGCTATTGGCGATGCACAGAACTGGTTGGTATCCGACCTTTATGTATGCGACGGCTCTTACCTCCGCCTCAAGAATATCACTTTGGGTTATACTCTGCCCAAAACCCTGACTCGTAAGTTGACCATCGAACGTCTGCGTTTCTATGTGCAGGCTGAGAACCTTGTGACTTGGACGAAGTATTGGGGCTTTGATCCTGAAATTGCTTCAGGTCCTGATGGAATCAAATCTCTCGGTGTCGACCGTGGTGTATATCCTCAGGCTCGTACATTTACAGTGGGTGTAAACGTTTCTTTCTAACCTTAAAAATATAAGAAGATATGAAAACAAATAAAATATTAGCAATAGGCTTTATGGCTGCAACCACACTGTTTACCGTAGGTTGTAGTGATGATTTCCTTAAGACAGATGATCCTAAAGGTGAACCGCTGGAAGGATATTATACGACAGATGCTCGCATTCAGGAAGCTCTGATTGCAGCTTACGATCCCATTCACTGGCCCGATTGGGCATTTGACCAGTACAATGCTCTGAATATTGACGCTGAAATTATGGGCGATGACTTCTGGGTAGGTGGTGCAGATAAGGCGGATATGCAGAATTGGCACAAACTGTTCAATTATGAAGGTGATGAGAACAATACACTCAACTCGCTTTGGACGGTTGACTATTCGGGTGTGAAGCGTTGCAACGATGTACTAAAGTATCTTGGCTGGGCTACCGATATTACAGAGGAAAACGGCAAGAGCTATGAGATGCAAGCCCGTTGCTTGCGAGTGTACTATTACAATATGCTGTGGCATTACTTTGGAAATATACCTTTCTATCTTGAGAATCTTTCGAGCCTTCCCTATACAGCTTCGCAGCTCACAGCTGATGAAGTTTACAATCAGTTGATAGTAGAACTGGAGGCTGTGATTGACTCCAAAGTACTGCCGATGAAGTATTATAAAGACAAAAATGGTAAGGATGATGAAGGTCAGTTAGGTCGCGTCACACAAGCTATGGCCTATATGATGTATGCTGAAATGGTGATGTATCAGAATGATAATGCTCGTTTTGAAAAGGCTCTTGGTTATATGAAAGAGATCATCGCTGCTCCTCAGTATGAATTGAATGCTAATTTCGCTAACATCTGGGAGACAAGTGGTGAATGGTGCAACGAATCTATCTGGGAAATCAATTACGAACATTCTATTGCAGAACGTGACTGGGGAACTCCGTTAGCTATTGGTGGTACGGTACTTCCTACTTTAATTTCTCCTAAAGACTGGCCTGGTGATGATTTATGGAGCAAAGGTCAGGATGGTTGGGGATTCCTGCCTGTACGTCTTGAAACTTATGAAATGTTCGGCTCGACAGATAAGCGTCGTGAAGCTACTTGCTGGGATGTTCGTGGTGCAACATATACACCGCGTTATCAAGATACTCAAATCTGGTTGGCGAAATACAGGCCAATGGATAAGAATAATGAAAGCGGACCTACCAGTAAGAATTTGAACTATAACAATAACTATCGTTATTATCGCTACTCGGAGGCTTTGCTCAATGCGGCCGAGTTATCCCTCCGTACGGGCGGAAGTGGAAGCGGTGAGGCTAAGACTTGGTTGAATGAAGTGCGTACCCGCGCCGGTTTGAGAGGATTTGAGACTGTTACCGTCAATGATGTCCTCAACGAACGTCACCTTGAGTTCGTGGGCGAAGGCAAACGCTACTGGGATCTTGTACGTGCCGAAGGTATCAGCGAAGCATCATCCAACAATAAGGCTTCTATGGTACTTGTTCCCGATGAGTTTGGTTATCGTACCAATTCATGGACTGCGAAAAAGAAATATATTCCTATTGCACAGGGTGAGTTGGATTCAGACCCGGATTTGGTTCAGAACAATTATAAATAAGTTTCCCATAACTTTATTAAAGAGTAAATGATATGAAAAATATTTTTAAATATATGGTAGGGGGATTGGTTGCAGTTTTTGCAATAACAGCATGTTCTCCCGAAGAATTTTCCGGTGCCGATGGCAATATCCCACAGGTATCAGAGTATGCTGATAATTTTAAAGTGACCGTAGACCAAGAGACCAATTATGCAACGTTTGAGTTTATTTCCGCTCCCGGTGTTTCTCCGGTTTGGATTATAGACGGTGCTTATTCCGGCGGATTCAGCTTCTCGAAGTATTATCGTAAGAAAGGCTCATATACAGTAGAGTGTAAAGTGAAGACTGTCAATGGATTCAGCGATGGTTCTGTCACGAAGACTTTTGATATCGAAAAGACAAAGATGACGGGGTTTGGTGGTTTTGTTGAAGACAGTAACTTCAATATGTTCAAGGGAGTCACTTTCGACGTGGCATCATTCTGGTATGCTCCGGGTTGGAATCAGATTGCAGACCCGAAATATACCTATCAAAAGGGTGCGTTTGTAGTTACTTTGCCGGAGGCTACTACTGACCAATGGCAGGCTCAGATGCACCTCGAACTTGACCCGGCAATTGCTTTGGCGGCAGATAAGACCTATGACTTTTCGGTGATACTTACTTCTACTACCAAACATCCGGGTGTGACCATTAAATTGCAACAGAACGGTAACGATGATCTGATTCTTGATATGCAACGTGTAGCCCTCGATGCCAATGAACCGAAGTGTGTGTGGTTCAGCAATGTAAAGGGTGTGGATATCTCCAACCTGAAGTTTGCGCTCGACTTTGGTGGCAATGCAGCCAATACGGAAATTACATTGGAAAGCTTTGTGCTGAAAGACCATGCCAATGATGACGGCACCAAGGTTCCTGAAATACAAGAACCTGAGCCAACTTGGGTGGATGTGAATAGCGAAGCCAACCTGTGGAGCACTGCAAAGTTTACCAATTCATTCTATTATGCTCCGGGATGGTCGCCTATAGAGAACCCGGCATTGACGATTAACGGTACTTCTTATTCGCTATCGTTCCCGGTGGCAACTACTGATGCATGGCAAAACCAGGTTTTATTCAATACCAACATAGCGGCTGATACTGAAACGGCTTATGACTTCTGCGTGAAGTTGGTTTCTACCAAGACAATAGGAAGTGTAACTGTGAAGTTGGTACAGTCGGATGAGGTTGGTGGAGATGGAGAACCGATTAAACATGATGATAACTTTTTCTTCACAAAGCAAATTAAGCTGGAGGCTGATATGGATGTGAAGTTCTGGATTTCGGATGTAAAAGCACCAGAGGATATGCACGCCGTAACATTGGTACTTGACTTTGGTGGTAATCCTGAAGACACGAAGGTGACCATAGAAGACGTGATACTCCAGAAGCATTAAAGATTAACTAATCATTGATAACGTGGGAGGGGTTAAACCCTTTCCACGTTATCTAACTAATCAATACAATAAATATATGAAACCTTTTCATTTATTTGCGTTAACAACATTCTTATTCTCATTAATCGCTTGCGGAAGTAGTGATGATGACTTTAATCCGCAACCTGATGATATAATATTGGTCTGCTCACCGGAAAAGGTGGAAGCTAGTGCAATAGAGGGAGAATATACGCTCAATGTTACTTGCAGTGGTGGAGAATGGACTGCTTTTGCCAGTGATGATTGTAGTTCTTGGGTAACAGCTAAAGTGGTGGATTCTTCTCTGGATAAGGGAAGGGTTACCGTTACTGTGAAAGCAAATACGGGAACAACTTCCCGAAACGGTTCAGTTGTCGTTAAGTCGGGAGTGAAACGCGTTACAATACCTGTGACGCAAGCAGTTCCAATGTCTGTTTCACAACGTGATATCTATTCTACTTCTCGTGGCGAGAGCTTTACATTATCTGTTGTGGCGGCTGGTGATTGGAGTGTTAAATCTAATGATAGCTGGATAAAGGCTGAAAAGGTAGATGACAAAACAGTGAGTGTCATGACGGAACCCAATGAGAAGAAGACTTCTCGGAATGGGACTCTGGATATTACTTTGGGCGCAGAGAAAATTACCGTAACTGTGTATCAGGAATCGGTCGAGGATCGTGATGTCGTTACTCCCGAAGGATATCGCTTGGTTTGGCATGACGAGTTTAATGAAGGTACTACTCTCGGCACCGATTGGACACACGAAGTGCAAAAGTCCGGTTGGGTGAATAATGAACTTCAGGAATATGTGAATGGTTCAGCAAGTGGTAAGCGTGTGACGGAATTAGTAGATGGTAAATTAAATATCAACTGCTTTAAAGGTTCTGATGGAAAGATATATTCGGGACGTGTGTATGCTAAAGTAAATACTGGATGGCTTTATGGCTATTTTGAGGCTCGCATCATGCTTCCTAAAGGTAAAGGTACTTGGCCTGCTTTTTGGATGATGCCGGTGAACAATAATTATTCTACTAATCCCTGGCCGGGGTGTGGCGAGATTGACATCATGGAAGAAGTGGGTGTTGATGCGAATATCGTGTCTTCTTCTATTCATTGTGCAGCTTATAATCATACCATAAACACTCAGAAGACTGCATCTCGCAATATTGGTACGGCAGAATCAGAGTTTCATGTCTATGCTTGTGAGTGGACACCCGACTATCTGAAATTCTTTGTAGATGGAACAGAATTGATGACATTCAAGAATGAAGGTTCCGGCAAAAATGTGTGGCCGTTCACTTATGCTTTCTATCCCATTCTCAACCTTGCATGGGGCGGTGATTGGGGAGGATACAAAGGTGTAGATGAGAGCGCCTTGCCTATAACGATGAAGGTGGATTATGTACGCGTGTTTCAAAAGAAATAAACTGAGCAGTTAGTGATGTAGACAATCAATTTATAATGATAGGTAATAATATACATAATTAGGTTAATTCATGAAGACACTGAAAATCTTCTCCGCTTGCTTGCTTCTTCTGCCTTTTGTCTCTTGTATGCAAGTGGCAAATAAAGGCAGTGATGCGGCAACCGAGAAAAAAGTAGAATCTCTCTTGTCCAAGATGACCCTTGAAGAGAAAATCGGTCAGATGAACCAGATTTCCTCTTACGGTAATATCGAGGATATGAGTGCTTTGATTAAGAAAGGTGAAATCGGTTCCATCTTGAATGAGGTGGATCCGGTGCGTATTAATGCGCTACAGCGCGTGGCAATGGAAGAATCCCGGTTGGGTATTCCTTTGCTGATAGCACGTGATGTCATTCACGGGTTTAAAACAATCTTCCCTATCCCCTTGGGACAAGCGGCTTCGTTCAATCCGCAGGTAGCAAAAGACGGTGCGCGGGTAGCGGCTATTGAAGCTTCGTCTGTAGGTATCCGGTGGACTTTTGCGCCAATGATTGACATTGCCCGCGATCCTCGCTGGGGACGTATTGCCGAAGGGTGCGGTGAAGATACGTACCTTACTTCCATAATGGGAGCTGCTATGGTAGAAGGTTTTCAGGGAGATTCACTGAATAGCCCTACTTCAATTGCTGCTTGCCCTAAACATTTTGTAGGTTACGGTGCAGCCGAAGGAGGACGTGACTATAATTCTACATTCATTCCCGAACGCCGTTTGCGCAATGTTTATTTGCCACCTTTTGAAGCTGCCACCAAAGCTGGCGCAGCCACGTTTATGACTTCATTCAATGATAATGATGGGGTTCCATCTACCGGGAATGCTTTCATTTTGAAAGACGTACTCCGTGATGAGTGGGGATTCGATGGTTTTGTTGTGACGGACTGGGCTTCTGCCAGCGAAATGATAAGCCATGGTTTTGCAGCCGGTCCAAAAGAAGCGGCAATGAAATCAGTGAATGCAGGAGTAGATATGGAAATGGTGAGTTACACTTTTGTGAAGGAATTGCCGGAATTGGTGAAAGAAGGAAAGGTGAAAGAAAGCACTATTGATGAGGCCGTTCGCAATATTTTACGTATCAAGTATCGTTTGGGACTGTTTGATGCTCCTTATGTAGACGAAAAACAACCATCTGTCATGTATGCTCCTTCTCATTTGGAAGCAGCTAAGCAAGCGGCTGTCGAATCGGCTATTCTGCTGAAGAATGATAGGGAAGTGTTGCCGTTACAGCCATCCGTGAAAACTGTTGCAGTGGTAGGGCCTATGGCTAATGCACCTTATGAACAGTTGGGTACTTGGATATTTGATGGTGAGAAAGCTCGTACTCAGACTCCGTTGAACGCTATTAAGGAAATGGTTGGCGATAAAGTACAGCTGATTTATGAACCGGGACTGGCAGAATTGGTTACCCGGAACCGGGAAGACGGACGCCTCTTTTTCACTACTTCGTTGCGAGAGGCATTGAAGGATGCGGATGCTGTTTTTATTGCCGTGGGAACCCCGCCTGATGAGGATGGGAGTGCCGACCTGCACTACGTGCTGGACGTGGCTCGTGAAATCGGGGAGATTATAAATGATTATATTGTCGTGGTGACGAAATCAACGGTACCCGTGGGAACGAATTACAAGGTGAAAGGAGTAATTCAGGCTGCTTTGGGAAAACGGGGAGTGGACGTGGTATTTGACGTGGCTTCTAACCCGGAATTCTTGAAGGAAGGGGATGCTGTGAATGATTTTATCTCTCCGGATCG
>ERZ779840.2633-NODE-2633-length-15206-cov-5.232724_pt1 | contig 15206 bp, 11 predicted proteins | sample MGYA00511561_ERZ779840 | MGnify/ENA primary metagenome ERZ779840 (study PRJEB29588, sample SAMEA2162036) | human gut metagenome | biome: human gut; feature: human-associated habitat; material: faeces | place: Denmark | collected 2008/2010 ...
TGAACAGTTTAATCCTGACCGCCCGAATGCTGTCTGGTGTTCGGATATCACCTACGTTTGGACAATAGACGGATTTGTCTATCTGACCGGTATTATGGATTTGTTTTCCAGAAAAATCATTGCCTGGACACTTTCAGAAACACTGGGAGTATCCTGCGTGATTGATACTATAAACAAAGCCAAAGCCCGTCGAAATATTGATCAACCATTAATCATCCACTCAGATCGTGGGAGCCAGTATGTTGCAAAGGAATATAAAAAAGCAACCGAAAACATGCAGCGCAGTTATTCGAAGAAAGCATTCCCATGGGATAATGCATGCATTGAATCGAATCCTTTCATTCCATTATCAAGCGTGAATGGCTCAATCGCTTTAAAATCCGCGACTACAAGCAAGCCTACCGGTTGATTTTCGAATATCTGGAAGCTTTTTACAACACGAAACGAATTCACAGCCATTGCGACTTTATGTCACCAGATGAATTCGAACGAGTATATGAAAGATCACACACGGCAAGTTAAAATGGGGAGAAATTTCTCATTTTAACTTGTACTAAATCTTGACATAGGACCAAGCTATGCGGCAGGGTATCTGGAATTGTAGTAGCAACAGAATGGTACAGTTTGCCTTGAATAATGCAAAACTCCGTGAATGGGGTTATCCCACATTCACAGAGTTCTATTTGAAAATATGTGAAAACTAAGGAACCGCCTTGGTACGGAACCGTATGCCAGGTGGTGTGGTAGGAGGTAAATAAAATAATTATTTACCTCCTACCCGATTGATGGTCTTGGACCATATGCATCATATCTATTGTTGCTTGGATCAATGCTTGAGGAAAAATATGGTTCTAGAGCATTGCTTGAAGTGATGGGTATAACAGCAGTTGTTACAGGATTGGTAAATTACATTTTTTTCTGGAATGTAGGATTATGTGGAGCTAGTGGAGTAGTATTTGCTTTTATTATACTTGCATCGTTCACCGGATTTAAGGAAGGAGAAATTCCATTAACATTTATTCTGGTTGCAGTTATATTTATAGGACAACAGGTGTATGAAGGAATTGCGGTAAAAGATAATATTTCAAATATGGCACACATTGTTGGTGGAATTGTAGGAGCAATAGTTGGGTATTGGTTAAATAAAAGACAAAAATATGGATGCTAAGATTTTTGAAATTCGGAAAGGACTTAAAATATGTGGGATGATGCTCTTAGAAAGTTACATAATAGCTGGAAAGATATTCCAATAGAACATACGGAAGAACCGATATATCATTATACTTCGCAAATGGGTTAGATGGTATTCTCAAAAATAGGCAACTATGGGCAAACGATATATAAACAGAATAATGAAGTGGATTGGAGTATGGATGAAAATTAGTGATTTTATTTTTAAATTTAAATCAATTAGAATGCGTGAGGAAGGATTATGTCGAATTAGATTTTTTGTTAATACCCAAAAAGAAATGATATGCGTTTTGACGGATATAGATAGTATGTCTAACGCACCATATTTAGATACAGTATGCAATACGGTTATACAATCTCTGCATGATAATGGGTATTTGATTGATTGCCAGATTTATATTTTGCATGATGATTTTGATAATAGTATGGATGTTATTGATGAGTATGGAAATGTGCAAAGACGTTTGTCTAAAAAGCAGATTGAGATTTTGACAGAGTGCGATGAAAATGAGTTTGCAAAGAAGTCTGTAGATGAATTGTCAATAAAAAGACAGATAGAGAAGAAAAGATATGAAATAAATCCGTTTATTAATAATCAATATCTAAAAACACCAGAATATATAAAAAGAGAAATTGAAATACAAGAAAATGCAATAAGTAAAAAGCAGTTGAAAGAATTAATAGATGCAGGAGCGTCAGAGCGGGAGTTGGATGCATTAATAAAAAAAGATTTGTCCTTAATTGCTGAAATATATAGTTCCCCTGATGATGAGTATATTGTATTTTCAGAATTCCCACTTGGTGAAAAGCGAGTTGATTTTGCAATATTTTCTAGTAGGTCAACTATGGATGTTACGTTTATTGAAATAAAAGGAGCTGATTTTAATTTAAAAAAACGCGGACATTATGATAATTTAAATGCAAAAATAGAAGAAGCAAATAGTCAGATTAGGAATCATCGTAAGTATATATATAATAATTATGAATCATTTAGAAAAGAACTTCATGGGGTCAGAAAAAGAGCAGAATCAGGAGAAAATATATATAATGCTTTTTTAGCACCGAAAAGAAAATTACAAGTCGATCCAAATAAAAATGTCAATATAAGATTTGTTATTGTAGCGGGTAGAACTCCTGAAAATGATATAGAGGAAAGTGATTTAAGATACCAGTTTGGAAGAGATGATAGGGACGTGGAGTTGTTTTCGTGGGATTCGTGGATTAGAAGGCTTAGCAGAGATTAAGGGGAGAGGAATAATGGCAGAGAAAGGACCTTTTTTGTGAGCAAAGAATTACAGATATATACGCAACAGCAGGTGATTGTGATAAGAATTCACAGGTGACAAGAGAGTTTTATGCAACAGTACAGAATAAAATGCATTATGCAGTTCATGGTAATACAGCAGCAGAAGTAATTGTTACAAGAGCTGATCATAACAGGGAACATATGGGACTTAAATCATGGAAAAATGCACCAGATGGTAAAATTGTAAAAACAGATGTGTCAATTGCAAAGAATTATTTAGAAAAAGATGAGCTTGCGGAATTAAATGAAATTGTGACAATGTATCTTGATTATGCAACAAGACAGACACGCAGACATATTCCTATGACTATGGAAGATTGGAAAACAAGGCTTGATGCATTCCTTAGATTTAATGATGCAGAAGTACTTCAGGATAAGGGGGAAAGTAACAGCGGCTATTGCAAAGGGAGTTGCAGAAAGCGAATTTGAAAAATACAGGGTTATACAGGATTCACTATATGAAAGTGATTTTGATAGATTGATGAACGATATGGAAAATAATGTTCCTAACCATTAGTACCAGAAAAAAAGATAGCATATTCCGCATAATTATAGTAAAATAAAGGAAAGGCGTGTCGGCATTCCAATGCATGACAAAGGAAACGGACGTAGCAAAAGAAAAACATATGCAAAGAAGCAGGAACTTAGGAGGAGATTTATGGATTACGATGAGAAGTATTTTAAGATCAGTGCCAACAAAAAGGCACTGCGAATGTGGGTAATCATAGGGCTGGCACTGACGGGAGCGTATATAGCCGAATGTGTCAAAGGTGCAAGAACAGTACCATATACAGTTCTGTTCTGTTTTATCTGCTGGGTGCCATTTGTATTTACCTATATTTTTATAAAGATTAAAGGTTGGGATTATGACAACTGTAAGCATATGGTTGCAGTAGGGTATTTTATATTCTATTTCTTCCTATTGTTTACATCATACTATCATATTACATTTGCATACTCATTTCCTGTAGTCAGCATGCTGGTGCTTTATAAAGATCGAAGTTTGATGATCCGATGTGGAATCATGAATTTGTTTGACGTTGTGGTAACTTTTATAAAAGACTGGTTAACAACGGGATTTACGCATGATGATATCGTATCCTATGAGATCATGTTCGGTTGCGTCATACTGGTATATTTAAGTTACACCTGGGCAATCAAACATTTAGCAGAGTCAGACGGCGCAATGCTCGATGCAGTAAAGGGCAATTTAGAGCGTGTAGTACATAGTATTGAAAAAGTAAAAGTAGCAAGTAATTCCATTGTAGACGGAATGAATGTAGTGCGTGAACTTTCCGATGAGAACCAGGAAGGTGCTACCGATGTTGTAAGAAATATGGAATCACTGATATCTAATAATGAAGTGCTGAATGAGCGGACGCAGTCATCCATTTTAGCAACGGATAAGATCAGTGAACAGGTAGAAAATGTAGCTGCCCTCATAAAAGAAATGGTGCAGCTTATGGAGCAGTCCGTAGAAAATGCAAAAACCAGTTCCGGACAGTTGTCAGAAGTAGTTCAGTGTACCAATGCAATGGCGAACCTGTCCAAAGAAGTTGAAGAAAATCTGAAAGAATTCAGTACTGAGTTTACAATGGTAAAAGAGGAAACAGGTACGATAGAGGAGATCAACAGCCAGACCAACTTACTGGCGTTAAATGCATCTATTGAAGCAGCCAGAGCAGGCGAAGCAGGAAAAGGTTTTGCGGTTGTGGCAGAAGAGATCCGTAAGCTGAGCGAGGAGACACAGGTATCCTCCGGCAGTATCCGTAGTGCGCTGCAGAAATTAGAGCAGACCAGTGACAGAATGACGAAGTCCATTACAGAGACATTACAGCTTGTGGCAACCAACTTAGAAAATGTAATGATCGTAGATAAGAGTGTCAACTCCATCACAACGGACTCCATACAGTTAGGTGAAAACATCCGAATTGTCAATGATGCGATGGGCGAGGTAGAGGATTCAAACCAGAACATGGTTGACAACATGAATCAGGTAAATGAAGTAGTAGAACTGATGACGCAGAACATTTCCGTAGCAGACGAAACTGTAAAGGTAATGCGTAGTAAATATGATGAAACATCTTCAAACATCATCCTGATCGAAGGAACTGTTGGAACATTGATCGAAGACCTTGGTTCCGGTGGATTCATGGGCAAGGAAGACCTGAAAGTGGGTATGTACCTGAGTGTATATGAAGAAGGTGCAATGCCTAAGAAAGAGTATAAGGGTATTATTTCCAATGTGGATGAAAAAGGAGCTCTGCAGGTGGACAGCCTGAAGTGCGAAGGTGAAGAGTTAAGCTATGACCGGAAACAGAAGTATATGGTACAGATCATTGTAGATAACAATGTCTATGGCTGGGATGATACCGAGGTTGTATACAGAGATAGCAAATACAGCATTGCAGTCAATGGCAATCCGAAAGTAGTCAATCGTAGAAAATATCCTCGTATGCCATTGAAGGCAGCATGTGAGATCAGACTGAGTGGTTCAGATCATGTTTGTGAAGGACAGATGTTAAACATCAGTGCAAACGGATATGCGATTCAGACACAGGATAAAGCAATCTTAGATACAAAGGATACGATGATCACAGTTCATACCAAAGGCTTTACTTTCTTAGAGGATATGCCGTTAAGAGGACATGTCATCCGTATCACAGATAATGAGGGAACTTACATTGTCGGCTGTCGTATGTTAGAGGATAACAAAGCTATTTATGACTATGTAAATCAGAATTATCATGGCGAATAGAAATATCTTCCGGGCCATCCATGAAAGAAAATGGCTGAGCATAGAATATAAGAACGGAAAAGAAGAAATCACAAAATACTGGATTGGTATCATAGATATCAATCCGGTAAAAAAAACGATGAAGGTCATGGGACTTCATCTGAAACATTACACAACTACAGAGTTATACATTTATATAGAATCCATCTTGTCATCAGAAGTCATTGAAGGGTCTTATTTTGAAACGGATCAGAAACTTTTAGACGATATTAACGGTAATCCGGTGAAATATCGAAGAGTGTTTGATCACGTTGCAAATTTGAAGATTTTAAACTATTTAGTGGACTGTAACAAGATGGATTCCGTTCCATATAAAACAGAATATGCGTTGATAGAACATTTAGACAGCGAGTGGCAGGGCAATTATCATCTGAGCAGGGAACAGTTTCAACAGATCGTAAGCAAGTTTCAATATGGTGTAAAAAATGCAGCGTCGAAGAAAACCATCAAACAGCTTGCCATCAACGTTATGAGTATCCCTACACAAAAAGGGATCTATGTGCTGGCATATAGAAAAGTACGGCTGGATGTGGTAAAGCGTACCTTAAGGCAGGATGATGAGATCACGGTGTGCATGGAGTTTGCCTTAGAAAAAAACAGACCGGAAGCGAAATTCAGCATCCGAAAATTTTTAGATGCAGATGATTATGAACTGTTAAATCACTTTGAAGAAAATCAGGAGTTGATCAAAGACAAAATAACAAGATCGAATCCTCAGATCAACGGTGTGGATGATATGCCATATCTCATTGCCGTTGGCAGGGATATCATGGTCGATCTGCATCAGGAGTATGAAGCCATTCATAAAATGTATGAAGTGGACAACGTGACGATACCGATCAAGGCATTTTTTGGAGAACTCTTAAAACAGGTGGATCGGCGTAAGAACTATCCGATCACACTTTTAGATAAAAAAATCAATCTGGATCAGCTCCTTGCGATTCACAATGCGATGAAGTATCCATTGGCATACATCCAAGGGCCTCCCGGAACGGGCAAAACAAATACGATCGTAAATACAATGGTGACTGCTTTCTTTAACGAGAAGACAGTCTTGTTTGCGTCCTATAACAATCATCCGATCGATGGCGTGTGTGAAAAATTAAAATCCATACCATATCGAAACAAAGGTGCAATCCCATTTCCGATCATCCGTCTGGGAAATGACAACTGCGTGTTGCAGGCACTCAATGACATGAGGGATTTGTACGAAAGGACGAAAGACCTCGCTATTTTCGACAGTACCTTAGAAAGAAATAAAGATGATAAGACAAAGCGAACCGAAAAGCTGACAAAACTTCTGCAAAGACATGAAGAAAAAATCGAACTGAAAGAAAGAGAAGAAGCCATCTTAAAAATGGCAGATTCCAATCAACATCTGATGTTTCAGACGGACTTACAGGGCGTGCAGTTAGCCGAAGTCCGTGAAAAGCTGGCGCAGATCGGAGACATTACCGATGAAGAGGCATTAAAGCTGGTTGTGGAAGATGAAGAAATGTTTAAAAAATATCTGTATTATACTTCGGCAAAATACATCCAGCGGCTCAAAGAACCAAAGAATCAGGAATTGATGGAAATCATAAACTGTGCAGACGAAAAGAAAAAAGTGCAGCAGTTCAATGCTTATATACGAAAAGCGGAAAACTTAAAAAAATTCCAAAAGATCTTTCCGATCATTGCGACAACATCCATATCGGCACATAAACTCGGAGAGCCGGGAACCTACTTTGACATGGTCATAATGGATGAGGCAAGCCAGGGAAACATTGCGATGTCTTTAGTGCCGATCATAAGAGGGCGGAGTCTGATGTTAGTCGGAGATCCGCAGCAGTTGAGTCCGGTCATTTTGCTGCATCCGGCAGATAATGAAAGATTGAAAAAAATATATAGCGTAACGGAAGAATACGACTATATCAAAAATTCCATCTATAAAACGTATTTAGCCTGTGATGCGGTCAGTGAGGAAATTTTACTCAGCCACCATTACCGCTGTAATGAAAAGATCATTGCATTTAACAATCAGAAATATTATAACAACAAACTGGTGATCAACAGTCAGAGTCAGGCAGATACACCGCTGATATTTAAAAATATTGCATGGAATACCACGAATTACAAAAATACCGCACCAAGGGAAGCGGAAGAGATCATAGAGTTTATCAAAGATAATCCCGATAAAAGTATCGGTGTGATTACACCGTTTACCAATCAAAAAGAGCTGATCCATGCCATGTTGCAGGAAAACGGTATGAAAGATGTACCATGTGGCACAGTCCATGCCTTTCAGGGGGACGAAAAGGATGTTGTACTTTTTTCACTTGCATTGACAGAGCAGACCGGGCAGGGCACCTATGACTGGTTAAAAAATAATAAAGAACTGATCAATGTGGCAACATCAAGAGCCAAAGAACAGTTAGTCATACTATCCGATGCGAAAGAACTGGACCGCCTGCATACAGAAAACAGTGATGATATCTATGAACTTGTCAAATATGTTCAGACAAATGGCGAAGCACAAGTGACGGCAAGGGAGACTTCCTCCAGGGCGCTTGGAATCAAACCGTACAGTACACAGACAGAAGCGGCATTTTTAACAACACTCAACCACGCATTGGACAATGTCTTAAACACCAATAACCGTTGTGTGGTCCAAAAAGAAGTCAGCATCTCCCATGTATTTCAGGAGAACAATTCCTATGACGATCTGTTCTATACAGGCAGGTTTGATTTTGTGGTATATGAAAAAGGCTATAAGGGACAGGATATGCCGATACTTGCCATTGAACTCGATGGAAAAGAGCATCGGGAAAATGCACTGGTAAAGGCAAGGGATGAGCAAAAGAATGCCATCTGCAAAGCCCACGGTTTTGAATTGATCCGGGTAGAAAATTCCTATGCGAGAAGGTACCAGTATATCAAGAATATTTTGATACAGTACTTTAAGAATGTGAGATAAAAAATAATATATCTGACATGTTCCTCATGTTACAATACATACAAGGAGTCAGAAATGAAGATAGACAGGCTGATAGGAATCCTCTCCGTTCTGCTGCAACAGGAAATGATCACAGCACCGGAGTTAGCAGAAAAATTTGAGGTTTCCAGAAGAACCATCAACAGAGATATCGAAGTACTCTGCAAGGCAGGGATACCGATCCGGACCATGCAGGGAGTCGGCGGTGGGATCCACATCATGGAGGGATTTTCCATGGACAGAACGCTGCAGAACAGCTGCAAAAAACAGGTAATGTTACTACCAGAAAAATGATGGGCGAGTATTGTGCTTACTATAACGGAAAAATGGTGGGAGACATTTGCGATAACACATTATTGCTAAAGCCGACAGAAGCTGCAATAAGGCTGCTGCCGGCCCGAAGAAAAAGAAATGATAATAACCGAATATTAAAAATGCAGAGCCCGACATCCAATGCCTAAAGCAGATTTTGAAAATCATCTTATCTGTTTAGGAGTTATATTGGATGCAGGCTCTGTTTTATACTACTTCACTTTCACCTTAATCTTCTTCGTTATCCCATTCTGGCCAACTGCATAAACGTAACAGGTGCCCTTTTTCTTTCCGGTAATCTTACCCTTCTGGTTCACGGAAGCAACGGAAGGCTTCGAGGAAATATAGCGGATCTTTGCGGTATGTCCTTTTAGTTTTTTGCCTTTTGGCATAACAGGACTGCTCTTAAGCTGTGCCGATTTCTTTACCTTTACGGAAAGGGAAGAAACGGACTTGTTTTTCAGCTTTACTTTGATGGACGTTGGATTGCTATATTTGTAGTTCTTAGAAGCAGTCACGGCATGAAGATCTAAAGATTTTCCAATGGCAACCTTTTTGCCGTCCACTTTACGGTAGGCAACGACTTTATACTCATAAAAAGTATTCTTCTTTAAGTTCTTGACTTTGTAGGAAGTCTTGTTGGACTTTACAGTTGCAAGTAAAGTCAGCTTTGTCTTATTTTTCTTGTGGTCACATTTGCAGGCATAAATCTGATAGCCTTTTGCACCTTTTACCTTATTCCAGGAAATCGTATTGGAATTATAGGTAGATTTTACGGCTTTATTCAGCTCCGGTTTCACATACTTGTCAATAGTATTATTGCGGACCCATTTCAGAGCGGCAGAGGTATCCAGCTTCGTTTTTTCAGTTACTTTAGGTGCAGGATCTGGGCGTGGCGGGTCGGCAGGATCATCTTCCACATTGTATACTTTCCGGGCCTTGCAACGCTTACAGGTAATGACAAAACGTGTTCGGGTCTCATACTTTCCATCATCCCAGTCATGTCCAAGCGGATAGAGGATGGTATCGTTATATAAAATTTCTGCTGTGGCAGAGCTGTCAAGATAGACCCGGTTGCAGGTGGAACAGGTGTAGTATTCTACATGCCCCGATTCTTCACAGGTAGGAGAAACTTTTTTATGTTTTTGCAGAGAATGGACATGTGGTGTCTTTTTCACGTTAACGCCGGAAAGCGGTACGATAATATTCCGGTAACCGGTTCCTAATTCCGGAATAATGAGTGTCACAGCCGATGTGTCAGTGCCGGTCCATGCATTCGTATCAACGGATGGTGCTGTCGTGGATTGGAATGTCACACTTTTCAGACTGCTGCAGTTAGAAAAAGCACCACTTTTTATATTGGTGATCGTCGGTGGCAGAATGACAGAGGTCAGGTTCTTCTGGTCTGCAAAAGCATCTTTTCCGATGATCGTAACGGTATAGGAAGTTTTACCGATCGTAACTTTAGAAGGAATCGTGATCTCTCCTCTTAAAGTTGTTTTCGGGACAGCCGATACACTGACCGTGTAGCCGCCGGATAAGTCATCGTTAATGGTGTAGCGTAAACCGGAAGCATCTAAGTAGAGATAATCTCCGCAGTTGCTGCATTTTCCATTTATATAATTGTGACCCTTAGCAGGCAGAGATGTCTGGCTTTTGATCACAGCACCGCAGACAGAGCAGTAGGAACTCTCGGTGTGTCCCGGAGTTGTACAGGTTGCTGCAACGGCAGGAGTTTTGACCGCCTGATGTGTATGGGCGTTTGTGCTTGCACTTTTGATCGTAAAATTTTTCTGGATACTTCCTTTGAAAATGCCTTTTCCTGAAACGGTAACCACGGCAGTTCCGGCAGCAATATTATTTTCATAGGAAACGGTGTAATCGGTTCCCTGTGTCAGAGGTGTGCCATAATAAGAGACATTCACCGCCGGGATGCAGGATTTTCCACTATAAGTATAGGAGTTTGGGGACAGTGTTACATCAGCAAGAGCTATGTCAACACTTCCGGCATCACCGACCCGGACAATAAAAGTCTTTTTAATACGCGGGTTATATTTTGGATAAATGCTCAGTGTTGCAATTCCCGGTTTTTTTACCTGTATCGGATTCAAAGGTGCATTCGGATAGACCTGATCCGGTGGAAGGAGTACCGACTCATCGGAGGATTCAATGACCATATCGCAATAATTTTCATCGCCTTTGACCCCGCTTATATAGCATTCGATCGTAGACGGGATCGGGTTATACTTTGGAAAATCATCGCTATACTCAGCATATCCGAAAGACTCATTTGCCCAGCGCAGTGAAAAAGAGGTTGGTGGTGTGATCGTAACTTTATTTTTACATACGGAGCACACACCGGTGCATTTTCCGCTGGAGTCAGCAGTGCCATATACATAGTCATGGGCAGCTAACGGAAGCGTCTGTTTTGTAGTTTTGTTGCATACACTACAATGATAAACACGTTCTCCGGCACGTTGACAGGTGGACGGAGTAGAAGATGTCATTTTTAAAGGATGTGCGCACTTTACCGTAACTTTCGTGGAAGCAATCACGGTATTGCCTGATTTAACGGTAATCGTGGCAGTGCCATCGGTAATTCCGGTCACAACGCCGGTGTTTGCAACCTTGGCAACAGCCGTATTAGAGGATGAATAAGTAAAGGTGCCTAATATCCAGAGTTTTCGGGTGGACCTGCGTTGGATCTGCACCATCGGAGTCAGCGTAGTTGTCTGATCGGTCTCGATCGTGGTTGTGCCATCTAACAGGTTGTCTTTGATAAAGTCGTCAGAAACCTCGATTTTTTGCATTACATCCTTAGGAGCGGAGAGCATCGTTTCATCGAGTCCCTGTTCGGAGGTAGCGGAAAGTTCTCCTGCTAATGTAGCAGGATATGGGGTTGCTTCTGTATAAAATCCCCCCAGTCCGATATAAGTATAGTTAGGATTGATGATACTGGTATAGTGACCGGTGGTCTTTGAGTAATCCTGATTTACCCAGTCTTTTTTCTCCATATGCCATGAGAGGATTCCCTCGATCATATCCTTATTATAATAATAGGAAAGATCTTCTGAAGAAGAATGATGACCGTTGTAGACGATGTCTGAAATTGCCTTTTGGTTTAGCCGCTGATGTCCGGAATCCATAAAGTGATAAGCAATAGCGGCTTCCGCAGCACGGATTCTGGCAACACGCTCTAAGTCACTGGACCATTTTAGTGGGGAATAGTCACTTGGCGTTAACATTCTTTCCGGATTTCTCGGATCCGGTACATTCCCGGCAGTGCAGGCCTCTTTTCGGATATCGTTAATTTTGTCCAAAGCCTCTTTGGCATTGCTGTAGTAAGAGCCGTAGATGCCTAACATGGTGCAGCCGTCAGAAGCAGTGGAAGTATCTGTCTCTAAAACTGTCATGGCATGAACAGTCGGACAGGTGCCGGGAGCGATCAGAGACAGTATCAGTGTCAGTGCTAAAAGTAACGCACCAAATCGTTTTCTTTTCATGGATAAAAACACCTCTTTCGTATATTTTTTCGTATTTATTCGTAATTCTTTGTCTTTATTCTATACCCTTTTTATAAAAAAAGGAAGTAAAATGATATTGAAAGATCAGACAAAATGATTTAAGCTATTCCGTGGCTGAAATGAAAAAACGAGAAATTTTGATCATATAGAAGGAGCAATACAAATGAAGATACAAAAACAGGTTCCGCTCACAGAGGGGCCGATCTTAAAATCACTGACCGGACTGGCGGTGCCGATCATGATCTCTTCCTTTTTAGGAACACTTTATAATATCACGGATATGGCATGGATCGGACTGTTAGGCTCTAAGGCAGTGGCTGCGGTGGGAGTTGGCGGCATGTATGTCTGGCTGTCGCAGGGACTTGCTTCACTTGCCCGTATGGGTGGACAGGTGCATGTGGCACAGTGTCTTGGACGAGGAGATAAAGAGCAGGCACACCGGTATGCTAAGACAGCCGTGCAGCTTTCAATCCTTTTAGGACTTGCCTTTGCGGCAGTCAGTCTGTTGTTTACAGATCCGCTGGTTGCATTTTTTAAATTAGAGGGTGCAAAAACAATCCTAGATGCCAAAATATATATGCGCATCACCTGCGGTCTGATCCTGTTTTCCTTTTTAAACCTGACACTGACCGGATTGTATACGGCGCAGGGAGATTCTAAGACACCGTTTGTGGCGAACTTTATCGGGCTGCTCATCAACCTGTTATTAGATCCTCTTTTAATCTTAGGAGTAGGGCCGTTTCCAAGGATCGAAGTGGCAGGAGCAGCAGTGGCGACGGTCAGCGCACAGTTTGTCGTTATGCTTGTGATGATGGTCGGAGTATTCCGTTCGAAAAAAGAAGAAAATGTACTCAAAGGAATCCGCCTTTTTGAACCGTTTTCCAAAGAAGAGCTTGGAAACATCTGTAAGATCGGAGGCCCTACGGCAATACAGGGAATGGTATACTGTATGATCTCCATGGTGCTGACCAGGATGGTGGCAGCGTTTGGTGCGGAAGCGATCGCAACCCAGCGGGTGGGCGGACAGATAGAATCCGTTTCCTGGAATACAGCAGACGGATTTGCGGCGGCATTAAATGCCTTTGTCGGACAGAACTATGGTGCGAAAAAAATGGACCGTGTCCAGAAAGGTTACCGGATCTCCTTTTGGACGGTAGCCATCTGGGGCGCCCTGATCATGCTGGCATTTATTATTTTTCCGGGACCGATAGCCGGAGTATTTTTCCATGAAGAAAAAGCCATGGAAATAGCCATCAGTTATCTGATCATCATCGGATTCAGTGAAGCATTTATGTGCGTGGAACTGATGACGGTAGGAGCGTTGTCCGGCCTTGGCAAGACAAAACTGTGCAGTGTGATAAGTATTACGGCGACCTCTATGCGAATCCCATTGGCAATGGTTTTAAGTCGTACCTCATTAGGTCTGGATGGAATCTGGTGGGCATTGACGCTGACCTCCGTAGCAAAAGGTATCATCTTCTATCTGACCTTCCGTTATCAGATGCGTGAAAAGTGTTGACAAGATCTTTGACAAGGTGTTAATCTAAAGACAATAAAGATTAGAATGAAATGAAAGGAGAGTGCGGTATGAACGGATTAGGATATGTGCCGGTTTGTAGCAGCAGTTGTTGTTCAAAAACAGCAATTTTATCACTTCACGGGACTACTGTGCTCTTTTTTAAGTAACAGATCCGTTTATGCAGAGGTTTTTGAACGCCTGTAAATTTGAGATATGTAGAAATAAAAAGTGAGACAGTAGCTCCTAAGAACATGAGATGGAAGTCATACCATCGGAATGTTCTTTTTTGATGCTTAAATTTAAGAATTGAAAGGCAGGAGTGAATATGAACTTAGAGAAAAAATTAAAACGTAATATAAGAATTGACTATCTTTTTTGCTTTTGCAGAAACTTTGATCTGTCAAGTGCTGTCTGGGTACTCTATATGGGCTGGCGTGGACTGCCGCTTTGGCAGATCGGGATTGCAGAGGGAATGTTTCATGTGACAAGTTTTCTGTTTGAAGTGCCATCCGGTGCATTGGCAGATTTAGCAGGAAGAAAAAATGTAATGATATGGGGCAGAGTGTTAGCGGCGGTTTCTTCGGTGATCCTGTTGTTTTCCAAGGATCTGTGGCAGTTTTTGATCGGATTTTCGATATCGGCTGTCAGCTATAATCTCAACTCCGGTTCGGAAGAGGCATTGGTCTATGACAGCATGAAAATGTTAGGAGAAGAAAAGGACTACATCCGGGTCAATGGCAGACTGAATGTGTTGATAGAAGTCGCATCCGGTATCGCAGTATTCCTCGGTGGCGTGTTAGCAGAAAAATCATACATTACCTGTTACTTTGCAGCAGCAGTGGCAGCGGTGGTCTCCATTGTGCCGGCACTGTTTCTGACAGAGCCGCAGCCTCTAAAAGAGACAGAAACAAAAAAGAAGGTGTCATTAAAAGAACACTTTAAGATCAGCATACAGATTGTAAGGGAGAATCCGGCGGTGTGGAAAATCTTACTGTATTATCCGGTCGTGGAGACCTTTTATGCAGTTGTATTTTTCTACGGACAGCAGTATTTTGCAGAAGCCGGTCTGCGGAGGATACAGATCAGTATTTTAATGCTGGTAACGGGGATCTGCTCCTGTCTGGGTGCCTTACATAGTGAAAAGATCTTACAGCGATTTGGAAAAAATGTAAAATATATCGTTTCCTTTGCGATGGGGATCAGTATACTTTTTGTAAGTGGAAACGGGCTGGTGATATCTGTCGCAGCATTTTTTGTGGCGGGTTATGTCAACTCTTTGATCTATCCGATCGCATCTGCAGCTTTGAATGAATTGATCCCTTCCGAGCAGCGGGCAACGATCATCTCCATTGACAGTATGTGCTTTTCGATTGCCATGGTCTGCTTCTTCCCGGTAACGGGGCTGGTGGCAGGAGCATGGAATCTGCATGGTGCGTTTTTGATACTGGGGATCATAGAACTTATATTAACGGCAGTGATTATGTGGCGTTATAAGAAAAGCAATATAAAAACAGAGAGTGGATCATAAACAGAAATCAAAAAAGAATAAAATGTGATAGCAGAATAGGAGACAGTAAAAATCC
>ERZ779840.2645-NODE-2645-length-15163-cov-7.560498_pt1 | contig 15163 bp, 19 predicted proteins | sample MGYA00511561_ERZ779840 | MGnify/ENA primary metagenome ERZ779840 (study PRJEB29588, sample SAMEA2162036) | human gut metagenome | biome: human gut; feature: human-associated habitat; material: faeces | place: Denmark | collected 2008/2010 ...
AAGGGCGCAATCGTGCCGTTAGGTTTCACACCGGCCAGCTGTCAACATGGACAGGAGGCCTTACTTTACTGCTTCGGTGAGCAGCGGATACTTTCATGGAATGTCTGAAGTGTACCCCCGTTTTTGTATCGTGTCAAGGGCTTGTGAATGAGAAAAGCCGGGATAGTATGGTCTATCCCAGCTCGTGCTCTGAAATCCAACCGACAAGCGCTTCAACAGGCTTTTCTCCAGCAGCAATTTGCAGAATAATATTGGACAATCCTATTTTGTGAAAGCTGCGTCTTGCATTTTAAGCCATCCCGACTTCCACTCCATTGGAATCCTGCCCCCAGCTGACGATCACCTGCTCGTCGGCGGTAAAATCCGCCGCGATCCCGTTCTCCCGGAAAATTTCAATCAGTTTTGAGAGAACAAGAGCTTCGGTTGGCAACCGAAGCTCTTCGTGATCATTCAGGAGACAGGTGTGGATGCTTGGGTCTTCGTTGGCAATGCAGGAGAGCAGATCCATCAGCCTTGATTCGCCGGTGCTGCCGTCTTCCTCATCCTTGGAATTCCACCAGGCTTCCGCCTGGCTCTGGGCTTCTTCCGGCGATAGTTCCCGTTTGCACAGCTGTTCTGGTATGAACTGCATGGCCGGCGCTTCGTTATGGGGAGCGTCCGGCGATGGTTCATCGGAACTGCCAGAGAATTTTTCCTCAAATTCCCGGCTGTCCATATTCCAGATCTGAGCGCCAATTTTAAAGAACCTGCCGATCCGGTCGGACACCCGATCCCAAAGGGCCATAAGTCCCAGTATAGGGGCTTGCAGCATAGCCTTGGCGAAAGAAACGGCATTCTTAAAATAGACCCGGCAGGGTCCCACCGCTGCGAAGATCAGCAAAAACACTAACACAACAGTTGGCAGCGCGACGGCAATCCGACAGGCCACCATTGCCAAAAGGAGCCTTACCAAAAGGCCCGAGCCGAACGGCTTACTTTTTTGATTCATTTTGGTCATTTTCTATTTCCTTCTTTCCGATTTTTGCATAATTTACATCGAATAACTTGAGTCCCAGAACGCCGAATGCGGTAGCTTCCAGTTTTCCCTGCGCAATGATGTGCGCTTTGTCCTTTAATTTCAACCGTTCCACCTTGTCAGCCACTTCACCGTATCCGGTGCAGTAAACCGTCAGATAGGTTTCCCGGTCAAAGTCTGAGGAGGGATTGGAGAAAAGGCTGAACGCGACTTTCCGATAGTCCCCATGATCCTTGAAGATCTCGGTATCGGAAAGTTTGCGCACACCGCCTTCCATCTGGGCAACAGAAAAGATGGGCTCTTTTTCCGCGCTGAAGGTCACATCCAGGGCGTAGACACGAAGCTGGTCGATTTCCTGGCCGCTGTCGCGGTCCTGATAAGCGATCCTTTGCATAACTCCAATTACACGCAGGAGGCTGCCTTCCGCAATTCCTTTTTCCAGCTCTTCAGCCTGCTCTTTGACAGCTGCGAAACCGGAACGGCCGGTAATGACAAGTTCGATGTCGATCGTGTTCTCTGATTTGAATTTTCCTGAAAAAACACAGGGCAGCGTTGCAGATTTTCCGCTTTTTGAGAAGACAAATCTTTCTGCTGCCGGACGAAGATCCAGGATCACATTACATGGCATTGTTGGTTCCCCTTTCTTTAGGTGCCTAAACGGCTGATGGTTTATAGACGAAAAAAGGCACGGTCGCGCCCAGAAGGGCGCAATCGTGCCGTTAGGTTTCACACCGGCCAGCTGTCAACAGGGACGGGAGGCCTTACTTTACTGCTTCGGTGAGCAGCGGATACTTTCATGGAATACCTGAAGTGTACTCCCGTTTTTGTATCGTGTCAAGGGCCGGCACTTGATTTCTACTGCCAATATGGTATGATGATAGAGAAGGAAAGCATTGTCTTTTCCTTATTCTCCCGCCGGTCGGACTGCCGTTGTTACCATCCATCTTTCCCGTACATTCCTGTATTGACCAGCATCAAAAAAGTCCGGCCATGTCTATCCGGTGCCGCCTGTTCCGCCTCGAAAAGTTAGGAAGGAATGGGTGGCTTTTTATTTTTTCTGAGGATCAGTAAATTTGTGTTGCAAATGCGGTGATTCCTCGTCTTTTATTATGAGAGGTGATACATTTGATTTTCCTTATGCTGCAGGCAATCGAAGACGAATCTGACCGCAACCGGCTGTCCGCCTTCTATTTGCAGTATTATGGCCTGCTGAAAGCCAAAGCAGAATTTGTTTTGAAGCAATTCCATATTGGGGGTTCTTCCAATTTGGCTGAAGATATGGTTCAGGATGCGATGGCCAAAATGATCCAGAATATTGATACGATTTCAAAATTAAGCGATCCTCAGCTGGTAGCTTACGGTGTCAAAACGGTACAATCCTGCGCCACTGACTACTGCCGGAAAATGATTTCACAGCAAAAAGCCATTGAAGATAAAGGGATTTTAGAAGGAGCTGATGAGGATAAAGTATGGGAAGACTATACCGGTCTTTTTGCCGAAGAAGATCCCATGCTTTTTCTTGGAGGGGTTCTGGCGGCCCTTCCCCCAAAAAGTCGTGATGTCCTCCTCTACAAACATTATTTTGACTATAGCGACAAAAAAATCGCGGAGCTTTTAGGGATACAAGAAAATTCAGTACGGATGGCACTGTCAAGAGCAAGAAAAAAGGTACGAAAAACTTGGGCTGCAATCAAAAAGGAAAAAGGAGAAGGATGACAGATGATTTATAATAATGAGCAGCAGCTTTTAAAGGTAGAAGACGAACTATTTAATTTGGCACTATTGGGACTTTTGGAGATTGAAGGGCGTAAACTGATCGAGGAAAAAGAGCAGATGGTCCAAAGGGGAGAATACGCTTCCCCGCCTGCGGATCAGCTGCGCCGCATTGAAAAAATGATCCGGCAGGGCGAAAGAAAAAAAGTGTTCCAATCATCTATTCGAAAAATTTCCCCTGTTATTTCAAAGGTCGCTGTGTGGTTTATGGTGTTTATCATGGGAACCGGCACCGTGGTCTTTGCCTCAGCTGATATACGCGAAGCGCTCTATCGGCTGATTGTTGAACAACACGAAAGATATTCGCAAATTGAACTGCAGCAGGGAGAAGAAAATAATGCTGAATATATCTCCAATGCCGCTTCTTATGTTCCGTCCTATGTGCCGGACCAAATGGAATTAGATCAGATTGAAAAATTGCGGTACAGTGTCAACGCATCCTATATTGGAAAGGACAATGAGGAACTGTACCTGACCTTCCGGCAGATCGATCCTACCGGCAGCGCGGAAATCCGCGTGGACACCGAGGATGCGAATCGGATTGAAAGCGTTGCGATAGGAAGCAGCGAAGGGCTCCTGGTTGAAAAAGACGGATCTATTCAGATCGTCTGGAACGCAGATGGGACTGTTTTGACGGTGATCTCCAATCTCAACGAGGAAGAGGTGCTCCGTTTTGCACAGGGGATTCAAACTCCATAGGGCCAGAATTACGAAAATGAGGGGATGGTGAAAACTTTTCCCTCATTTTTTATTTTATCGGTTGCATTTTGCCATGTCTCCCGTCTTATTCTATGAGAGGACTAAAGGAGGCAATCACATGAAATCAATGAAGCGCGCTCTCAGCCTGGGCCTTGCCCTGATGGTTATGACGGCAGCTACCAGCGTAGCCTACGCCAGATATGCCTATATTCGCCAATTTACCTTTGACGGGGATATTGGTGCGACATCGGTGTACGGGGAGGCCTATGTGTCGCTGGATGGACAGGACTCGTCCATGACCACCATCACCTTACAACGCTCCAGCGATGGAGGCCGTACCTATAAGACCGACCGGGTGCTGACTGCCAGGCATACGACCAGCAGCTCCTACTCTGCGGTGGGCGAGGCCGATAACCTCAACCCCGCCTATGAGTACCGGCTGAAAGCTGAGGTCTTCGTCTATGATGAAGATAACAACGAAATCGACTACGACGTAGCATATATCGACTAAACCCAAGTGTTCCTCTCACAATTTCATAAAAACTCAGGGTGTGCAGCGCAAAACGACGCTTGCCATACCCTGAGTTTTTTATCCACTGAAAGGGGGCGATCCCGATGATGTAACCTATCTTCGTCGGAAAATCCACACGAAAAGCAACAATGGGAGGTTGAGAGATTGATTGCTTTTTCCAGAACCGATATGGAACTGCTCGCTGACAGCATTATCACTGATTATCGTGGGAGTGTGTTGACTCCATTCAGCCCGGTTGACGTTGACCGCTTGGCTTCTGAATATCTGGGCTTGGATGTTTCCTACATGGATTTTCCCCAGGATTCCGAAATCCTGGGCGTGACTGCCTATTCACAGTGCTGCCTGCACTTAAAAGGCCAGGATATTCCGCTAAATTCCAATACTGTTCTTCTGGCCAAATCCCTGAAGCCCGGGGAACGGGGCGCCAATGAAGGCCGCCGGCGCTTTACTCTGGCTCACGAGTGCGCTCATCAGATCCTCTACCGGTATGAATCGGCTGTGGCACGGGAAGAAATCTGCCGGCCTTATTCCTGCCGGCGGGCGTTCTCTTTGCGGGAGCTGAAAACCCATGAAGATTGGAACGAGTGGCAGGCAGACGCCCTTGGCGCCGCGCTGCTGATGCCGGAAGAGCTTGTGAAGCGCGTGGTATACCTCTTTACCCCTGACAGCAAGCTGACGCGCTATGGGGACTGGTTCCCGCCGGAGGAGTACCGGCGTCTGGACAATATGAGCCGCTTCCTTGGCGTGTCGCACGCTGCTTTGCTGATCCGCCTCAAACAGCTGGGACTTCTGGAGCAGAAGAGATCCGGTGATTATCGAAATCCTTTGGATGTGGTGGCTGCATGAAGAAAAGACAATTTGTACCGCCAACGCCTCAGATGTTGGCGAAGATCAGAAAAGCCGAGCTGGATGTGGTCGGGCATAATCAGAGAAACATTATGTGCCCGTACTGCCGGCGCCGCGCTATCGTCGTATTTGACGATGCCAGCGGTCACATCCAGACCCGCTGTAAGCACTGCGGGAAAGAGGTCATCATTGACCTGGTGAATATGAGAAGGACCCGACGGTTCTGATCATATACCTGCCGGTTTGGCAGGCTGAGTACGAATATCCACACAAACGAAAATGACGCCGTGCACGGAGCCGCCGATGGCTGGACTTCCAAAGCCGCAAAGAAAACCCTTTGTAAAAAGGGCTTTTCAACTGTGGCTGTGGATATGTCCGGGCCACCTGGCGGCTTTATTAGTTTTCCCTTCCGGTTCCCCGCGGCCGGAAGGAGAAAGTATCATGGCAAGACACAAGAAGATCCGCGACAAGTATTTCATCAACCTGAACGGCCAGAAAATTGAGGTCACGAGGGAGGTCTATGAAGCCTGGTATGGCGGTGAGCGGAAGGAGCGCTACCTGGAGGAGCGCGAGCGTGATTTCGGGGTTTATCCTGCCAGCAGTCTCACCGATGCCGACGGAGAACTCGATCCCCTGGACGCTGCCCAGTCCTCAGCAAATACGGAAGAAGAAGTGGAGCAGAAGGAAGAGTATGCGGAACTCTACAAAGCCCTTCACACTTTGCCGGAAAAGGAGCGCACAGTGCTCCATCAGCTCTTCTTCGAGGAACTCACCATTGCGCGGATAGCCGAGCTGGAAGGTCTCGATGAGAGCAGCATTCGCTGGAGAAGGGGCAGCGCCATCAAGAAGCTGAAAAAATATTTTGAGAAAATCTGAAAAACTCTCCCGGATTGGGATGATTTTTAGGATATAAGATAGAGGGGTTTTAAGGACCTCTCGAAAGAAGCGAAAGCCCCGCCCGGACGGCTCGCCGCGGAGTGCCGGAAAGCAAAGGACTTTCAAAACTGAATGATTAAAAAAGGAGAGATTACTATGGCACTTGTAAATGGTGCGACTTATCGGTTTGAGAACCGTGCTGATCCTAACCGTTCTCTGAATGTGTACGGCAACAGCCCTGCTTCTCTTGCCAATGTTTGCCTGTGGACCTCGGATGACGATGACATTTGCCAGCAGTGGGTTTACATGAAGTCTGGCAGCCATGCGTATCTCGTGTGCAAGGGCAATCAGAATCTGGCCCTGGATCTCTACACCGGTTCCGGTTCTTCGACCGTGAAGAACTACAACGCGCATGTCTATGAGCCTTCGGCGACCTCTTACATTGAGATCGAGGAGTCGGATGGCGACTACATCCAGATCAAGCTGGAGGACTACTCCAACAAGTATCTGACTGCCAACCAGGGCAGCAATGGTACTTCCGGCGGCAAGGATGTCAATGCGGCTGGTAACGTTTACTTCTACAACGGAGGTCTGACCGACAATAGCCAGGATTGGCTGCCGGTTCGACTGGATGGGGGTTCTACTCCCACCCCCGGTCCGGAGCCGGGGGAAAGGGTCGTTGTAACGAATATGCCTAGTGGCATCTACACCAACAACACCGAATATTTCCACCCCGATTCTGGCATGGTAAACGGTACTTGGGCACAGAATGATGGAACAGCAAAGGCAAACGCTGTAAAGGCTTTCTACAAGAAGGTGTTTAAAACTTCTTCTGCTCCTAACGCTCAGTGTCTCTACAATCTGTTTGGTGCTGCGTATGCTGCTGGTACTGGTTATGAAGGTCAGTATCACTCGGGTATTGACATGTATGTATCTGGCGGCAGCGAAATCTACTCTGCTCATACTGGAGTGGTGACGGCGATCGGTGGCACCTATGGTATCGTTGCTATTTATGATGAGGATAAGGAAGTTACTTATCTCTATCTTCACATGGATACCAGCAACACGGATGCTATTGTCGGCAGAACTATTCATGAAGGTGATTTTCTGGGTATGCAGTCCAATGTTGGGCTTGGCGGTTCCGGGAACCAGCACCTGCATATTGAAGTTCGCGAGGGGCGGAAAACAGCTCCTGCAACACTTCCGACCATTGATGAACCTCTGACCAGCATCAGCCCGTATGACTATCTTTAATTAAGTAGTCAAAAAAGAAGGCCATACAGGGATTCTCCTGTATGGCTTTCTTTTATGGATGCACAATAAGGGAATTTTCTTCTAAACCTTGGGATTGGAGGGTTCCGAAGTGAATATCCCCATCTTCGTCGAGAATCGCATAGTATGTACCAAAAAGATCGACCATCCGGCTCTTTATGCTGGCATCTGTTGGTGCGGTAGTCAAGCTACCCAAAAGGGTGGAACTGTCCGTTTGAGTGATAAGATACTGTCCTCTATACCCAGATACCGTAGCAACATTATTGGGAAGAGAAAAGTTTGAATTCGCATCAGGTTGTGTCTGGTAAAGATGTAGTACCTTATCTTCCGTGATGTACCACAGATCATCAGAATAATAGACTTTATTCCTATCCGCATAACTACAATCAATTACACTCTCTGCGACCCTAGTTAGCTCTTCTGTTTCCCGATTTAGATACCACAATATTCCATCTGTATCAATGATTGCAGCACCAAAATAGTCAGCGTCAACCGAAGAAGCCATCACATCTACTGGTTCCCAACTACCATTTTCTGAATCATACGAAAGAACGCTTCCATCTGATAAAGTTAGTACCGTATCGGAGATCTGCTCTGCTCCACTATTTTGATAAAAAACGGTGAGGGGCTGTCCCTCTTGATAGCCTGCTGCATTCGTAAAAAGCACATCACCGTTTTCTTTCAAAACATAAAGTCCAGAATTAGTATATGAAAAATCTTTTACGTCAGTATCGACAAGTGCCATTGTGCCATTGCTAGTTCCGAAATAGAGTTGGTTTTCGTTATCCAATGCGAAAACGCCATATTCAAAGTCCACATTAGTGCCAACCTCTATCTTTTCAAAGAAAGAGGTTGGCAGGGAATCATTTTGATCCTCTGGCTCGGAAACAGAACCTACCGGTTCGGATGCTGTTTCTTCCGGGGAAGGCGCTGTGGAATCTGAGCCTTCAGGAGGTGAAGGAGAAGATGGATTGTTTTCCGGTAGAGTTCCCGATATAGAAGAGGAAGGACCTTCAGTTATTGTAGGAGATGGATTTTCCTCTGTGGGTTGTTCTATGCGAATGGTACAACCTGTTGCCAACATGATCACAGTGAACATCGCGGCCCAAAATCTTTTTTTCACGTTATTGCCTCATTTCGTTTTAATTTGATTTAATAGAGAGGTGGTATGAATAATGGACGAAAAAGTAAAAATTGCTCTTTCAGGTTTTTGCAGCGCACTGGCTGCTTTATCTGAGAACTATGGCGTGATCCTGACGCTCTGCTGCACCTTTATCCTCATTGACCTGGCCACCGGCCTTGCCAAAGCGAAAATCCAGGGCCAGATCAACAGCGACACCGGCTACAAGGGCTTCTGGCGCAAGGCTGCTATGCTGGCTGCTCTGGTATTCGGCGTCTGTCTGGATGTGCTCTTTGACTATGTAGCCGGCCTCGGTGTTGTTTCAATTACCGTATCTTCTCCGGTGGGGCGCATTCTGGCACTCTACATAGCGATCAACGAGTGCATTTCGATCTGTGAGAACCTGATCGCCTGCGGCGTGAAGATGCCGAAGTTTCTTTCGGCCGCTCTGGCCGCCGCGAAGGACGGCCTGGATCAAGATCAGAAAGAATAACAAAAACGACCTGTATGAAATGGGCCGTTTTTGTTTTAAGGGATCGGCATACTGATCACCACCTTCGTACAGCAGAATTCCGCCATAATCTCTTTCACATATAAAGACGGGAAATGGGGCAAAGTGCAACATGGTACAGGAGATAATTTTAATGTTTTTACTTTTAAGTTAAAAATAAATGGACGAATATGTTAAATATGTACAGTGAAGTTTGGCTCTTTTTTTGTGTACCGCTGTAAGCGGTTTTTTGTTACAATGAATATAGAAGGATAATCTTCTCTGCAAGCCCCGTTTTGAAAAGGATATCCTTCAAAATGCTTTAATGGAAAGCGGCATATAGAGTTTGCTGGAAGAATGCTCTTCCGGCAAGATAGAAAGTCTTTCCAGATTCACTTGAATGATCCATAAGGAGGAAGATTCATGAAAGTGAAAAGAATAACAGCCATGGTATTGGCTGCTTTAATGACCAGCGCTACTACAAGCGTGGCGTTTGCCGTACAGCCAGGCGAGGTCGATGACGACCAGGTTTTGAACTTCTATGCTGGTCCCATCGGAGATGACCTCTACATGATGGACGAGGATGGATTTATCCGTGCGGCGGCTCCCGGTGATTTTGCTCCCGGCGATGACATCTATCTTTCACTGATGGAGTACCAGGGCAACTTCAGCACCAGGGATGTCAATGGCCTGTATGTTTATGATTACTGGGATATTGGCAAGAACTGGGTTGAGGATGTAGAGATTGTTCACAAGAAAGGACAATGGAAAGAGGCTGAGGCGCCGGCTAAGATCTATGAGATCTTTGGCACCGGGATTGGAGCCTTCGATAATGTGACCTTCTCCACCTCCAAGACCTACGATCATACGCTGCTGGCTTTGGCCAAAGAAGCGCTTGAGGCAGAACGGGTTGCGGCTGAACAGGAAATTTTCAGCGGCTATTCTGTAGAGGAATCGGGAAAAAAGTATCGCTATGATGGCAATACTTATACTTCCACGGATGAAGTGGCCAATGCCGCAATTACCGATGGAATTTATCAGTGGCGGGAGTATCACACCATTGACGGAGAGATTGGCTTTGGCGCCTTGCCCGACTCGACCACAGAGGGGTATCTGAACGGTAAGACTTTGTTCTTAACTGAAGAAGAAGCCTTGGAAAGTGCAAATTGGCATCAGTATACAGCAGCCGATGGGGAGCTGTACGCCGTTGAACAGTACATCGGAGGGTTCGGCTCGCTGGCAGAAAGCCAGGGAGATGATCCCAATGTTAAAACACTGCTTGAGTATCTGAGCATGAATGGCGTGGATACCAGCTCGGTATATGTCAACTCCGAAAATTCAAAATTCCTTATCCTGAATGCAGGAATGACTTCCGATGTATTTGCAGAGCAGGTTGGTTATACAGCGGTAAATGAGACTGTTTACTATAAGACAGAAAACGGCTCTAATACAACAGTTGATGTAGAAACCGGGCTGAATGGATACTTCAAGCAGGCTTCCGATGCCGGTTATACATCGCTTGTTGGTGCTGACAAGGATAGCGTCTATGACGATTTGGACCGCTCTGGCCTGGTAGAGCCTGTTTTTGAAGAAACCGTCTATATTGTAGATGGAAAGAGGCTGACCGAAACGGAAGCCAAGGCCGCAGCTGCTGCAACTGTTCAGGGGGTACTGGACAGTATGACCAGAAAAGACAATATCAGCGATGGTACGGCTGTTGCCGCTTATTCCCGCAACCCCACCGGCGATTATGACGGTTATGTCACAGACTCTGGATACCATTACTGGCTGAAGATTTCTACCAGGAGTTCCACCACTACAAGGGATGTGGATATTGTAGGTGATCTCGGAATCGGAACCAACCGCAGGGAAGCTGAGGAAAACACGATTGATATAGATATTACCCTGAGCAATGCGGACTCTGATATGGATGACGAATACTATGATTATGTCTATATCGAACCCGGCAAGCGCGCTGTTGTGGACTTTGGAGACGATGCCAGCGATGAGTTTGAGGTAGAGTTTGGCGATGACGCCTACTTCATCTTTAACGCCCGCAGCCAGAGCAAGTTGAACCTGGCTTATAACACCAAATTCAACCGGGAGTTTGCTTCTGACTACGATCACGCCAATATCGACTTCATCAACTTTGAGGCAGAGCCTACCACCAACCGGACCGGTACGCTGTATATCTATGCCGATGAGGATAGCTACATCTACGAAGTGACCTCCAAGGGCGCTAAGAAAATCTCTGGTGCTTACTACGATGATGACGAGGAAGCCTGGGTGATCCGTACCAGACACCTGACATCCTATGCTATCTCGGATAAGAAACTCAAGACTGTGGACCAGATGGATGACAGTTCTTCCATCAACAAGCCCAATAAGCCTAATAGTGAAGACGACAAGTACAATCCCGACACAGGCCGGTAATTTGCTTGGCGTTCTGGAAACAAAAAAGAGAGTGAATTTTCGTTCACTCTCTTTTTTATTGTTGATTTTAACATATTAAGTCATTTTTCTTAACTGTGATGTACTCTAAATCATAGTTGGCATACTGTTGCCTTTCTTTCCTCCTCTCAAAGCAGATTCAGATGGGTTTCCAGCGCCTTTTCGATACGCTCCGGTTCAATGCCAATGTACCGCTGGGTTGTCGCCGGCGACGAGTGCTGCAGAAGCCGCTGAACCAGAGCAATGTCTTTGCCGTTCTCATTATAGATACTGGTGGCAAAGAATTTGCGAAAGGAGTGGGTGCTGATGTTTTCATACCCAGGCCCCAGATAGTCGCACACCATGGCCAGGTGGTTCTGGATCGTCCGCTCGGAGATCGGGAAGATCACATCATCGGCCCCAATCTTGTTTTCGATGCAGTAGCTCTGCAGATAGGTGTAGAGTTCCACCGGGACGGTAAAGGTCCGTTTCTTTTTGGTCTTTTGCTCAATGAGGTCCAGCCGATACCGTCCGCCATCCCGGATGATGTTGCTGAGGGTCAGCTTACGGGAGATGTCGGAGATCCGCACACCCAGGTTTGCCTCCACTACCAGCGCAGCCGCGACTCGCGGATTGGGCCGGTGATCCAGAAATCCTTCCTGGATCGTCTTGATGATCTCGACATACTGCTCGGCGGTGAGCGCCACCGTCCGTTTGTTCACAGTGTCACCTCCTGATAAAATTGCGTTTTTTCGTGGCTTAAATTGCGTATTTTTCGCCGTTTTTTCGGCCGTTTTTGAAGAATGGCTTGATTGCTTGATTTTGCGTTGCGTATTTTCATCAAAAAACGCAATCCTGAATTGGGATGGAATTTCAGCCCTGAATCGCCGAAATTGCTTCGTCCTCAGTTTTAAAAACAGATTTGTTTAAGGCTTCGCCCTCGAATTGACCAAAGCCGTTATTGTCAAATATTGCCCAGAATAAAACCAACTGTTCGCCCTCGTAACTGGTAGCAAAAATAATACCGGGTTCGATCTGTTTTGAATCAAAATCAGCGTACCAGATGGCATCACCAGTATGGAGTGGCACCGGTTTACCGCCCAATCGATCGACTAATCGTAATCCGAAATTTTCTAACACCTGTCTAATTGTTTCTCGCAGTTGCTCATCCGACATTGGTTCTATCATATTCTCACCCTCATTTCCTGTAGATCGCCAGTGCGAATTCCGACCAGATACCAGTCATCAGCCATCTCGATCCGAGTGGGCTTCCACTCGCCATCAATCAGGGACATCAAAGCATTCCCCACAGTGCAGGCCGCCGTAGTAGCAGCCAAGATCAAAGCGAATGTCGTACCGATCCGTTGCGAGGTCATAGATCAAAGTTCCCTGTTTCATAATGAGCTCCTCCCGATTTGGTTGAACGGAATTATTTTTGCTACATGCTGTTCATTGGCCGGACGGCTCGACTGATGAGGACTCACATCCTGAAATCCAGCCGGGGACACATGCACATTGGTCAGGATGAACTGGACGGGAATGATCTGGCCGTTCTGCAACATCCGCACTTCATAAAACTTAAAACGCCCCGGCGCTTCTAATTTCACATCCGAATTGGTGATCACGCTCTGTACCAGATCCGGCGCCATACTGGCTTTCACGCCAAGGCTCTGCACTTCATCGGGACCGGCGACAAACGGATTGGCTGCCAGCGCCTCCACCCGTTTTTTCAATTCTTTCTTCGCGGCGCCGAGCGATGCAAAATATTGGATATCAAATTCGCGAAGCCCGGTAGTATTGATGTGGCTGAGATCCGCTGTGCTCACTTTATAGATACGATCATGCGAAAGTTCCCAAATAACCTTCCTGTGGAGCTTCACAAAATCCCGTTCTTCTTCTGAAAGGTCATCATGGTTCTCCATACCTTCTACAAAATCCTGAAGGTACTGGATCAGTTCATCTCTGCTCAGGTCACTGATTTCCAAATTTCGATCCTCCTTTGCATTTAATCTCTTCACTTAATATATAGTAAAAAAAATAAAAAAAACGACCAATTCGGCGCGCATCCCGAAATGGTCGTTTGGAGTGTCCACACCTGCTGTGCAATCAGGCGCTTTCACTGCCGTGATCTGGTTGCACATTCCAAATCACATTGCATAAAAGGAATCCGAAAATCCCGCTTTCAGGCTATGGAGCCCTGATCCCAGAGCGGGCAGGGATTTCGCATCAAACCCAGGCCGGTGCCTCTTCTCCCATGCGAACAGGAGGGGCCATGCGAACTTTATACGGTGTTACCCGTTCAGCCCCGGCATGGTGGGGGGTGTTGCTGCGTCTCCTGAACACAGCGCAAAGGATGTTCACGCTCTGTTCAGGAGACGAAAGGGAAAATACATTAACGAGACGGAGTTATGCGCTTTTTGGAAGCGACCCACATTCTCGCCGGTCCATTTGCGGTTTCCTGGAGTGTTCTCAACAGGAAGGGCCGCCATGCTCACCCATTTTACCGGGCAAGGAAAGTATTACATGGAATACACTTAAATTGTAGACGCATTTTTGTATCGTGTCAACAACTTGCTGAGGTATTTCCCTCCTCATTTTCGCAAAAAGAAAAAAGCCACCCGCAGGTGGCTTTTAAAGAGTGGTATACTTAATTTCCGAACCCAGAAAAGCGCTTTCTCCTCTCGGCGAAAGCACCTTTCCTGTTTAATTACATGAACTCGATTTGTCCGCCATCAAAGCGATAAAGCGGGATTTCATTTTCTTTTGCGAATTCGATCTCCTGCTGCATCCCTGCCGAGATCACCGGCCCACAGATTACCAGGCCGGAGCAATGGCGCAGCACTTCACAGTCAAACGCCATCGCAGCTTCCCGAGAGGCTGGATCGGAATCATCCAGCTCGTTGGGCAGCGAGGTGTGTGGAGCATAGGCATAGACCTGTTCTCCGGGGAAATCAGCAGCCATCAGCTTGCCGACCTCAGCTTCGTAGCGTTCTGCAGCAGCCATATTAGCCTGTACGGCTTCCGGCGTTGCTGCGGACAATGGCGAAGCAACATAGAACACCAGGCTCTGCGGCGGGTACTCTCTAACTTCAAGATACCGGTTGCACGCATGGCACCACAAACCGACAAACGGCGTTGTGGCTGTTTCGGACCAAATCACCTCTAATGGATGCCCTTGATGAAAATGATGTTTTTTCATAGCAATACCTCAGAAGGGCAGGTCATCTTCGTCCCCGTCGATTTCCTGGAAATCATCCAGGGACGGAGCTACATAGCGGGTCTGATCGTTCGAAGAAGTACGGGGCGCAGCTGTAGCCGCCGGAGCAGATTCGCTTCCGGCTGTCCTGTCCCTCTTGCTGCCACAGAAGTCGAAGTTCTGGACTTCAAATTCCACCATGGTGATGGGATACTGCTGGCCTTCGATCTCTTTTTTATAGGAAGTGTACTGCGCTTCGATCAGCAGCTCGCTTCCTTTCTGCGTGTTATTGGCCAGACGTTCAGCGACACTCTGCCAGGCAACAAAAGAAGGGTATTCGGTGATCGTCCCCTTTTTTGAGCCGGCATAGCGATCGCAGGCAAGCTGGAACCGGCAGACGGAAATGCCGCTGTTGGTTTTCTTCAGTTCAATATCCTTTGTGAGACGGCCGTGAAAAATGTTCTTCATAAACATAGTTTTTTCCTCCTGTACTTTAATAAATCTCGCCGCAATCCAAGGCTCCATCCGGGTCATCCGGAGGAAGGCGGTAGACGCTTTTTCCCTCGGAAATGGTGCGGATCATTTCTTCCATGACAACCTGAGCCTGCTTTTCAGAACGGTATGTAGCAATCGTGCGATTATGGCTGCCGACACCATAATAGAAGATTTTGATCTCGGTTTCCCCCATGACCGTGCCAGGTGCAGCGTCCACCTTAAAGATGGAATCAAAATTGACGATGGTTTTTTTGTTTTGTGATACAATAATCATTTTGTATCCTCCTTTTGTTTTTGGTTAAGGTTTCATCGACATCTATAGGAAAAGAACCTACTTGGTATAGAAGGTCCTTGAATTTTCACAAAAAAAGGCACGGTCACGCCCAAAAGGGCGCAATCGTGCCGTTAGGTTTCACACC
>ERZ779840.2648-NODE-2648-length-15153-cov-5.979666_pt1 | contig 15153 bp, 10 predicted proteins | sample MGYA00511561_ERZ779840 | MGnify/ENA primary metagenome ERZ779840 (study PRJEB29588, sample SAMEA2162036) | human gut metagenome | biome: human gut; feature: human-associated habitat; material: faeces | place: Denmark | collected 2008/2010 ...
GGCTCCTGCCGCTGCCCCCGCAGCCGGCGGCCCCGCCAATGTCACCTCCCCCCTGCCCGGCACCGTTCTGCGTCTGTGCAAGAATACCGGTGATACCGTTGCGGCCGGCGAGGTCGTCATGATCGTTGAGTCCATGAAGATGGAGAACGAAGTCGTCGCTCCCGAGGGCGGCCGCATCGCCTCCATTGCCGTTGCAGCCGGCTCCGCCATCAATACCGGCGACCTGCTGTTCACTCTCGGCTAAAAGTTCTCACAGCATAATGCCTAATGCGGCGCTATTGTTTTGTGTGTTTATCACAATGCAATAGCGCCGCATTTTTGCAACATTTTTGATATATTTTCCATGTCATTATTATTTTGTGTGTATTGCACCATTTATAGAGTTTTTTATTGTGCAAAATATATATGTCAAAATTCATCAAAAAAGAATCGAATTTTCTACAATGTAAAAATTCCACAACACCTATTGCATTTTATATTATTTAATAGTAGAATAGTTATTAGAAAGAACATGGGTAAGTAGTAAACAGCTGCTCCCTGTTTCCATTATTTCCGCCGAGGCGGAACCGCAAAGGGGGCGACACGCATGGATACCAATTACGGCATCTCGATGAACTCTATTCTCCGCATGGATATCCTGCATGATGCCCGCCTGCTGGCCGGTGCTTCCGGCACCGATCAGATCGTTACCTCGGTCAGCGTCATGGTCGATCCCAACATCGTCAGTGCTGTGACTGGCGGTGAGCTGCTGGTTTCCACGGCCTATGCCATCCGGGAAAATCTCCCCCAGCTTATGGAGCTGATTCCGCAGTTGAAGGAACGCGGCGTGGTAGGGCTGGGGCTCAAGTTCAACAGCTATATCAATGAGATCCCGCAGAATATCCTCGATCTCTGCAATGAGCTGAGCTTCCCACTGTTTGAGATTCCCAACAGCATCTCTTTCTCCCAGATCATCACCCCCATCATGACCACCATCGTCAATAATCAGGCACAGACCCTGGGGGATATCTACGAGCTGCAAAAGGCGCTGACCGCTACCATGCTGGGCGGCGGCAACCTGCAGTCCATCGTACAGACGCTCTTTGACCGTTTTGGCAACAGCGTCGCCATTTACAATGACTTCTTTTCTTCTTTTGTGCTGGCCTGCAGCGAGCAGCGCCGTGAAAGCATTTCGCGTCGGATGGAAAATCTCGTCCGTTCCGGCTCCTCCAGCAAAGAGACTGTTTCGCTGATGAGCAGCCGTGAGGTCGATAGCATTGATGGCCTCATCTGCAATAAGATCATCATCCCCATTTACAGCGATAAGAAAAAATACGGCAGTATCTACATCTGGGAAGACAACCGTGAGATCACCGGCGTAGACCTGGCCGTTCTGGAAGCTTCTACTTCCCTCATCGCGCTGGATATGATCAAAAAGATCTCGATGTACGAGATGGAAAACAACCACAAGGCCACCTTTCTTGATGACCTTTTGGTTCACGATGAGGAACGGCAGCGCAAGTCGCTGGCCAATGCCGAGTACTTCGATTTCGATGTGGATGCTGAGCACCGTGTGGCGGTCATCCGGGTCCTTTCCGGTAGCTCCACCATCGGCAATAGCTCCCTTTACAAAACCAACAACAGCATTGTCAATATCCTGCGGCGCATCAGCCGCGATAGCAGCATCAAGGTTCTGTTCGTCAATAAGTGTGACAGCATCGTGCTGGTCTTTGAATCCCCCCTGCGGGAAGATGAAGAATACCGCCGGCTGCTGCAGGCGTTCATCGATACCGCACTTTCCTCTTTAGAGACGGAGGGGATTCTCGCCATGGCGTCTATCGGCGTCGGCCGCAGCTATGCTGATGCCACCAGCCTGTGGAAGAGCTTTAATGAAGCCCGCCGCGCGGCTGCCTGCTGGAACATTGATAATTCCCGTGTTCATTACTTTGAAAAGCTCGGCGTTTATCGCTTCCTTTCCTACGAAAATCTCCGCCCGGAGCTCATCATTTTCTACAATGAAACGCTCAAGGTGCTGGTGGATTACGACCACGATCGCGATTCCGAGCTGGTACATACCCTTTCGCTTTACTTTAAGTGCGGCGGTAATCTCAAGCGTCTGGCAGAAGAAATGGGGGTCCACTACAATACTGTAGCTTACCGCATCCAGCGCATCAAGGAGCTGGCCCATGTCAGCTTTGATAACGCCGACCAGATGCTGAATCTACAAATTGCCCTCAAGATCTATGAAGTCAACTTCCACCGCTGAGGCCATCTCGGCCCAGCTGCTGGCCCTGCTGCCGCAGCACCCCGCGGAGGCCACCGTTCATTCGGTGTTCCATACCTCGGCCAATCTGCTGTATCAGGGGCAACTGGTCACTCTGCTGGATGACACCCGTCCGCTTTATCCCTGTGCCGTACGGCTTGGCGGTTCCATTCCGCCCCTTGCCGCCGGGGAACCCGCCCTTCTCTCGCAGGAACGCATCACCTTCCCCCACAGCGGCCACACCATCGAGCTTCACCGGGCGGCCGTCACTTCCCTTTCGCTTTTCTCTCCGTTGCTTCCCCTGCAGCTGCCCCACCCGGCGGCTCCGCAGGCCCTGCGGGAGATCATCCTTTCCAACGGCAAGCCGGAAGGCTTCGCTCCTCTGTTTACTATTTTGGAGGACGACCCCTCTCCCCTGCCCGATAACCTCTATGTCCGCTATGCGGCAGAGCGCATCCCCGCTCTATTCGCCGCCCTGCGGCAGAAGGATGCCGAAGCCGCCGCTGAGGCTGCCTATTCCATCGCCGGCTGCGGCATTGGGCTCACCCCCTCCGCCGATGACTTCCTTTGCGGAGTCATGGCGTCGGTACTGGCTTCGGCCATTGCCCGCGGGGAACAAAATAAATGGCTGCCCCTTACCGCCGCTATGGCCGAACGAGCTGCCCCCCGCACCAATCTCATCAGTGCCGCATTTCTGCGGCAGGCTGCCGCCGGGCAGCTCTCCTCGGATGTGCTCACTCTCATCCGAACCCTTTATTCCAGTGTCCTATCGCTGCGGCTACCGTCTGCTGCGATGAATGTTATCGCCTTTGGCGAAACATCCGGTACAGATATCCTGACCGGTATATATTTCGGACAAAAAAATTATCCAAATTAGGAGGAAACGGCATTGGTTAGTCTGCAAATCAAACCCAACACCTACTACGACTCCATTACCCTGATGATCATCTCCAAAGAGCTGAAGAAGGTCCCGGGCGTAAAGGAAGCTCTGGTCGGCATGGGCACCGATCTGAACCTTGACATTGCCAAGGTAACCGGTCTTTCCAGCCCCGAGCTGGAAGCCATCACCCCCAACGATTTCTTCGTAGCGCTGGATTGCGAAAACGAAGAAGCCGAGGCTGCTGCTCTCAAAGCTCTGGAGGAGCAGCTGAATAAGAAGGAGGAGAGCCGCAGCGCTGCGTACTATCCCCCCACCCTCACTTCCGCCCTCAAGGCTGATCCCAAGATCAACCTGGCGCTCATCTCTGTTCCCGGCCGTCATGCTTACGATGTTGCCAAGGACGCTCTCGACAAGAACATCAATGTTATGCTGTTCAGCGATAATGTTTCGATGGAAGAAGAGAAGAAGCTCAAAGAGTACGCCGTTTCCAAGGAGCTGCTCATGATGGGCCCCGACTGCGGTACTGCTGTTGTTAACGGTCTGCCCCTGGCTTTCGCCAATGTGATCCATAAGGGTCCGATCGGTATCTGCGGCGCTTCCGGTACTGGTACTCAGGAGCTCACCATCCTCATCGACCAGCTCGGTTCCGGCATCACCCAGGCTCTGGGCACCGGCGGCCGTGACCTGAAGGCGGAGATCGGCGGCCTGATGTTCAAGCAGTGCCTCAACGCCCTCATCGCTGACCCCGATACCAAGGTCATTATCATGCTCTCCAAGCCGCCCGCGGATCATGTTGCCAAGGAGATCCTGGCTATCGCTAAGGAGTGCAACGACCACATCAAGCCCGTAGTCGTAGACTTCATCGGCGGCGATCCCAACCTTCCCAAGGAGTACGGTCTGACCGCTGCCTACAACCTGGAAGACGCTGCCCGCAAGGCTGTTGCTCTCTCCAAGGGCGAGCCCGTTCCCGCTGATATGTTGGATATCGATATGCCTAAGGCTGAGCTGGAAGCTCTCATCGAACGCGAGACCGCCAAGATGGCTCCCACCCAGAAGTACTATCGTGGTTTCTTCTCCGGCGGCACCCTGGCGGATGAGTCCATGAAGCTCTCCATCGGCAAGCTGGGCCACATCTATTCCAATATTCCCCTCAAGCCCGAGGATAAAATCGAGAATCCCCTGACCGCTGAGTACAAGGAGAACACCTGCATCGACTTTGGTGAGGACGAGTTCACCGAGGGTAAACCCCATCCGATGATTGACCTGACCCTGCGCTGCGAGCGTATCCTGCGTGATGCTCATGATCCCACCCTGGCTATTCTGCAGTGCGACTGCGTTATCGGCTACGGCTCCAATGCCAACCCCGCCGAGGAGCTCTCCGCTGCCATTGCCAAGGCCAAGGAGATCGCTGCGAGCGAGGGCCGTTACATCTCCGCTATCTGCTCTATCGTAGGTACCGAGGGCGACCCCCAGAACTTGACCGAGACCCGCAAGCAGCTGGAAGCTGCCGGCGCTATCGTTGTTCGCTCCAACGCTCAGTCCACCTATCTGGTACACCATATGCTGGATAAGCTGAATGGAGGTAAGTATTAATGCATCAGATCAATAAACTGTTCGGAGAAAAGCTCCACATGGTCAATATCGGCGTAGAGACCTTCTACCAGGATATGCTCTCTCAGAAAGAAGCGGGCACCCAGGATATCGAGGTCATCCATGTTGACTGGAAACCCGTAGCCGGCGGCAACAAGAAACTGGCCGGTATGCTCGGTATGTTGAAGTAATTACCCACTCCCGCGCTGCGGGAAGGTGATTTTTCTAAATAATTTATTTAGGAGGAAAAAACAATGACATTGGGCGAGAAAATCAATGCCGCTAATGCCGAAGCCCTGAAGATCATTCTGGGCGCTCAGCCTACCCTGATCGGCGTTGGCACTGCCGGCGAAGACATTCCCGGTATGACCAAAAAGACCATTCTGCACTCCGGCCCTCCCGTAACCTGGGAGAACATGTGCGACCCCACCAAGGGTGCTGTTATCGGCGCTCTGATCTATGAGGGTCTGGCCAAGACTCCCGAAGAGGCTGAAAAGCTGGCCGCTTCCGGCGAGATCACCTTCGATCCCTGCCACCATCACAATGCCGTAGGCCCCATGTGCGGTATCGTTTCCTATTCCATGCCCGTTTGGAAGGTCATCAATAAGGCTCATGGCAACATGGCTTACTGCACCTTCAATGAGGGTCTGGGCAAGGTTCTGCGTTTCGGTGCTTATGATGATACCGTTATCACCCGTCTGCACTGGCTGCGCAATGAGTTCTATCCTGTCATCAAGGAAGCTCTGGAGATCCGTGGCGAGATCGACCTGAAGGTCCTCATCGCTCAGGAGCTGCAGATGGGCGATGACGGCCACAACCGTAACCGCGCCGGTACTTCCCTGCTGATCCGTGAGCTGGCTCCCGCCATCGTTAAGACTCACTTCGATCAGGATGTCAAGGTTCGCGCTCTCGAGTTCCTGAACTCCAACGACCACACCTGGCTGAACCTCACCATGCCCGCCTGCAAGTGCACCATGGATGCCATCGAGGGTATCGAGTACTGCTCCCTGGTTTACACCATGTGCCGCAATGGTACCGAGTTTGGTGTTCGCGTAGCCGGTCTGCCCGGTCAGTGGTTCCACTACACCTCCGAGAAGGTCGAGGGCCTCTACTTCCCCGGCTTCACCGAGGCTGACGCTAACCGCGATGTGGGCGATAGCTGCATCACCGAGACCACCGGCATCGGCGGTTTCTGCATGGCTGCTGCTCCCGCTATCGTTAAGTTCGTAGGCGGCACCGTTGCCGATTCCATCAAGTACTCCACCGAGATGTACGAGATCACCGAGGGTGAGGGCACTGCTTATCAGATCCCCGCTCTGGGCTTCCGCGGTTCCGCTACCGGTATCGATATCCGCAAGGTCATCGAGACTGGTATCCGCCCCGTTATCAACACCGGTATTGCTTGCAACCGTCGTGGTGTTGGTCAGGTCGGCGCTGGCGTTGTTCATCCTCCCATGGAGTGCTTTGAGCAGGCCATCGAGGCTTTTGTAGCCAAGTATGCTGAGGGCTGATTCTCTCACATAATTACTTAGTTGTTTTGGCGTCGGGAGAGGAACCCCCTCTCCCCCGCCCACAAACATAAACCAAATATTTAGGAGGAAAAACACTATGTCTAAGTGGTCTGATGTCAAGATTTATGATCTGTCTATCCCGATCGGCGTAAACTGCCCCCCCTGGCCCACCTATGAGCCCGTACAGATGAAGTTCTTTAAGCGCCTGTCTTCCAATGGCGCTAACGGCCAGATCCTCACCCACTCCAACCATGTTGGTACCCACCTGGATGGCCCTCTGCATTTCGATACTTCCGGCCGTACTGTTGATCAGCTCGAGCTGACCAAGCTGGTTCGTCCCGGCGTCGTTGTTGACCTGACCGATGCTCCCTGCTGCGAAGACTTCGGCATCTACACTCCCGAGATGATCGAGGAGCGCGTTGAAGTTCGTGAGGGCGATATCCTCATCATCAACACTGGTTATCATAAGTATGGTTGGGATTCCCCCGAGGCTGATGAGCAGCGCTACATGGTTCGTCATCCCGGTCCGTCCCTGAGCTTCGTTAAGTGGTGCCAGGATAAGAAGATCGCTTGGATCGGCGTAGACTGCGGTTCCGCTGACCATCCCATGAACACCAAGATTCGTGACTGGTGCCCCATGGATGCTGCTAAGTGCGACAAGTACATGCAGGAGAAGTATGGCAAGACTCTGCAGGAGATGTATCCCTGGCCCGAGCAGTATCAGGCCATGCACATCCAGCTGTTCTGCCAGCCCTATGAGTGCATTCACGCTGAGTGCCTGGGCGGCGACATCGATCAGCTCTCCAACAAGCGCTGCGTAATCGGCTGCTTCCCCTGGAGACTGGTTGGCGGCGAGTCCTGCATCTCTCGTATCGTAGCCTTCACCGGCTTCGAGGATGCCTGATTCTAACTGAATTAGTAGCCTGAATAAGGGGGCGGGGCGCCTGGCGCTTCGCCCCTTTTCTCTCCCTCACCCCCTCTTAAAGGAGTTTCCCGCTATGACGACACTTCTCATCCTTTCCGGGTTCTACATTATCTGGCTGGCTGCCCTGCTTACCGTGGCCTACACCCCCCGCTTGTTCCACAACTACACCTTGTTTAAGGCAATCAATAGTATCCTTTTTGTAGTTATCTCTGTTCTGGCCTGGCGCCACTCCGGCATGAATATGTTCACCTATTGGCCGCTGCTTGCCGCGTTCTGCCTCGCTGCCTTCGGGGATATTGCCATTGGTGTCGCCAATAACCGCTACGGTCCCTCCGGTGCCTCTCATTCCGTTTCCGGTATGGCCGGGGTTGGCTTTTTCTCCATTGCGCATGTTTTCTATCTTCTGTTCTTCACCCAGTTCTGCCCGATGGAATTGTACCACTTTATTCTGCCTATCATCGCCATGCTGGCCATGCTGCGCATCACACGACATCCTTCCTTTCATTTCAGCCGGCACACCCGCCCCGCAGGGGTCTTCTATTACATGGTAGTCACTCTTATGTTCTCAGTCGGGCTGAATGTCGCCGTTACCTGCGTCACCTGGTCACCACTTCTCAGCATTCACTGCCCTCTCAATGGCTGTGCGTTGGGCGCTGGCGTTACTCTGTTTCTCATCTCGGATCTTCTTATGCTTCCCCTCTACTTTTACACCCGCCGCAAGTGCCCCCGTTGGGTGCGCTTCGTCAATCTCACCACCTACTATATTGGACAGCTCCTGCTGGCACTCAGTCTCGTACTGTAAGCCCGCAATTCATATATCTTCGGCTCTCTGCTATGGGAGCCGTTTTCTTTTCTTCTCCACCCGGGACGCCCGCTCCGCTTCCCCCTCGGGCCGATTCTCCGCTGCGCTCCGGACGGCCCTCGCCCGCTTCGCGGGCGCCCCTCCCCTTTTTCATACCAAAAAAAGAGTGCCCCTCATCGGGACACTCTCTTTTATTTAGGCTAATTGCGCAACTCTCGGAATTACTCCTCGATATCGATAACAACGCCGGAACCAACGGTACGGCCGCCCTCGCGGATAGCGAAGCGCAGACCCTTCTCGATGGCGATGGGGGTGATCAGCTCAACATCCATCTCAACATTATCGCCGGGCATGCACATCTCTACGCCCTCGGGCAGGGAGATAACGCCGGTAACATCGGTGGTACGGAAATAGAACTGAGGACGATAGTTGTTGAAGAAGGGGGTATGACGGCCGCCTTCAGACTGCTTCAGTACATAAACCTGGCCACGGAACTTGGTGTGGGGATGAATGGAGCCGGGTTTGCACAGTACCTGACCACGCTCAACTTCGGTTCTCTGGATACCACGCAGCAGAGCACCAATGTTATCGCCAGCCTCAGCATAGTCCAGCAGCTTGCGGAACATCTCAACGCCGGTAACTACGGTCTTGCGGGTGTCATGGATACCAACGATCTCAACTTCGTCGCCAACCTTAACCTGACCACGCTCTACACGGCCGGTAACTACGGTGCCACGGCCGGTGATGGTGAATACATCCTCGATGGGCATCAGGAAGGGCAGGTCAGCCTTACGCTCGGGAGTAGGAATATACTCGTCAACAGCGTTCATCAGGGCGATGATGGAAGCATAAGCGGGATCGTTAGGATCCTTGCTGTCGCACTCCAGGGCCTGCAGAGCGGAACCCTTGATTACGGGGATCTCGTCGCCGGGGAAATCGTAGCTGGAAAGCAGCTCACGGATCTCCATCTCAACCAGCTCCAGCAGCTCCTCGTCGTCTACCTGGTCAACCTTGTTCATGTAAACTACGATGTAGGGAACGCCTACCTGACGGGCCAGCAGGATGTGCTCACGGGTCTGGGGCATGGGACCATCAGCAGAAGAAACTACCAGGATAGCGCCGTCCATCTGGGCAGCACCGGTGATCATGTTCTTAACATAGTCGGCATGGCCGGGGCAGTCAACATGGGCATAGTGACGCTTGTCGGTCTCATACTCTACATGGGCAGTGTTGATTGTGATACCACGGGCACGCTCTTCGGGAGCCTTATCGATCATGTCGTAAGCCATGAACTCGGCATCGCCCTTCAGACCAAGAACCTTGGTGATAGCAGCGGTCAGAGTGGTCTTACCATGGTCAACGTGACCAATGGTACCGATGTTTACGTGGGGTTTGTTGCGCTCAAATTTCTGTTTAGCCATCGTAAAATCCTCCCTTTGTTATACTTTGTTTTTTTAATATTATTTTTCCCTACCCTTTATGTTTTCCGGGTTCGGGATCATGCTTGGGGTTCATCACTCAGCCTTGGTGCGGCTGGTGACCAGCTTCTCCGCGATGTTCTTGGGCAGCTCAATGTAGTGGCTGGGCTCCATGGTGTACTGGCCGCGGCCCTGCGTTTTGCTACGCAGGTCGGTGGCGTAACCAAACATCTCAGAAAGCGGTACAAAGGCATCAATCTGCTTGGCACCGGGGCGGTCCTCAAAGCCACGGATCTGACCGCGGCGGGAGTTCAGGTCACCGATAACATCGCCCATATACTCTTCGGGAACGATCACGCAAACCTTCATGATCGGCTCCAGAATAACGGGGTCAGCCTTTCTCATTGCCTCTTTGAAGGCCATGGAACCGGCGATCTTAAATGCCATTTCAGAGGAGTCGACCTCATGGTAGGAACCATCGTACAGCGTCACGATGCAGTCTACTACGGGATAACCCGCCAGTACACCGCTGGCCATCGCGCCCCTGATACCGGCATCGACAGCGGGGATATACTCCTTGGGGATAGCGCCGCCCACTACTTCGTTGCGGAACTCATATCCCTTGCCGCTCTCGTTCGGCTCCAGACGGATCTTTACATGACCGTACTGGCCCTTACCGCCGCTCTGGCGTGCGTACTTGTGGTCCACATCGGCCATCTTGCGCACCGTCTCTTTGTAGGCAACCTGGGGCTTACCCACATTGGCTTCTACCTTAAACTCACGCAGCAGACGGTCTACGATGATCTCCAGGTGCAGCTCGCCCATGCCGGCGATGATGGTTTGTCCGGTCTCCTCATCGGTGTAGGTGCGGAAAGTGGGATCCTCCTCAGCCAGCTTGGCAAGGCCCAGGCCCATCTTCTCTTGACCGACTTTGGTCTTCGGCTCAATGGCAACGCGGATAACCGGCTCTGGGAATTCCATAGATTCCAGGATGATCGGATGCTTGGCGTCGCACAGGGTATCACCGGTGGTGGTGTTCTTCAGGCCCACGGCACCGGCAATATCACCGGCATAGCAGGTCTCAATGTCTTTGCGGTGGTTCGCATGCATTTGCAGAATTCTGCCCATGCGCTCATTGTTTTTCTTCACTGAGTTATAGACGCTGGTGCCGGCATCCACAGTACCGGAGTACACACGGAAGAAGCACAGCTTGCCTACATAGGGGTCGGTCATGATCTTGAAAGCGAGAGCGGCAAAAGGCGCGTCATCGCTGGAAGGTCTGGTCTCCTCTTCCTCGGTGTCAGGGTTTACACCCTTGATGTCAGGGACATCGGTGGGGGCCGGCATATAGTCTACCACGGCGTCCAGCAGCTTCTGTACGCCCTTGTTGCGGTAGGAACTGCCGCAGCATACGGGAACCATGTGGTTGGCAATGGTGGATTTGCGGATGCAGCTCTTGATCTCCTCGATGGTAAGCTCCTCACCGTCGAGATATTTCATCAGCAGCTCCTCGTCCTGCTCGGCCACATGCTCCAGCAGCTCGTGGTGGTACTCCTCGGCCTTGGCCTGCATATCGGCGGGGATGTCCTCCACGCGGATATCTTTTCCAAGGTCATCGTAGTACACATAGGCCTTCATCTCTACCAGGTCGATAATACCCTTAAAGGTATCCTCGACGCCGATGGGCAGCTGGATCGGAACAGCGTTGCACTTCAGACGGTCGCGCATCATGCGCACTACATTGTAGAAGTCAGCGCCCATAATGTCCATCTTGTTTACAAATGCCATTCTCGGCACATGGTACTTGTCAGCCTGGCGCCAAACGGTCTCAGACTGCGGCTCTACGCCGCCCTTGGCGCAAAAAACGGTTACGGAACCGTCCAGCACGCGCAGGGAACGCTCTACCTCTACCGTGAAATCAACATGTCCAGGGGTGTCGATGATATTGATGCGGTGGCCCTTCCAATAGGCGGTCGTGGCGGCGGAGGTGATGGTGATACCACGCTCCTGCTCCTGCTCCATCCAGTCCATGGTGGCGCTGCCGTCATGGGTCTCACCCAGCTTGTAGTTTACGCCTGTGTAGTACAGGATACGCTCGGTGGTGGTGGTTTTGCCGGCGTCGATGTGCGCCATGATGCCTATATTACGCGTTTTCTCTAAGGATACATCTCTTGGCATAATGCCCTCCTAATAAGTTTGCGAATTCCATGCCCACAGGGGCAAAGAACAGTAAAAATGCAGTAGTCGCCGGAATTACCATCTGAAATGGGCAAAAGCCTTGTTGGCCTCGGCCATCTTGTGGGTATCCTCGCGCTTCTTGCAGGCGCCGCCCTGGCCGTTCATAGCGTCCATGATCTCGCCAGCCAGTCTCTGAGCCATCAGCTTTTCGCTGCGGTTGCGGCTATAGGTGGTCAGCCAACGCAGACCCAGGGTCTGACGGCGCTCAGGGCGTACCTCCATGGGTACCTGATAAGTGGCGCCGCCGACACGGCGAGCCTTGATCTCCAGAACGGGCATGATGTTCTCCATCGCCTGCTCAAAAGCCTCCAGCGGGTCCTTGCCGGTCTTTTCCTTTACGATGTCAAATGCACCGTAGACGATCTTCTGTGCAACGCCCTTTTTGCCATCCAGCATGATGTTATTGATCAGACGGGTGACCAGCTTGGAATTATAAAGCGGATCCGGCAGAACGTCGCGTCTTGCGATATTACCTCTTCTTGGCACTTCGCTTCCCTCCTTCATAATAAAATGAGATCTTCGGTACTCGAAAGTAAGTCCCCACTCCCGTCGGCCAGTCCAGAGGCTATGTTAAAAAGCCATCTTTCTTGGCACTTATTACGGGTGTGATTACTTCTTCGCGGCACCAGCCTTCTTAGGCCGCTTGGCACCGTACTTACTACGGGCCTGGTTGCGGTTCTGGACGCCCTGGGTATCCAAAGTACCACGGATAATGTGGTAACGAACACCGGGAAGGTCCTTTACACGACCGCCACGGATCAGCACTACGCTGTGCTCCTGCAGGTTGTGGCCGATACCAGGAATGTAAGCGGTAGCCTCGATGCCGTTGGAAAGCCGTACTCTTGCTACTTTACGCAGCGCGGAGTTGGGCTTCTTGGGGGTAGAGGTACGGATCGCGGTGCAAACACCACGCTTTTGGGGAGAATTTTGATCGGTCATTACACGCTTCTTGGCATTCCAGCCCTTCAGCAGTGCAGGCGCGGTCGCCTTCTTCTCTACGGTTTCTCTGCCCTTGCGAACCAGTTGGTTAAAGGTTGGCATGGTTGTCCTCCTTTCATCAAAAAGTATTTATTCATGGGCACAAACCCGGAGGGTTTCCGGGTTGTGTTTACATGACGGATTCTGCTTGCGGAACAATGCCCGCCCAGTTAAATATTTTACCAAATTCCCCCCGGGATTGTCAAGCGGTGATTTGGATATTTTTCACCAACTTTACAGTCCCGTTTTGGGGAATTTGACTTTTTCTTTTTGCTTACATCACTATGGCGTTGGTGCTTGCCATCAGCGCCTCCAGGTTGGCCTCATCGGCTTCTTCCTCTGCCTTTTCCTCCTCGGTGTAGGTCACCAGGCCCGTACCGGCGGGGATCAGCTTACCAATGATGACATTCTCCTTCAGGCCCTGCAGCGGGTCTACCTTGCCCTTGATGGCCGCCTCGGTCAGTACACGAGTGGTCTCCTGGAAGGACGCTGCGGACATAAAGCTGTCGGTGGCAAGGGAGGCCTTCGTGATACCCTGCAGAATGGCTGTATAGGTCGCTTTCTGGCGGCTACCGCCGTCCTCGGCGTTCTCGCGGTCGATCTGCTCGTTGAGGTGCAGTACCTCAGCGCGGTCGGCCATCATGCCGCGGATATAGTCGGTATCGCCCGGCTCCTCAATGCGCACCTTCTTCATCATCTGACGGACAATGACTTCAATGTGCTTGTCATTGATATCTACGCCCTGCGTCCGGTAAACCATCTGAACCTCGCGGATCAGGTATTCCTGCACCGCCAGCTCGCCGTTCACCAGCAGTACCTCGCTGGGGTCGGCGGAGCCTTCCGTGATCATAGTGCCCTTTTCGATCAAGTCGCCCTCATGGACGCGCACCTTGCTGCCGAATACGATCTGATGCTCAAAGTGGTCGCCGGTCTGCGGGTCATCCACCTTCACCACATCCACGCCCTTGTTGTCCTTATCAAAGCTGACCAGACCGCCGTTATGGGCGATAACAGCCACGCTCTTGGGCTTGCGGGCCTCAAACAGCTCCTCTACACGGGGCAGACCCTGTGTAATATCGCTGGCGGAGGCGATACCGCCGGTGTGGAAGGTTCTCATGGTCAGCTGGGTACCCGGCTCACCGATGGACTGCGCCGCGATGATGCCCACGGCCTCGCCGATGGCAACAGGGGCGTTATTGGAAAGGTTAGCGCCGTAGCAGCGGCTGCAGGCGCCGTTCTTGGCACGGCAGTTGATGACACTGCGGATCTTCAGGCTGGTAATGCCCGCGTTGACGATCTCCTCTGCGGTCTTGTAGGTGATCATCTCTTCCCGGCTGGCCAGCAGCTCGCCGGTCTTGGGGTTCACCACATCCTCGCAGGGGTACCGGCCGGTCAGACGCTCGGCCAGCTCCTCGATGACGCGGTTGCCGTCAGTGATGGCCTCCACATCAATACCCTCGTGGGTGCCGCAGTCCTCCTCTCGGATGATCACTTCCTGGGATACATCGACCAGTCGGCGGGTCAGATAGCCGGAGTCCGCGGTACGCAGAGCGGTATCGGCCAGACCCTTACGGGCGCCGCGGCTGGACTGGAAATATTCCAAGATGTTCAGGCCTTCACGGTAGTTGGCACGAATCGGGATCTCGATGGTCTGACCGGAGGTATTGGCGATGTTGCCGCGCATACCGGCCAGCTGGTTGATCTGGTCCATCGAACCACGGGCGCCGGAATCCGCCATCATGTAGATGGGGTTCAGCTTACCGAAGTTCTCCTTCAGCGAGGCCTTTACCTCGTTGGTGGCGTCACGCCAGATGGCAATGGTCTGCTGGTAACGGTCGTCCTCGGAAATATAACCGCGGTCGTACTTCTTGCGGACCTTGGCTACCTTTTCTTCGGCAGCGGCCAGCACCTCCTTCTTGTTGGGGGGAATGGTGGCATCGCAGACGGCAACGGTAAGGGCCGCCCGGGTGGAATACTTATAGCCCTGGCTCTTGATGGCGTCCAATACCTCGCTGGTATCGGTGGTGCCATGCTTCTTTATGCTCTTGTCAATGATCTTGGAGAGCTGCTTCTTACCCACCTGGAAGCCGACCTCAGGGATCAGCTCATTGCCGGGGATGCTGCGGTCCACAAAGCCCAGATCCTGCGGGATGGGATTATTGAAGATATTGATACCGATGGTGGTATAGATGCTGCCGGTATAGTTCTTGCCGTTCAGCGTCTTGGTGGTACGCACCAGAATCGGCTCATGCAGATCCAGCACCCCGGTCTGATAGGCCATCAGCGCCTCATCGGGGCTGCGGTAGATCTTCACATCGTGTGGGTTGGCCTCGTAGGCCTTCTCCCAATCGGCAATGGAGGTAAACACGCCGGGGTTGCGGATCTCATCGGTGGCGTACACCTTATCGATGATGGTGGTCAGGTAATAGGAACCCAGCACCATGTCCTGAGAAGGCACAGCCACGGGCCGGCCGTCAGAGAGCTTCAGCAGGTTATTGGCCGCCAGCATCAGGAAGCGGGCCTCGGCCTGCGCCTCGGCGGAAAGCGGCACATGGACCGCCATCTGGTC
>ERZ779840.2663-NODE-2663-length-15041-cov-4.258374_pt1 | contig 15041 bp, 20 predicted proteins | sample MGYA00511561_ERZ779840 | MGnify/ENA primary metagenome ERZ779840 (study PRJEB29588, sample SAMEA2162036) | human gut metagenome | biome: human gut; feature: human-associated habitat; material: faeces | place: Denmark | collected 2008/2010 ...
AGCTGCTCTACCAACTGAGCTACACTAGCGAATATTCAAGCATCAGCACTTGATTTTTTCAACCTACAGCGCTTGATTGCAACGCTTTGCATCTTACTATATTCCGCCTCATTTGTCAACACCTTTTGGCGAAAAAATGAGGGCAACAAAGTGCTGCCCTCATAATAATCAACCAACTATGTCTTGCTTATCAGCCTTATCTGCATCCGCATTCTTTTGCGTTTGTGTGCCGAAATAAAAGCTTATAACTACGGTAAATATAGTTAAAAACTGTTCCGCCGTTATATGCCCTAGTGCAGACAGATACGCAAAAACTGCGCATAGAATGAGCGTTATTATGCTCTTAACGTTAATTAGCTTTGCTAGTTTGTCTTTCATTTGCAGCCATCTCCTTTATGCTCTAAAACCGTGATTCTAGTTTCGTGATTATGTACTGTTGTGTCAATTATATTAATGTCTTTCTTCTGCCCCTCCAAGGTGGTGCTCAATGTCGCAATGCCATCTTTGAGGCTCGTCATTGCTTGTGTGTTGCTTTTTATGATTCTGCCGATAGAGATAACGAAACTAATAATAACAGTAATGCCGATAAAAATTTCCCATGTCATATATGCCACACCTCCTTACGCTGTTCTTTTCCAGATATAAACAGCCAAGTATGGAGGCATATTATTGTGTGCTGCACTGCTGCCTGTTTGTCCTGTCATAGATGCCGGTGCCCACCATGTGTTTTTACTGCCTACTTCTGGGAAACCAAGTGCTGCTCCTTCATCAGGGCCGCCAGCATTTGGGTAATAAATCACATGGTTATGCTTTGGCATCTCATCTTGCGTCAATTTGTGTGTTGCCTCGCCACCTGTTGTGCCAGCTTTGTAAGTAGCACCAGCAGCAAGTAAAAATGTGTCCTTAATTTGCACCCATGTGCCACCAAATAAGGTGCTTGGATTAACGTTATTAACACCCATATAAATGCTGCCAACAGGATAAATAATATCAATAATATTAGTGTTATTGATTTTGAGAGTGCCATTAATATTAAAATCTGCTGCACCACTGCTATCAACTCCCCAATCGAAAATTGGTTGTGTTTTGCGTGTCTGTCCTCCGCTCTCAACTGTGGCTAGCTTGTCTATTGCACGTGCCTGAAAAGTATAGGCTTTTGTGTAATCAAGCCCACTAATGCTAATTGTGGTGCTATAAGTGTTATTGCTCTTAGTCACAGCAGCGCTTGAATTTTTCCACGCAGTAAAAGAGCCGTCTTGTGCCTTATATCTGTATTGGATAGTTAGTGTATTAGCAGCAGCTCCAAAATTGCCATTCCAGTAATTGCCGCTCACTTTTAGCTGTGCAACACCACTTGTGCTAGCCGCTCCTGCTTCAATGGAGCATGTAAGCTTGACATAATCAATAAGCGTGTATCTGGAGCTAATCTGATTAGTAAACCAACGACTGTCTGTTGCCGTAACCTTGACCAATCCGTCTGTAACAGCCTTAATTGTGCCGCTTCCGCTATTAATTGTTGTGCTGCCAATGGTAATACTCTGCGACTTAATAGTTGCGCTATGCTTAGCAACTGCATGTGCGGTTACTGCTACGTTACTGTAGTATTTGACAAATTTTGATTTATTCCCCGTGAGCGCAACTGTTGCTGCATTGCTGTCGTAGCTCTCAACAGTAATTGAGGGCGCACATTGTGCTTCATTGCAATTCGCTTGCATTTGGCACATGGTAGTGCCAATCTCTTGATTGCCATTGTATGTTACACATGTGATTACGCCTTTTCCCATCTTTATATTGGGAATCTTTGCGTAAAATGTTTCTGGTAACGTAAATTTAACACTCGTTTGTGTTGTCTTTGTGGCAATCGTTCCTGTTAAACCGAAAAAATCATAAGTCAGCGTGTGCGTGAAATTAGCAGAAGCTCTGCTAATTGTGATTGTGGCATCACTACCAATGTCTGCCGCGCTACAGCTAACACTACTTGCCCTTGGGATAGTGGTTAGTGTTAAGCTGGCCTCTTTACTTATTTCTCCTGCGCTAATTCTGGTGTCCATCCATGTGTTAGCAGAAACACTGCCTGTGCCGTCACTGTTGTGCGAAACAGTAAATGTTTCATCAAAAATTGTGACTGTTGTGTTTGCTGGCAATGTATATTCAACACTGCCGGATGAGCCATTAAACACATAATAGCCTGTTCTGCTGTTGGCATTATAGCTCTGGCCTGTCTGTGTGCTCGTCCAGAGCATCCTTACTTCACTTGTGTTGTTTTCAACAGAATATGAAACTTCTGTTAAAGTTAAACTATTGTAAACAGCCATCTTCCCACCTCCTTAGCTCCTTATCCAGAAGCAACCTGTGCGGCTGCCATAGTCCTCAAATCGGCTGTTCGTGCCTATAATTAAATATGTTGTAGCGTGTAAATTCTTCGCGTCTACACCTGTATTATCAGCGGTTAAAACCTCTTCTGAGCCCTTATAAATGCTCATGCCATCTTCGTCAATTTTAGTGCTCATTTCCGAATTTGTTTTACTAATCGTCAATCCACTATCATCAAATTTGAATCCTGTTGAGGTTGTGACTTTGTTTGCACCCTTTGCAACCTCAGTACTAATTGCAAGCTGCACTTGTTCGCTCGTCATAGTCGCATTGACTTTATTTGTAAGCGTCTCAAACTGAGCGGCATTACTCTGGTTTTGCTCGCCGATTCCTTTTTGCATATCAACAATCGTGCTATCAATGTCGCTTTGCTTTTCAACAATCGTTGCAACACTTGCAGATATGTTATTCTTTTCGACTTTAAGCTGTGAAATGTCTGTTGTATTCGTTTTTTGCTGTCCTTTAATGGCGTTAATCTCAGCCCATGCAGCATCACATACAGCGGTTGTGTATTCTGTGCCTGTTGGATTGTTGTAAACTATTTTGCTTCTCGTCCAAATATATTTGCCCTCTTCCCAAGCCGGTTGTGAAGCACTCCATGAGCCTCCTGCAAGCTCTGTCTGTGAGGTGCTAATGTAATACTCAGTTGTTACACTAGTAATGCCTCTACCATTTGTGCCGTTTTTGCCATCAACACCATCTGTGCCGTCTTTGCCGTTAGTGCCATCTTTGCCGGGATTACCATCCTTGCCGGGTGCACCATCAGCTCCGGGAGCACCGTCTTGTCCATCTTTACCATTTTTGCCGTCTGCACCTTTCGCACCAGCTATGCAAGTGGCATTGCGTGTAATGCTTGTACCATCTGTGTAAGTAACTTTTTGCCGACTCCACATATACTTGCCCTCTTGCCATGTGGGTGCTGTTGTGCTCCATGAGCCACCAGTCGCAGAAGTGGTACTAGTGCTCAGATAATATTCAACATCTACTTGCTTAACTGTCTTTTTAATTGCTTGAGTCTGGCTATTCATTTCAGAGGCTAGTAAAGTAATCTGCTTTTCTTGCTTGTCTACCCTTGCATAAGTCTGTTTGATTGCATCGCCTAAACTTGTGGGATTGCTCTCAGTCTCAGTGCTATTTGCGTCATACTTCCATTGCGTTTTTTCTTGTAAGCTGCCATCATATTTAATAGTGTCATTCAGCAAATAAGCAATTAAGGCTTTATTATCTTTTGTTGTTAAGCTGATTTTATCTCCCACTTCAAGTGCCGGGTTGCCTCGCCAAGTGCAGTCGAATACATCAATGCTAATGTCACCAATGGTTGTTATAGCATTGTGCACCAGAGCGGCTATATCATCGCGTAACTCCCAAAAAGCATTATCTCTTACATACTGAGTGCTACCAACAAGAGTAGTGCTTTCACTGACATTATCCCCTAGCTCAGTGCACATACAAATCGTTTGCAGCCTATGCCCCACTCCGCTTTTCAGCGTCATATATTTTGATTTATCAATGCTAATAACAGCGTTACCGCTCTTATCGAGCTGCTTGAAGCATAATTTATTATTGGCATCTAAAAAGTAAATAGTTTGTGTGGCCTCTGCAACATCGTCAAGTGCCTCTCTTAGTGTTTCAGTGCCATCAAAATTTGCGCCATTTGGATAGCTCAAAATAAAATTAGTGTGCCCTGTTGCAGACACGCCAAGTGTAGAAGCACACGCTTCAACAAATTGCTTAATGGTATATGGCTTAGTAAGCGTTAGCTCTGATACTGTATGATTGCTTGCGCTATATAAAGCATCATAGGCTGTAATGCTCAACTCATTTGTTTTCTCGTCTCGATGCACTTCTGACACTGTAAAAGTTGGAAACCCTACATAATCTGCCCCAATTCCGATACTTATTTTAATAGTATTAGCTGTGCTGATATTTATCTCTCTTTTGACATCAATCAAATGCACATTGAGTCTATGGCAAATGCCAAAGCCAAAAAACTTACCATCTTCTCCGACACGCTGAATGTCAAAGCCAATTATCTTATCTGCTTCTGTAAAAGTATTGGCTAGGGCAGAGCCATTATAAAACTCTGCCTTTGCCTTTACCTTACGCACTGAGGCAGAAATAGCAGTATTAAATGCAGAAGATACATTTTGCATATTTCCACCCCCCTTTTATAGCTCATTGAATTTGAGATTGAATTTCTGATACATTATTTTTGAATCCTGAATTGTGTAATAGCTAATATCATGTGATGCAATGATGCAGCTCACACCAGTTTCAAGTAAATTTGTCTTTGGATTGCGGAAGCTAATGCTAACGCTAAAGGCATCTATTGCAGCCAATAACTTAGCCATTGCAGTTGCATCGAGTGGAATTATTTCCACCTCAAACGTGCGCTTTTTATTGATATAGTCAACTACTGTGTCACAATTTGCGTTCTGCTGGGCATTATAATTAACATCTGTGCTAATTTTCAGGCCGCTAACATAGGCGCTAAAATCTGTGCTGCCAATTTTAAAGTAAGCCATAATTCCACCCCCTTTATACTATATTGAGTGCTAAGCTGCCGCGCTGTCTAGTAAGCGCATTAATGCTATCTACGCTAATTTCGGCAAACGTTTTTCCATCCACTTGCATGATAATAGGCCGATTGCCGCCCATCTTACTAGACAATCTATCACCAATCTTATCAAGCCATTGTGTGTTATTCTCAAGAGGCACAATTGCCTCAGCACCAGCCTCTCCTAGGCCGCTTAATCTGCCTCCATTATTAAACAGTGTTGGAGCATCAAAAACACCGCCTTTAGCGTACCAGTCAATACTAAACTTAGGTACTTTAGGCGGCATCAAACTAAATTCACCTGAAATATTAATGTGCGGCATTTTAAGCCTTGGCAAGCTCCAAGAGAAGTTAAAGAAGCCTTTGATTTTATCAATCACATCTTTGACTGTCTGCTTTGCTGCTTCTAGCTTGTCTTTTATCCCCTGCTTGATATTGTCAAATATATTTACAACTGTCTCTTTTGCGGCATTGAAGCCATTGCTAAATTTCTCCTTAATGTTGTCTACGACATTACTAACCGTCTCTTTTGCGGCCTGAATTTTCTCCCTAATGCCGTCTTTGATTCTGGTAAAGTGCTCAATCACCTTGTCTTTTGCCGCTTGAATTGTGTCGCTCATCTTCTGCTTAATTGCATTGAATTTTTCGCTAATAGCCTCTCTAATGCCGTTCACCTTATCCGCAATGCCTTGCTTGAGATTGCCGAACCATTCTTTAACGGCCTCAACTGCGCTTTCGATGGTTGAAACCATCTTATCCCACACTTCTACAACTTTTTCTTTGATTTCATCCCAATGCTTTACGCATAGGACAATAACCGCAATAACAGCGGCAATAGCAGCCACAATGAGAATATAAGGCGCTAGAGCCACTAAAGTAGCAGCAGCGCTAGCTAGCTGTGCAGCAATCAGAGCGCCCAAAGAAACAACCTGTGCTGCATCCATAGCTGCTTTAATCGCAGCCACAGCATTATAGGCAATAACAGCAGCAGTAACAACACCTACAGCTACAGCAACCGCTGTTAGGATTGGCTCAAGAGTGCCCCAATTTTCAATGACGAAATTGACAATATCAGAGACTATATCGTTAACTGTTTGTATTGCACTAACTATATCGTCAAAAATGGCTTGTGCTTCGGGGTGGTCAGCAAGCGCATTATGTATGCTTTCAACCAAGGCATCAAAGAATTCTCCGATTCTTGGCGCAATATTATCAATGACTTGCGAAACTGAATCAATCAAATCTTGTGTGAGTTGATTAATATCAGCATCATTATCCATCAAGCCTGTTAACCAGTTCTGCCATGCCGCTTTCATCATGGCAACACTGCCTTGAATGGTAGTTGCTGCTTCTTTTGCACTTGTGCCTGTAATGCCCATTTCTTCTTGCACTGCGTGAATTGCTGAATACACATCGCCTAGGTTACTAATATCATAATGCACACCAGTTAGCTTTTCTGCATCTGCTAACAGACGCTCCATTTCTTCCTTCGTGCCGCCATAGCCAAGCTTCAAGTTATCCAGCATCGTGTAATTCTGCTTCGCAAAACCCTGATATGCATTCTGAATAGACTCCATGGAGCTGCCCATTTTATTGGCATTATCGGCCATATCAGTTATTGCCATGTCCGCAATTTTTGCCGCCTCTGCTGTGTCTCCATTTAATCCTTGCAGCAAGCTAGCACTAAAGGAAGTAGCTATTTCCATGTATTGATTAGCACTCATTTGCTGATTCTTATATGCATCTTTTGCATACTGTTCAACAGCGCCAGCGCTATCCTTAAAAAGAGTCTCTATGCCTCCCACAAGCTGCTCATAATTGCCATAGGCATCTAGGGCTTGCTTGCCAAGTGCAACAACACCTGCGCCAGCCACAGCGCATCCGGCAACAAAAGCTTTTCCTATTTTCTTGCCTACTTTTTCTATGCCGTCTCCCATCTTTTTAATGTTATCTTGGGCATCTTTGGAGTGCTTTTGCACTTCTGACTTAAAGCTCCCCATTGATTTTTTTGCCTCTTCTAATCCCTTCTTAAATTGGGCAATCTCGGCTTTAATAATTACTTTCAACTCTTCATCCAACTGCATTTCCTCCTTTCTCAAATTTTTGATTAAAGGTTTGTGCGAATTGTCTAAGTCTTGCCGCTGACAATTTAATTTCTTCTTCCTTGCGCATTTCGCTCATTTCTTTGGCATCAAATATTGTTGGATAGGCTTTCTCAATGTAAGGCATCTCTATTGATTTGTTGGATATCCGTGCAACACTAGCGCCTATTAAATCGGCTAGTGTATAGTCAAAAAATGCTTGTTCTTGCCGTTTTTCTTTTTGCATGCGGCGCTTACTCTCAAACAACCGCTCTAGCTCGGCAAGTGTCATGTTCCAGAATTCAGATTCAGGTATACCCCAATCTAGCGCATTATCCAATATTTTGAAGATAGTATCACTAAAAAAATAGGGAGCTGGGCTATCATTAACCCTGCCCCCCTCAATTAGTTTTTTTCGGCTTCCTCATCTTGCTCATCAGATTTGCTTGGGAATAGTCCAGACACCTTATAAATGTCCATGATAACCTTCGAGAATTCTGTTGTGCTATGTCCATCAGCTAGCCATGCATCGAAAATATCATAAGCCTCATTTAAAGTAATGCCATGGTTGAGCTGCTGTAGACTTGCGTTTAACACCTCTACCATAGTTGTAACTGTGGGAACAACAATCTCATTGTCATTCGTGCCGAAAATAGTAATTGGGTTGCATCCAATTCGCTTTTCAAGCATTACAACATTTCTGGTATTAAGTCTTAGCTTATAGTCCTTGCCACCGGCATAAAAATCAACATACATCATATAAATCTCTCTCTCCTTTAAAAAAATAAGTAGGAAGAGGGGAGAGAATACCTCTCCCTACTTCCCCAATTGGGTTATATTATGCAAACACCATTGCGGAGTTCGGCGTAATATTAATATTGTACTTCATCGCATTAGCGCCTACGCTGTTGCCACCAAGCTGCACACTTACAGTGCCAGAGAAGGTGCAAGTAGTAGGATTAGTTTCATCATCGTTAATTTCAACCTTCCAAAAAACAACACCTTTTAGCGCATTAACTGCTGCAAACTCAGCCTTATCATAGTAGGCCGTAAAAGTGAGTGTATCACCATAGTTGTCAATACCATCAATATATCTATGACAACCGTCGCTTAGGTTAGTCACCTCAATCTTATCTTTGCTTCCGCCTAAATCTGGAAAACTATCAACGTTTACAATCTGCGTATAGCTTTCACCGGTTGAAGTAGTCTTGTAATATACTTTAATCTTATCAACACCAATTTCATTTGCCATGCTGAATTACCTCCTATTAAAATCTTTCAAAGCCAATTGCTTCATAAGTCATGATTTTTTGAATCATGTTTGAATTGTTGTCATACATCTCATTGCAGCCAACCCGCTTAAAATCTAATGGGCGCAAAACCTCATCAATTTGTAATGCGTATTTCTGCAAATCCTGTATTTGTGTGCCCCATACTTTGATTTGATATTGTAAGCGGCTATAGCCTAGCGTATCTCCATTGTATGTAGCTATGTTAGATAGCTCCATATAGCTAATGCATGGAGTTGCTAGGCCGCTGTGCAATGTCATTTCATAATGCACTGGAATACCAATTGCTTTGAGGGCACTAACAAGGTTGCCGTGATAATCAATCATTGAGTAAGCCCTCCTTTATTAATGCTATAATTTTTTTTCTGTTCTCATTGAGCGCTGGGCGCATGTAAGGTTGCGGGTGCTGTCCCCTTGTAATATGCGTTTTCCCTTTATCGTCTTGGTAGAGCCAAGGCACATCTTTGCGCCCATCTCCCTTTTCGGCAAAAAGGCCAGTGCCATACTCAACATATGGCGCATATTCTAGTGGGCTATAAATGCTCGCATTAATCTCATTTCCATCTGTTTCAACCTTACTTGCAATACTACGCCTCAAAGCGCCTGTATCTTTAGGGGCTTTCTTTTTTGCTTCTTTTTCGACTAGAGCAGCAGCCTTGCCTACAGCCTTTTGAATGTCATCTAAGTCATATAGCTTGTTCAGTTTATAAAGGATTTTGTCATATCCATCAAATTCCACAGCCATTACTCGCACCTCGTCATAAAAACCTGTTTGAGTCTGCCGTATGGATATACGTAGAGCACTTTAAGCTTATCAGAGTCGTATGCTATTACATATTTGTCATTTATTTGTGCATCGCTTGTAAGCCCAATATACTCTGCTTGTGCATATAGCACATTATCCTCAATGCGCTTAGATAGCACATTAATTGCCATTTTTACAGTGCCTTTTTTGTCGCTTAAAGCCGGTTGCCCATATGCATCTTGCTCACCATATATGTAATAATCATAAGTTCTCATCTGTGAGTTAATCATATGTTACACCACCTTAATGCGGCGCTTGCGGTTGAGCACAGCTAATATGTCTGCTGGATAGCCATCAATATAAGACGCAGAAACACCACTAAAGCTTTCACTTGTAAGCCCCTCTGTGCCCATGCGATTTAGTTTAATCACAGCAATGCGCTCTGCTATAATTTCAATCTCATAATCAAGCTCACGATTGCAATAGCCTTGTACTTCGGCGAATGCCATCTTGATAGCTAAACCAATTTGAGCATCACTGTAATTAGCGGCTGCATCGCCAAGCATTAATTTAACTTCTTCAATCATTTTGTAACCTCCTTTTTATTGGGAGGGGAGGTTATCCCTCCCCATTATTAAATTGTCAATCAGGAAGCGGCCTCAGAAATCTTGCAAGCCTTGGTTGCATCAGTAAGAGCAACAATGTAGCAGTCACGGAGATAAATGCTATTCTTACGCTTATCTGCGTCTCTATCCTGCTCAACTTCAACATCCTTCTTCATGAAGAGCGTAACAGCTTCCTTAGTCATAACATAAGCCTTATCAGTTAGAGCCTTAGTAGCAATAACAGGAATACCAGCAATAATGCCAACCTGTCCATTATAAATAACCTCGCCCATCTGAGCAGACTTGTAATCAGCATCCTTGCGTAATGCTGCCTTCCAAGCATTAGGAATGACGATGAAGATACCGCTCTCATCTTCAACATTTAGCTCAGAGATAGCATCAACGATTACATCATAGGAAAGAGCCTTGCCCTTAGCAAAAGTAACACCCTGTACTAGTTCAGCACTACCGGCAGAATTCTTTGTAGCTAGGGCAGCGTAAAAGTCAGAAGTCATTTTGTTAGTCATAATTTGAGTTGCGCCCTTGAGCATAAAGTCAACGATTAAATTGTCCTTCATAAAATCCTCATCGAAATAGTCAGCAGCTTGCTGTACCATCTTAACAGTGTAATCCTTGCCAGCATAAGCGATAGAACCTCTAGTAGAAGCAGTGTTGCCAACACCAACAGCTAGTTCCTCAGCAACGCCGGAATACGTATAAGTATTAATTGTTTTAATCATGCCTGCTGTAGCGGTTAGGCTATTGTCAACAGTCATCATAGAACGTGCATTAACCTGAGTAGTTAGTAAATCCTTTGCCTTAGCTTCGATAACCTTATTAGAAAAAACAGTATTAGCCATAATAAAAATCTCCTTTAATTAAATAATTTTGAAAATAGTTCTGGTTGTTCACTCGCCAGTTTGTCTAACTCTGCCATACTTAACTTTTTGGCAGATTCTTTTGTAATTTCGGAAGAAGAGCCACCATTACCCTTTGGGCTGTTATTGGCTAGGCGCTTCTCAACCTCTGCTTTTACAGCGGCCTTAAATAGCTTGTCCAATGTATCAATGTTGGCCTGTGCTTGCTCAATGTCCTCGCCAATGTTGATAATATCGGCAAATTGAGCGCTTAAGCCTCTAGAGCTAAGTACACTCTTTAACTCGCTCTTATTAGCTTCAATCTGATATTTCGCAAGTTGTTCCTCTAGCTCTGCGATTTTGTTATCCTTTTCAGCCTTTGCTCTCTCGTCTCCGTCTAGCTGTGCTAGAGAGAGCTGCTTTTGATATTTCTTTTCTTGCGTTTTAAGAGCGGCTGTAACCCTTTTATCAGTTTCACTCTGAATTAGTTTTGCAACCTCTTCTGCTGTAAAAGTTTTATTCTGCTCTTGATTCTCATTGTTCTCATTCTGATTAACACTAGTGTTGTTCATATTCTCGTCCATAACAAAAAACCTCCATAAGTTGTAGCTCTATAACTACCCCTTTAATTTAATATTGAGTTGCTTGTTTAACGTCTAGCCCCTCAAAAAAGACAATAAAAAAGAAGCCTAACCAGTGTTAGACTCCTTATTAGCTAAGATATTGTTTTGTGTATTGCGTTTGCTTGAATTGTGGCTTGCCATCCACTATTTCCATCTCTAATACAACCGGAGCTGGAGTTTCATCCAAAAGCCCTCTTTTGCCTTTTTCGTAATCGACATATTGAATTATCAGGTCATTCTTTCCCCAACAATGTCCCATCTTTTTAGCTTTGGAAAAATCAAGTCCATTGTCATCGCAATATTCTTTTATTTCTTGCTCATATTTGTTAAAAAGACTTTTCATAAAACTCTCACCTACTTATTATCAAATGTTCTAAAGTCACCTTTTGAATTATAAATTACGGAAACTTTTTGCTTAAATTGCTTCAAAATCAAGTAATCTCCTTCTGAGGCTTGCAAAACCAAGTTGTCTAATCCGGGGTGTGTATGTCCACTCCATTTATAGCCCTCTTCTGCAAGTTTTTGCGCCGTCTCAGTATCTACATTAACACTCTTTGTATCCCCTCGAATAATCAGCCTGTCTCCACCCTTTGTGAACATGGCATACTCAACGCCCGTTTCAGATGTTAAGGCGGCTAAGTCAGTCATATTTACTTGGTCTTTGCTGACAATAACACGACTATCATATTGAGGCAGTGCCTCCAATAGCCTTTGCTGCCTATTATTCAGCGGAACGCCATAACTCCAAACTGCATTTGGATTTCCTTTGCCAGTGTTGCGCTGCTCTATAGGTGTATTTATCATTATATCATCTATGCGCTTAGTGTCAATCACTGGAACAATACAGCATCGGCAATTAGGATGCACTGGAATCGGGATTTGCGCATTAATATTAAACTTCTTCTTGTCCAGTCTTGCGCATATATCACATGTGCGGCTATCTGTATCAGCTAATATCTCTACCTGCTGAATGCCATAGCTCTTATATCTGTCCTTTGCAGCTTGAGTCTCAATGTGTGCAATCTCAGTTCTGGTAATTGTCTCAGCCCTGTGATAGCTCACATTAAAGCGCTCCATAAGTGTCTGCTTTAACTGTGTAGTTTTTTTGCCGCTAACAATACAGTCAATCAAGCTATCATTTAATGTTTGTTGCAAGTCGCTGATATTATTCCACACTCTGGTGCTCCATGACTTGCCATCAGCGCACCATATTTCTTGCGCCACCCTTGCAGCGGCTTGCTCATCAATTGTGCTAAATGCGGCATCCGATAACATAGCTGTAATTGCTTGTTTATCATCGGTTAAAGCCACATATATATGCCTATATTCCGCCTCAAACTGTTTGGACATTACATTACACTGCTTGTCTCCAAGCTTCCGCAAACGCTTATTTAATTGGGCTTGCATCTGATAATACTTATCTAGCTTATATAAATCAGCAGCAGTAACAGGCTTGCCCTCTTCGGCTTGCGCAAGCACCTTGTCATAAAGTGCTTCAAAGTCATTAATGGTTGATTGCATCGCATTTGCATAGTACTTGGTGAGCTGCTTATTTATTGCATTAATGCTTTTGTCGCTGTAATTCCTCTGAGCGGCTAACATCCTCCTTCGCCAATAATCCATGAGTCATCACTCCTCTTGGTTACTGCCAAAGTTATACAGCTCCATATTTTTTTGTTTCTGCTCTTGCACTCTTTCAAGCTCTGCTTTAACATCCGTCACCTGTGGAATCATGCTTAATAGTGTTTCATCGCTGACTGTGCCCTTGAGCGCATTAACGATATTAACAATGCTTGTGTAGTCCTCTGGAATGTTGCGCTTGAACGTAATGTTAATATCCCTAAAGATATCCTCACCAAGCTTCAAAGAAGCAACACCCGCAATTAGCTCAATGCGGCGCTGTAGTGCTTTCTTCATATTGCTTTCAATAGCTGCTGCCTTTGTCTCACATCCAGTAAGTCGATAACGAATAGCAACACCTGAGCTAACACCACCAACAAATGTCTCACTTGAAAAGTCAGGGCACTTTGCAATGCGATAAATATTATCATGCACACGCTTTAAAATATTTTCAATCTGCGTGTCACTTGCATTTTTGGTTAACCAATCAGCAGTCGCGCCAGAAGGTAAAATAAGCACTCTATTTGCCTTCATTGAAGCTATATCTTCTTCCTCGGCATCTACACCCTCAAGAATTAAATAAGCATCACAAAACGCACTAAAACTATCAATCTCGCCACTCAAAAGCTCATTGTAAGCGTCTTGGAGCGTTATAATGCACTCAAATATACTGCGCTCGTCCTTATCCAAGTAAAATATATTAGCTGGGCACTGATTGAAATAATGCGGCTCTTCACTCACAAATTCTAGTCCGCCCTGTGTGCCGTGCATCCGATAATGCTTAATAGACGTGTCGCTATACACATCCACATTATATAAGTCGCTGTTATCCCAATCATTAGCCTTGTACCAGCGCACAAAGTGAGTTAATTCTTGCGTCAAGCAATCATCATAGACTCCAAAACAGCTAGTAGGCTCAATCAGCCTAAATCTGACTTGGCCTTGTTCATCCGTGTACATTAGCTCTGCTGCCACCCCATAAATAAGTGCAGCATTCAAAAAATCGCTATCTTCGTCTTGATAGTCGTTGTATCTGAGGCAATCCATAATGCTATCAATGTTATTGTCTGAGCTATAGCTGATATAACCGGGGCTTGCTATGTAACCGCAATAACTGCTCACAATATCCGCACAGTAATTAGTCACGACTCTATTACATGGCTTAGATTCATCTGCATAACTTTTGCGTAATATTGCCTGTGTGCCATCATAGTAGTTTTTGTACTTTTGTAGCTTCGGTAAAACGTTACTGTGATACTTATTAATCATCTTGTATAGCAAATCTGGTGTAAGCTCTGTTTGTCGATTCAAATTAAACATTTTCTCACCCCTTAATATGTAACATTGTATCTGTCAAATAATGCTTTGACTTTTTCGTCTTTTAATATCTTTTTTTGCTGCCCCGGATTGAGAGCGTTATACATAGTAAGAAGGGCACTTTTAATTTCAAGATTATAAGCAATAACTTTATCTACTAATGTCATTATTCAGTCCTCCCACTTAGCAAGGCATCCAGTGCATCTTCAAGTTGTTTGATTCGTTGCTCTGGGCTTACATACTCTGCTTTGCGTTTTGCTTCGGCTTCATCTGCCGCCTTCTCTTCTGCTGTAGGCTCTCTGCGCTTAATCGTAAACTTGCTATCTTCTACAGTATAATAACTATATTTGTCTGGTAATGACTGTTTACGCTCTTGCTCTGTAATCTCAATATACGGCTTAGTCGCTTTTCCAAAAGAGACAACTTTGCCAGTTTGTGCATCATAATTAACTTTAATCATTAAATTGCCTCCTTTACTTATACCAGATAAATTGGATGCTATCATCTGCGCCATCATTATTTATTATCAGATTATTGCCATCATAAAATAAACTGTGAATTGTACTACCTATAGCATATGAATAGTTTCTATACGTACAATTGCCAAGAGTCATATTTTGTTCTGGTCTAATATCTACAAAAGCGTAATAACCTCCACTATTATAAATACAGATATATAATTGTGTGGCATTATATAAATTACTATCACTAGAATCTGTTGTATAATTGCCTTGAGTATACTGCGCATAATTACTAGACGTTAATAATGTGGTTGCATATTCCAGTTTTGCGATGTATTGATAATCATTTGATTTAGTTATTGCTTCTCCGTAATTGCAAAAATAAGAATGTTGCGATAGCTTGTTGTCATCTAAATTACTCAACACAGCAGGGTAAAAATAAATGTATTGAGATGTACCAAACATCGGTGTACAAGGGGTACAAACAAGATAAAATAGAAATGAGGGGCGATA
>ERZ779840.2664-NODE-2664-length-15037-cov-6.281872_pt1 | contig 15037 bp, 2 predicted proteins | sample MGYA00511561_ERZ779840 | MGnify/ENA primary metagenome ERZ779840 (study PRJEB29588, sample SAMEA2162036) | human gut metagenome | biome: human gut; feature: human-associated habitat; material: faeces | place: Denmark | collected 2008/2010 ...
GGTCAATATGCTGGACATGATCGGCTTGTATAATCATCTCAATGAAACGGAGCCGCTGGAGGGCTATGCCTACGCCTGCGCGGACGTAAACGCGGACGGCGAGGTCGGCATGCTGGATATGATCCGGTTGTACAACCATATCAACGAAACGGAACTGCTTTGGCAGTGAATGATGTCAGAAAACCGCTCTGAATAGCGTCAACGGCCGGCCCGGATGGAAAATCAAAAAGAAGGCCCGGCCACCGGTCGGGCCGCCGGAAAAACAACATGGAAAAAGAGGGATAACAATGAAACTGAAACGAATCTTTGCTGCACTGCTGTGCCTGTGCCTTCTGCTGGCGCTGCTGCCTGTCAGCGCGCTGGGCGCGGAGATCGTCGCCAGCGGCACCTGCGGCGCAAACGGCGATAACCTGACGTGGACGCTCGACAGCGCGGGAACCCTGACGATCAGCGGCGAGGGGGAGATGGCGGGTTATGATTATCTTAATAGAGTTCCTTGGCTCAATTACGGAGAGCAAGTAATTACAATAATACTTGAAAACGGTGTGACAAGCATTGGTTATAATGCTTTTGCGGGCTGTAGCAACCTTAAAAGTATTGCAATTCCGGATACGTTGACGAAGATTGCAAGTGGAGCGTTTGATGGGTGTACAAGCCTCGAAAAAGTACATATTACGGATGTCGCCGCCTGGTGCAAAATTTCATTTGGCAGGAATACCTATTTCGGCGGAAACGGTAATCCACTGCGCTATGCTGGTAATTTATATTTTAATGATGACCTTGTGACGGATTTGGTAATTCCGGATGGCGTGACAAGCATTGCGGGCTATGCGTTTTATGGTTGCAGCAGCCTGACGAGTGTAACCATACCGGATGGTGTGACGAGCATTGGGAACGAGGCGTTTTATAGTTGCAGCAGCCTGACAAATGTAATAATACCGGATAGCGTGACGACCATTAGGACTCAGGCATTCACTAGTTGCAGTAGTCTGACAAGTATAACCATTCCGGATAGCGTGACGAGCATAGAGCACGAGGCATTCTCTTATTGCCGCAACCTGACAAGTGTAACAATTCCGAATAGCGTGACGAGCATTGGGGATGAGACGTTTAGTGGTTGCAGTAGCCTGACGAGTGTAACCATACCGAATAGCGTGACGAGCATTGGGTACAGGGCGTTTAGTGGTTGCAGTAGCCTGACAAACGTAATAATACCGGATAGCGTGACGAGCATTGGAAAAGGCGCATTCTATGATTGCCGCAGCCTGACTAGTGTAACCATTCCGGATAGCGTGACGAGTATTGAGAACTATGCATTCGAGTTTTGCAGCAGCCTGACGAGTGTAACAATTCCGAATAGCGTGACGAGCATTGGGGACAAGGCATTCTCTTATTGCCGCAGCCTGACAAACGTAATAATCCCGGATAGCGTGACGAGCATTGGGAACGAGGCATTCTCTTATTGCAGCAGCCTGACAAACGTAATAGTCCCGGATAGCGTGACGAGCATCGAACAGGGTGCATTTTGTTGGTGCAGCAGCCTGACGAGTGTAACCATTCCGGATAGCGTGACGAGCATTGGGTACGAGGCATTTCGTGGTTGCAGGAGCTTGACAAGTGTAACAATTCCGCATAGTGTGACGAGCATCGGTGCCGGTGTATTTAATAACTGCGAAGGTTTAGAGAAAGTATACATTACGGATGTTGCTGCGTGGTGCAATATCAGTTTTGGTGGCTACAATTCAAACCCTTTGCATTATGCGAATAATCTATATATAAATGGCGAACTAGCTACTGATATGGTAATTCCAAATGGCGTGACGAGCATTGGGAACTACGCATTCGATAATTGCAGCAGCCTGACAAGCGTAACAATTCCGGATAGTGTGACGAGCATTGGGGACAGCACATTCTATGATTGCAAAGCTTTGAAGGAAGTACATATTACGGACATTTCGGCATGGTGCAATATCAAGTTTGACGATGTTGATTCAAACCCTTTGTTATATGCGAATAATCTATATATAAATGGCAAACTAGCTACTGATGTGGTAATTCCAGATGGCGCAACGAGTATTGGGAACTACGCATTCTATAGTTGCGGCAGTTTGACAAGTGTAACAATTCCGGATAGTGTGACGAGCATTGGGGGCGGCGCATTCTCTTATAGCAGCCTGACAAGTGTAACGATTCCGGATAGCGTGACGAGCATTGGGGACCATACGTTTAGTGGTTGCAGCAGCCTGACAAGTGTAACCATTCCGGATAGCGTGACGACCATCGAGTACAGTGCATTCTCTGGTTGCAGCGGCCTGACAAGTGTAACCATTCCGGATAGCGTGACGAGCATTAGAGACGATACGTTCTGCGGCTGCAGGAGCCTGACGAGTGTAACAATTCCGAATAGCGTGACGAGCATTGGGAACAGCGCATTCTCTTATTGCCGCAACCTGACAAGTGTAACAATTCCGAATAGCGTGACGAGCATTAGAGACCATACGTTCTACGGCTGCAGTAGCCTGACAAGTATAACAATACCGGATAGCGTAACGACCATCGGAGAGTACGCATTCAGTTGGTGCAGCGGCCTGACAAGTGTAACAATTCCGGATAGTGTGACGAGTATTGGAGATAGCGCATTCTATAATTGCAGCAGCCTAGCAAGTATAACAATTCCGGATAGTGTGACGAGTATTGGGTACAGGGCATTCGCTGATTGCAGCAACCTGACGATCGTTACAGTTCTAAATCCTTCTTGTGAAATTTACAATAACAGGTCAAATACATTAGGAAATGCTGAAACAACCACAATTTACGGCTATGCAAACTCTACTGCGCAGACCTATGCCGAGAAGTACGGCTATAAATTCTGTTCGCTGGGTGACATCGGCGGCGGCAGCTTTGCTGCAACAAGATACTCCGTCACCCTCAATGGGGACGGCAAGGCCAGCGGGCATTTCACCCTGCGTGACGCCGAGGGCAAGCCGCTGCCGAATACCGACTTCAGCTATGAATACAGCTATCGCGGCAAGACCTACACCATGTATAGCCATACCTACACCACGGACGACAAGGGCAACTTTACCCTGACGACGCCGAAGCTCTATTACGAGCCGAACGGAAGCAATACCTTTGACGTGACCTATAAGCTGCGCCTGACGGGCACGGGCGGCTCGCTGAAGGACGAGAAATTCACGCTCCATGTGACCATAACGCCGCTGTGCTTCACGGAAACATGGTCGCTGCACCTCGGGCAGGAGGCCGGGCTCCTTGTTGCCAAGGCGGAAAAGTCCAACCGGGCGATCCTCTCGCTCAAGCACAAGCCGAACGGGAAGCAGGATCTGACCATGCAGCTTCAGGTCAACGAGACCTTTGCGGCCAGTCTGGATTTTCTGGAGCCGGTGCAGGATGCCACGGACAATCTGCTCGCCGCCTCGCTGAAAACCGGAGACGCGGCAAGCAACTATTATACTTACACCAGAACGCTCGTGGATTACGACAGCGGCAATACGGAGCACCGGAAGTACCTCGCGGCGTTTATGACCTTTGTGCTGTATTGCGCGGAGATGTCGGACTGCAGCACCAACGATTTCTGGCTTACAAAGGCCGCCATGGCGCTTTGCGCGAAAAATGCGGGATTTGAAAAGCTGTTCCCTGTCCGCGAAACGGGCATGAAGTTCGTCGTGTCCGCGAACAGCAATGCAAAGAAAATCCCGGTCAACGTCTATTCTAACAGCGGCCTGGATGTGTCGCTGGTATCTCCGCTGCTGCTGCTCGGCGGGAAAAACCAGACGACCTATTCCTATTCGACTTCGGACGACCAGTTGACCGGCGCGATCACACACAAGGTCGGCCTGAAGCAGGATAAGTCCTTCTCCGTGCTGTCCGGCAATCTGCTTCCGCTGTTCGGTATTGGCGGTATGGGAGGTTATTCCGATGTGAACGACGTGTCCCTTTCCGCGAAGGACGGAAGCATCACGCTGAAAACCGGCGACAATTCCTCCGGCTGGCAGGCGTTTGTCGATCAGATCGATCAGGATTCTGCCTATCGCGCCTATACCGCGCAGAATGGCGCCTATGACGAGCTGATTAAGAATTCAGCCTACTTCTCCAACCTCACAAAGGGAGTGGAAGCAAGCATGGATCAGGAGGAGTTCGCTTTTGCGGTCAAGACCTTCGGCAGCACGCAGAATCAGCTCAGCTATTCCGACACGGTCAAACGCGCAAGCAACTTGGAGTGGACGCCTTCGGTGGGATTCAAGCTCACGGAAGAGCTGAAATTCAGCTTCGGCTGGAAAATCGCCTATGCAAAGGAGTGCGAGGCTGAGGTTGCAAACGGCTTCTTTAGCGATGGGCAGGCATATCGCCTTGCGGATACGGATTACGCCATCGAGGAAGCAATGCAGTCTGCGAGCAGTCTGCAGTCGCTTGTGAACACCGCGATGCAGGGCGTGGGCGATCTGCTGGCCGGCTGCGTCCGCAGCACATGGGATCTGGTGAAAAACGGTGTCTCTAACGCGGGCGCCGCGATCAAGGGAAGGAACGGCGATAGTCTCTGGAAAGTGGTCATCACCGCCCTGAAGGGCGAAAGCGCGGATACCCATATGCTGCAAACGGCAAGCGCTGAGGATGAGGAAACCGCGGGCGCGGTGGGTGAACCGTATTATATCTCGATTCTGGACGAGGACGGGAATGAATATCATGACATTTTGCAGGAGCCGCTGCAGCTCAGCCTCTCCTTTGCAAAGAGCACATTGAGCGAGGAGGAAACGGCGGCTCTTGCCATTTACCGCTACGATCGCGAGCAGGGAAAGTATACGCGCATCGGCGGCACGGCAGATCTCGAAAATCGCTGCGTTTCGGCAAAGATCGACCGTGCGGGCGAGTATGTGCTTCTGACGGATATTTCCGCGCCGCAGATTTCTGAAATCGAGGCTTCCGATACTTCTGCAAAGCCTGTGATTTATGCGAAGATCATGGACGACAGCGGCGTTTCGGAGATTACGATGGAAATCGACGGAGAAATCTATGTGGATGCAAGCAATGGTGCCACATACTTTGACGAAAGGACGGGCGCTTTCCGCTATCAAATCAGCGAAGCACTCAGCGAGGGTGAGCATACGGTGTCAATTTCTGCCAAAGATCTGGCGGGAAATACGGCCGCGGTGTGCAGCAAGGTGTTCCGCGTCGATCCGGCGCCGCAGATTCGTTGGAGGTCATGTCCGGAGCAGACGATATTCGGCGAGGATTTCCTCATATCGGCCGAGGCCAAGGCGGGAAGGAACGATGTGGCGATCGGCAGCGTGTATGCAGTCCTGACGATCGCGCAGGATGACGGCACGGAAACGAGGCTTCTCTATCAGCTTGCCGAACAGGACGGCATCTGGCAGGCGGAGCTTCCGGGCGTGCAGGCTTCGGCGTTTACGCTGCAGCTCACTGCGATTGACGAAAACGGGTGTTACGCGTCGTCCGATGTGCAGCAGTGCACGGTGGTTCGCGGCGCGGCGGTTTCCGGCAGCGTCGAGAGCTTCCTCGACGAAAACGGCGAAACGACGCTCTCCCTGTATCGGGAGGGAGAAACACAGGCGGCTTATTCGACCTCGGTGCGCGGCAGCAGTGCGCAGTATGCTTTTGCGGGCGTTGCAGCGGGCAGGTATATTCTTCGCGTTGAGAAGAAAGGCCACACCGCGCGCGAGTATACCATTGAGGTCGCTCAGACGGATCTCTCGCAGAATGTGAAAATCTGTCCTGTCGGCGATATAAACGGCGACGGCGAGGTCAATATGCTGGACATGATCGGCTTGTATAATCATCTCAATGAAACGGAGCCGCTGGAGGGCTATGCCTACGCCTGCGCGGACGTAAACGCGGACGGCGAGGTCGGCATGCTGGATATGATCCGGTTGTACAACCATATCAACGAAACGGAACTGCTTTGGCAGTGAATGATGTCAGAAAACCGCTCTGAATAGCGTCAACGGACGGCCGGCCTGCCGGCATTTGCCGGCGGGTCGGCACAAAAGCATTTACATTGGTACGGGAGATCTATTAAAATTGACAGAATTCAGGAAAAACGAAATTTGAAACGTACAGGAAAAAATGATGTGCAGATTCATCTGGGGAGGGATAAATGTGAAACGAATATTTGCAATTTTGCTTGCGATAGTGATCATACTGTCGATGATACCAAGCTTGGCACTTGTAAGCTACGCGAGTAATACATATTGCATCAACGGAAATTATGTCAGATGGGATGATTTTCCTTCGAGTCCATGGGGATGTTGGGTATATGCGAACAACGTCTACATGAAGATTTGGAATTTATCTTCACGTGGCTACGGATTCTCGTCATTGTTTAACGATAGCGATAATTCGCTGCGGAATCTGAGCGATAGCGACTTAACGCTGACAGAGGAGCACCTTAAGAAGTACGTAACAAACGCAGCACTGGGTTCTTCTTTGCGAGTTAGTGCTGCAGATCTTTTACATGGATATGATGGATATCCAGAAGGGGATAATCGTTATCCTGGCCACAATCTAATCATCGTTAATAAGGATAGCGAAGGTTTTACTGTTTTTGAAGGCGGACTTAATGATGAACCATTCCGTAGAGAGCGTTATTATTCGTGGAGTGGTTTCATTGCCCGATACGGCCACTATCCTTATATCAAATATATCAAATGGCCCGGGGCACCAGCGTATGTGCCTTGTGACCACAAAAGCTACACCGGCTGCGGTATTTGCAAAGACTGCGGGAAAAAGTATGAATACACGCTAAATTATATAGACGCGGGCATTTACACTGTGACTAATTCCTTCGTGCCGAGGAAGGACGAACCGTATGATTCCGCGCAGGCAGATGAAACGACCACGATTAAAAAAGGCACGGTTACCGTGACTGCAAGCCTCACCAACGCCTATAAAAACAAATGGTATCAAATCAGCTACCAATCGGGCGGAAAAGAACAGACGGGATATGTGTATAGCTCCTATCTGAAGCTGAACAAAACTTTGGCACAGGAATACGAAGTGAGCATTACTTCGCCGGGACGGATTGTTCCGCGCGCTGCCTTGCCGGTAAGCGGAACCGTAACCTCGAAGCACTATCCCTTGGATTCCATACAGGCGTATCTTGACGGAAGCCTGTATGCGACCTGGACGGCTTCGGACAGCACTACGATGTCGATGCAGCTACAGCCTACAGACATTAACTGGAAGCTGGATTTTGCAGCGCAGGCTGTCGGCAAGCATACGCTCACCCTGAAGGCAAAGGATAAGAAGCACTCCGCTTATGTTAATGTAATTGACCATGTATTCTATACGGAAACCGATTCTGCCCCGACGCAGTATTATACGGTGACGTTCAATGCAAATGGGGGAAGCTGCAGCACGAGCTCTGTTTCCGTTGAGGACGGCAACGAGATCGGGAGCCTTCCTACACCGACAAGAACGGGCTACCAATTCAAGGGCTGGTATACCGATGCGGAAGGTGGCACGCGGGTTTATGCGAGCACGATCGTTTCGGGGAATCGAACCATATATGCGCAGTGGTCACCGATTTATTACACCGTAGAGTTTGTCGGCCGCACTCCCCGGGGAGAGATCATCGATTTATGGAAAGAACCCGCTTCCATTCCATACGGAGGAACACTGAAGCAATCTGATTTCCCGATCTTCCTGTGTTCGGGGGTTACTTTGACCGGCTGGTATACCGATCCGACAGGCGGCACACAGATCACGACAGATACGCCCATCACTTCCAACATGACGCTATATCCACATTGGCAGGGAGATACGATCACTGTAACCTTTGATGCCAATGGCGGAGAGGTTGCCGTCAAAAATAAGAAGGTCGTGTATGGAGAAGCATATGGCGAATTGCCTGTCCCGATTAGAAGCGGATACACCTTTACCGGATGGCTGTACACGAGACTTGATCGATACATGGTGGACAGCAATAGTACAGTTGAGGACAGCCTCGACCACAAGCTGCAAGCAACTTGGACCAAAACGGTTTATAAGGTCGAGGGAGGCGTAATCTATTTTGACCACACTACCGGCCTGATCACCGGTGCAGATCAAAAAATTACTGCTGCCGTAATTCCGGAGGAAATCGAGGGAACGCCCGTGATCGGAATCGGGCCCGAAGCGTTTTCTGCTTGCCAAGATCTTGCCAAGATTGTCCTGCCGGACACCTTGAAAAGCATTGCGGCCGAGGCGTTTAGAGGGTGTAGTAGTCTGACCGAGATTGTTATCCCAGCCTCCGTGACCGAAATCGGTAAGGATGCTTTCCGTGCCTGCTATTCGCTGAAGGCCATTCATGTGGATGAAGCCAATCCTGTTTATGCGTCCGAAGACGGCGTACTGTTGAACAAGGAAAAAACGATACTTATATACTGCCCGGCGGAAAAAGTGAGCGGGTACGCACGGTATAGTATTCCCGAGGGTGTACTGCGCATACAGGAGCGGGCATTATATGATTGCACAAAGATGGGCTCGCTGTTTATTCCGGCAAGCGTCACTTCTATCGAAGAAGATGCACTCCCCGGTTGCTCGGTGGAGGTTTCGGCGGAGAACGCGAACTATTCCTCAATCAACGGAGTGCTGTTCAATTATGATCAGACCAAACTGCTATATTACCCGCGACGGTATACAGGTGCATATCACGTTCCCGACGGTGTCGAAGTAATTGGAGCGTCTGCGTTTAAGTGGGGAAAGCTTACGACGGTTGTACTGCCGGATTCACTGATCCGTATTGAAGACTATGCGTTTGCTTACAGCTCCAAAATGAAAAGCATAACGATTCCGCAGAATGTGATTTCTATTGGCAACTATGCCTTTGAACCATATATATACAGCAGCTACTCGGGCATCAGTGAGGTGTATTTTGAGGGTGCGGCTCCGGTACTGGGAGAATATGCATTCGGCATATCCAAAGGTGAGCAAAAGCTCGCAACGCTCTATTATCGCGACTGGATGCAGGGCTGGAACGCGCTATCATATGAGGGATACCCCACGCAAGTCTATGAATCCCGCTATGCTGTTGGTGATGGCTATCTTTATTACAGTCCAATCTGCGGTCAGATCGTTGGATGCGACGAGAATCTAACCAAGGGGACGATTCCTGCGCGCATTGGAGAAGTTGAGATCGTCAGCATTTCAGAAACGGCGTTTCAGAATCATGCGAAGCTGGAGCAGCTTACGATTCCGGTGACTGTTACGGCCATTCCGGATGAGGCCTTTGCCGGAAGTGTACTTCAAAAAATCGTATATGAAGGCACCATGCAGGAGTGGTTGTCCATAAACGAAAGCAGCGGATTCCACTGCGCAGAAAAAATCCTTATTCAGTGTGCAGACGGAACGATTCCGTCGGACGCAGTATATGCAGGAACCTGCGGGGATGACCTGTGGTGGTTCTATTCGGAGGATGGAACGCTGCATATCGAAGGCAGCGGTGCAATGCAGGATTATGCCACATCGAGCGACAGCTCTGCGGAGTATCCGCCATGGAAGTTTCTCTATTCTGAAATTACTGCGGTAGTTTTTCCGGGAAACATCACCTACATCGGGCAGGCGGCCTTCCAATGGAACCGAAGAATCACAAGCGTCAGCTTGCCGGATAGCTGTGTCGAAATTGGAAGAAGCGCCTTTGAAGGCTGCGTGAATCTAGCATCGATCAGGATTCCGGATTCCGTTGAGATCATCGGATATCGCTCTTTTGCGGGATGCAAAGCGTTGACTTCACTTGAGATTCCGAAAACCGCCAAGGAAATCAGAGTCGGTGCATTTGAGGGCTGCAGCAATCTGCAAAAAATCATTCTCCCGGCGGCTCCGCGTCTGCGTTACGCCTGTTTCTTCAATATCGCCCCCAATGCCGAGGTGTTATTTGATGGGACCAGTGCGCAATGGAGCCAAACGGCCACATGCGCTCCCGAAAGTTGTGTGAATAATGATACGATCATACATTGCAGCAACAGAGATCTGGATATTTCTATCCAGGCGATGGGATTATGCGGAGAAACTGTCGAATGGTTCCTCAATTCGGAGGGGACTTTACAGATCACCGGCGAAGGCCCCATGGTTTCGACGCGCCAATTTACAAGTGGCTCACGAACAGATGTTACATGTAGCTGGTATGGGCTTGGCACCCGGATAAAGGAGGTTGTGATCGATGAGGGAGTTACCAGCATATCGAGGAATGCTTTCACCGATTGCGGGCGTATAATATCGATTGAAATACCGAAGAGTATTAAAGTCATCGAAAGCAGGGCGTTTTATTTCTGCACTAATCTGACAAGCGTTATATTCCCCAATGCGGAGATTGAACTGGAAGACGAAGTGTTCCTCCTGTGTACGGAGCTGGCAACAGTCACGATTCCATACGGACTTACAAAAATCGGGGCGAGAGCATTCTCCAACTGTGGAAAGATTACGACGATCTCTCTGCCGGAGAGTGTGACTTCGATTGGGGACGAGGCCTTTTACGGTTGTGAAGGGCTGAATCAGGTTGAGCTTCCTGACAGCCTCGAAACCATCGGGGAGAGAGCATTCGCGCAGAGCGCTCTGGAGAGTCTCCATATCCCGAAGGGTGTAAAGGTGATGGAACGGACATTTGACGGCTGTGACACCCTGAAAGAATTAACGGTTGACAGCGAAAACCGCACTTTCTTTGCGGCCGACGGCGTTCTCTATAACAAGGATACGATGACACTGATCCTGGCGCCGCATCGGTATGCGACGGATCACCTCATCGTACCGGAGGGCGTTGTGGCTGTTGCTGCAGAGGCACTTGCAAACTGTTGGTCGATTTCGGAGATCACGCTGCCCACCACATTAGAGGAAGTCGGCAGCAAGGCGTTCGCCGGATGCGAATGGCTCCACTACGTTAACTTCTCCGGCGGCCCGCCCCGCATTGCTCAGGATGCGTTCACAGACGTGACAGCCGACGCGACCTATCCGCCGGACGACGGCCGTTGGACGGAAGCGGATATGCAGAACTATGGCGGCGAACTCCAATGGGAGCCTTACTATGTATTTATTGCCGAAGGCACCTGTGGAGAGAACCTGTTCTGGAAGCTGGACAGCCGCGGAAGAATGCGCATCTGGGGCACCGGTGAGATGGAACGCTATAATGAAGGAGAAACTCCATGGTTTTCCTATCGAAATTCAATTAGAAGTGTCATATTTGAGGAAGGCGTTGAAACGGTCTGCCGTTTTGCGTTTTATAAATGTATATATTTATCTGAAATTTGTTTGCCTGAAAGCCTGATTTCTATTGGCTGGTCTGCATTTTATGGTACAAATATTGAAACGCTTAATCTTCCTGCAAACCTGCGCACGTTGGATGCAGATGCATTTGGATACTGCTTGCGTCTAAAAAGCGTAACCATACCTTCTGGAAGTCTTCAGCAGGAGAAGTATGTAACTAACTATCCATTTCGCTTTTGCAGTTCCCTGCAGGAGATCCATTTTTTGGGGGATGCGCTAGAAAAGCCAAAAGAATTGGTGAAGTATTTCAGCCCCAGTGAATCGGACTACATCTATCTCAAGGTAAGTATGTATTACCCGACAGGAAACGTAACCTGGACGCAGGAGCTGATTGAAAAGAATCTGCATGAGAACATCACATGGGTTCCGGTGGAGGAAAACGGAAACCCGCGCACGGACTCGCTGAGCTGGTACTTTATACCGGAGGAAGGACGGCTTGTGGTCTGGGGCGCCGGCGAGATGGAGAATTACTCGGCAAGCACGCCTGCTCCGTGGCACAAGTATGCAGATGCAATTAAAAATGTCACAATTTCAAAAGGAGTAACCAGCGTAGGAAATTATGCGTTTTATAATTGCGCAAGCCTTGAAAATGCTGTACTCTGCGAAAATGTGCAAAAGGTTGGCAGCCATGCCTTTGACGGTTGTACCGCCCTGCAAAAGATCTCTTTTTCGGGAGACGCTCCTGTAATTTCGGAAAATGCCTTTACCCGTGTCACAGTAACCGGCTATTATACGGATGGAAACGCCACATGGACCTCGGAAAAAACGAAGAATTACGGCGGTACCATCACATGGCACAGTGGACAGATCTTTGGTGACAGCATATTCTGGAGCCTGAATGATGCAGGAGAGCTTCGGGTTTGGGGCATCGGAGAAATGCCGGATGGCTCCAATACGACAGTCTGGCAATACTATGCACCATGGTATGAGAAACGCGACTCAATCAGGACGCTGCTTATTGAGGAAGGCATAACGTATATATCATCTACGGCGTTCTCCGGATGCGAGAATCTGAAAAGTGTCACTATCCCGTCTACGCTTACCGAACTTGGCCGCATGGCTTTTGTAAGCTGCTCAGCAATCGATTCTATTTATATCTCCGACCTGAGAGCATGGTGTGCGATTCGCTTGCGATGTGATATGGAGGATCTATACGATAGATATGATGAATACCAAATCTCCAGAATCTACGAGGAGGCATATCCGCATATACGGGAACACAGGATATACTATGGGATTATCTATCTTAACGGCGTTCCCTTAAACGAGATCGAAATTCCGGAAGGAATAGAAGAGGTTCGACCGTTTGCATTCACGCAGTGCTCGGCAACAAAAGTTACGATTCCTGACAGCGTGCAAGTCATCAGAGATTATGCCTTTAGCAACTGTCACCTGCTGGAAAAGGTGGATCTTGGAAATGGTGTGACAGAATTAGGACTCGGAGCATTTAGTCACTGCTATAATTTGAAGAACATTTCTCTCCCGCTCTCCCTAAGTACGATTGGAGCCAATGCGTTGGAGCTCAGTGGGCTGACTATGTTGACGATTCCTGATAGCGTGGTCGGCATCGGTTCTTATGCTTTTTGGTGTAGTGATCTGACAGAGATCGTGATTGGCGCAGGGGTCCAAAAAATTGGCAAATTTGCTTTCTCCGGATGTGATGATTTAAAATCGATTGTTGTCAAGGAAGGAAATACGGCATTTTTTGCTGACAGCAGGAGCGTTTTATACGATGCCGGACAAGCAAACCTGATCCATTGTCCAGGACAGCTTCAGGGAGAATATGTCATACCGGAAACAGTGACGAATATCGAAGACGAAGCATTTACATATTGTATGGGCATAAATAGAATTGTATTTCGCGGCAGTGCTCCGACCATTGGGAAAGGCTCTTTCCGCGGCGTTAGTGCCAAAGTGTACTATCCGAGCAACGATGCCACATGGACGGAAGATGCGCGGAAAAACTACGGCGGCACACTCGAGTGGATTGCGTTCGACTTGGCGGGTTATGAGGATGCGGCCTTCGGCTTCTGCGGCGAAGAACTAAATTGGATTCTGACTTCCGATGGCGAGCTTGTGATTCGCGGTACGGGGAAAATGGACTCGTACCCGAATGCAGAGGATGTTCCGTGGGCGCAGTACCGCGCGGAGATCAAGAAGGTCACATTGCCGGACGGGGTTACGAACATCGGGAAAAACGCGTTCTTCTGCTGCGAGAATCTGACGACGATTGCGCTTCCGGCCAGCGTCAACGAAATTGAGAGCTTCGCATTTGAGGGATGTACTGCACTGGCCGCGGCTACCTACAAGGGCGGAATAAACCAATGGAACGCGGTGGCAATTGCCGAAGGAAACACAGCGCTTCAGGACGTAATTGCACTCAGTTGCGCACATGCCAATAAGAACGAAGTGGCTGCAAAAGCACCTGATTGCCTTTGCACCGGCAACAACCAATACTATACCTGCATGGATTGCGGCATGGTGTTCAAGGCGGACGGTGTGACGGAAACGACGGTAGAAGCTGAGACGCTTTCTGCACTCGGCCATGATACGGTCACCGATCCGGCGGTGCCTGCGACCTGCGAGGCGACCGGCCTGACAGAGGGCAGCCACTGCTCCCGCTGTGATTACAAGGTTGAACAGAAGGAAACTCCGATTGACCCGAATAACCATGTCGGCCCGTCACATTACGACCACGACGGGCAGCACCATTGGACGGTCTGCGATGCCTGCGGCGGGAAGTCCTCGGCAGAGGATGAGCACAGCTACGGCGAGGATAATACCTGCGCGATCTGCGGCTATCTGCGAGGCTTTGCCGTCTCCGGTACCGTCGAGAGCTTCCTCGACGAGAACGGAAGCGTGACGCTCTCGCTCATCAATGGCGGCGAGGTCAAATATACGACGTCCGTAACGGGAAATACCGCGCACTACTGCTTTGATGCGGTCGCTCCCGCAGCCTACACGCTGCGTGTGGAGAAGGCGGGGCACGTGATGCGCACCTATGAGATCGCGGTCACAGATACCGGAGTTGAACAGGACACCAAAATTTGCCCGTATGGCGACATTGACGGCGACGGCGAGACGGGTATGCTGGACATGATCCGGTTGTATAATCACATCAACGAAACAGAAGAATTGACAGATTATGCCTATCTCTGCGCGGACGTAGACGGCGACGGCGAGGTCGGTATGCTGGATATGATCCGGTTGTACGGACATATCAACGAAACGGAACCGCTGTACTAAATTTGCACGGCAAAACTACAGCCATTCGCGCTATCAGCTCAGGGATAGAGATGTCATCCATTGGGCCTATATCTGTGCCCAGGCCATAACATTGGAGATAATTCCTTGAGCTGACCTGCCGGAAAACAGCGGAAAAATCTAAAAACAGCCCGTCAAAAGTTTTAAGCACTTTTTGACGGGCTGTTTTGGGCGTATTTAGACAAGTGTGTCATCCAGCAGGAAGTCGATGACGCTGATATTGAGGATGCCGTTGTCGTCGTACCAACGCTTGCGAATGTCATGACGCACGATGATCTTCGGGAAAGAATCGCCGGTCAGCGCTAAGGGCTTGTTTTCGCTGATCGTCTTTTCTTCTGTTCCCAGCGCGTAGGCGGACTGAATATAGGTCTTCTTACCGCCAGAGGCTGCAATGAAGTCGATTTCCCGCGCAACCGGAGTAACCTTTCCTTTGGCATTTTTCTCATTGCCATAGACGATGCCAATGTCAACGGAGCATTCACGGATCATCAGCTCATTGAAAATG
>ERZ779840.2669-NODE-2669-length-15019-cov-4.015103_pt1 | contig 15019 bp, 10 predicted proteins | sample MGYA00511561_ERZ779840 | MGnify/ENA primary metagenome ERZ779840 (study PRJEB29588, sample SAMEA2162036) | human gut metagenome | biome: human gut; feature: human-associated habitat; material: faeces | place: Denmark | collected 2008/2010 ...
TGCGGCTTGCGTCGAGCAGCCGTTCGCCCTCGCGCGTGACGCTCCAGCGCAGTTCAGGCGCGGTCGATACCGTCACCGTGATTTTTCCGTCGGGAGATATCGCCGTGTACTCTTGGGCCCGGAGCCCCGAAGCCCCGGCCAGCACGGCTGCGGCGATAAGAAGGAGTTTTTTCATGGTGCAACTGTTTTACTTATTCGGTTGCCGTCTCCGCTTCGTAACGGTCGATGCCCCGCTTGATGGCGACCCACATATCGTTGTTGATGACATGAACGATGTCGAAGACCATCAGCCCGGCCGTGCGTTTGAGGCAGTAATAGCAGGCTTCCTCGATGTCGAATGTCTTCTGCGAGCAATCCACCGTCGCGTAATAGGTACAGGCGTTGAGCAGGAAGCGCTCGGCACGGTTGATACCGTATTCGATCGACTCGCCGTCGTCGGGTCCGTACACGCGGGGCAGGTAGGTCCCCAGCAGGAACGTGTCGAGCTGATCGGCGAAACCGGTCTGGTGGTAATTGATCGAACACCAAGAGTTGAACGACCACGCATCCTGATCCGTTAGCGGACGGAACGCCTTGCTGGCCCAGTTCTGTCCGTTGGCATAGAGTGCGCCCCACCACGAAGCGGCCCAATATTCCAATTTTACGTCCGGTTTGATTGCCTTGATCTCCTTGCGAACGCGGGCTACGAAGTCGTGGATTATCATCGAGCGGAACTCCCACCACTCTTTGTAGTATTTGCCGGGGACTCTTTCGCCGGAAGCGTTGTAGGTGAAGACATCGCCCGGCCACGTCTCGACGAGTCCGCCAATGTACTTTTCGAACGCCTCTTTGGATGCTTCCGAGAAATCGCTCTGATAGTCCGGAAAACGGCAGTAGTCGAGCGCGTAGGCATCGAAATCGTAGTTGGTGACTATTTCACGAATGAAACGCAGGGCGAACTCCTGAACTTCGGGCAGGACGGGATTGAGGAACGCTGCGACCTTCGTGGGGTCGTCCTTGATGTCGACCATGCCCTCGGGCTTGTATTGCATGCAGGTTTTCCCCTTCCATGTCGTGCCCCGGTAGGCGGGTCCCTGTCTGGTGCTGGGCATGCCCATGGGGAATACGGTGGTCGAGACGGTCACTTTCAGGTTCCGTTTATGTGCCTCGTCGAGGAAAAACTGGAGGTAGTCCCAACCTCTGTCGGCAACGTTAACTGAACCGATAGTCGTCGCTTGGGTCATGAACTCGCTTTTGTAGAGTACGTCCCCCTCGACGGGCTTCACATCCACGACGATCTTGTTGAATCCCGCTTCCTGTGTTTTGTCGAGCATGGCGATGATACCGGCCTGTGTCGAGAATCGCTGGAAGTTGGCCTCGGCATCGAACCAGAGCATTTTTTCCTTTCCCTCTGAGGGTTCCGGTTTCGGATCGGGGTTCGGCCCGGGTTGCGGCTTGTCGAGTTCCGGAGGGGTTTTATGCGATTCCGTGCAGGCGGACGGAATCGCCGCCATCAGCAGGACACAAAGTATCAGAATGGATTTTTTCATCTTGTCATTTTTGAGTTTTCTGTTCTTTTTCAGCCCGGTCGATACCACGTTTGATGTCATCCCATAGATCGTTTTCGATGACCTGAATGATGTCGAAGACCATCACTCCGTCCGTGCGCGAAAGACACAGGTATACGGCGTCTTCGAACTGATCGACATGGTTCTGGGCGTAGAGCGAACCGTAGACCGCACAGTCGCCGTCGACATCCTTCAGCGAGCGGGCGAGACCGTATTCGATCGATTCGGGGTCATCCATGCCCCATACCTTTTCGAGGTAGATTCCCGTGATGAAGACATCGAGCAGATCGGCGAATCCGGTGCGGTTGTAGGTCGGCGTGGCCCAATCGTCGAGATAGGCTTCGTGGAAGCGCGAACGCGGGCTGGCCCAGTTCTGGCCCTGTGTGTAGATGGCGTGCAGCCACGAGGCGGCCCAATACTCCAGTTTCACGCCGGGTTGCAGCTCATCCACCGTCGCGCGTATTCGGGCGATGAAGTCGCGGATGACTCCCGAGCGGAACTCCCACCACTGTTTATAGTAGGGGCCTGCCACGCGGGCTCCGTTGGCGTCGTAGGTGAATATATCCTCCGGGAAACGGTCGATACCGTGTCCGAGGTAGGTTTCGAACGCTTCGCGCGAAGCGGGCGAGAAATCGCTCTCAGCATCGGGGAAGCGGCAATAGTCGAGGGCATAGCCGTCGAACTTGTATTTTGTGAGCAGTTCGTGTGCGAAACGCAGCACGTACTCCTGATTTTCGGGCAGTACGGGATTGAGGAACGCTGCGACTTTCGTCGGGTCGTCCTTGATGTCTTTCCTCCCTTCGGGCGTGTATTCGACACAGGTTCGGCCCGCCAGTTCCGGGTCGGAGTAGGCCGCTCCCTGGCGGAACGTGGTGAATCCCGCAGGGAAAATCATCGTCGAGACGGTCACTTTTAGTTCCCTTTTACGCGCTTCGTCGAGGAAGCATTGCAGGTAGTCCCAATCGCGGCGGACGGTGTCCGGACCGACGACGGTGAGCGGTTCCAGCATATCGCTTTCGTAGAGCACGGTGCCCGAAATGGGGCGCACGTCCACGACGATGTGGTTGAATCCGCACTCGACGGTGCAGTCCAAATAGTAGCGGATCGAATCCTGCGAAGCGAAGCGCTTGAAATTGGCCTCTGCGTCGAACCAGAGCATTTTGGGTTTTCCACCGTCGGCGGCGCGAAGCGTCCGGGCGGAGTTTCCGCCGCAGGATATCGATGTCGCTGCAACGAAGAGGATGACTGTAAAAAAGGTGCTTATTTTCATGGGTCGTGTTAAAAGAACCGCATTCCTCCGGCCCGAGAACGGGCCCGGACCGGGAAGAATGCGGATTGATACGGTTTCGTCAAGACCTGTCGTGACAGGTGTAAGGTTTGTTAATCGTAAGTGATCTCCAGTTTCCAGCTCTTGACTGCGTGCCCGGGAACCAGTACGTATACGTAACCGCAGTTTTCCTTTTCGTTATACACGAATGTTCCGACGGGGCGGTAGGGGTTGGCGTCCGAGATCGCGTAATTGAGCGTCGCCTCGGCGGGGTTGAGCAGGAATTCGCCGTTCGAGTCCACGATCGAGACGTAGGTGCAGGGCCAGCCGGTGGTGAAGACGGCGGCATAAGCCTTTTCGTTGAACATGAAAGCGCGGATCGAACCTTTGGTGTAGTTACCCCAGTTGTTCGGACCGTTGGGCGCTGCTCCCGGAATCTGCTTCAGATTGAGCGAGGATGTGCCGTCCCAGCCTTCCCAGGTCAATACGTTGTGACCGCCGGCCACGGCATCCCACATGAACCAGGTGCCCGAAACCTCTCCCGAGCAGGCCGAAACCATCTGGCTCCACGAGCCGTCGTTCGAGGGCTGTCCGGTAAGCAGGTTGTAGTAGTCGCCACGCACGCCGTCGGCGAAACCCCAGCAGAAACTCGGGCCAGTGGCTACGCGTGCGCCCAATGCCGTAATGAGCGCTTTGCCTTCGACGAGGTTGCCGCCCACGGAGAGGAACGCTGCGATGGCGCTGTCCGACGGACCGAGGATCGTTTCGGCGGGCTGGTCGCATCCGTTCTTCCAGCAGGCGTACGTAACAGGAGCCGATCCACTCGTGCCGTCAGCGGTCAGTGAAGCGATCAGATGTCCTGCCTCGTCGTTAGCCAGCGAGGTGACCTGCAATCCGTCGTAACCGGTCATGTTCAGATTGCCTGCGGCAGCGAGCGTCTTGCCGTCGAATACCTTGGTGCCGATGACGATCTTGTCGCCGCTGACGCCGATTTGCAGGTATTTCGTGTGATCGGTGATGTCCATCTGAGTGGCCGTTTTCTCTGCCAGAGCACCGATCTTGGTATAGGAAACGACAACTTTTTCAACGGGCTTTGTTGTATAAATGCGGGTGGTCTTGCCGTCGGCTCCCGTCACCGTGAATGAAATCGGCTGCGTATAGTCGGCCGCCACGGAGGGATCGGGCGTGATGGTTGCGCCTTCGGAGAGTTTCACCGTGGCGGTGGCCGTCTTCATGGCTTCCAGCTGCGGCGTGGTATAGGCAAGGTCGATCGATTTGTCGTAGTCGTAGACATCGCCTGAAAGCGTTTCCCCTTCGGGGAGATTCAGAACGAAAGATTCGATACGGCATTTTTCGCCGCGGTCGATCTGCGGGCCGGGTTTGCTGATTTCCGGATCGTCGTCCGTACAGGCTGCAAACGACAGCGCGAGACCTGCCAGGGTGGCGTAAGCGAACAAATTGAACTTTTTCATATTGGTCGAGTTAATTTTAGATTTATTCATTCGTTGTAATTCGTTATCTGCGCGTGTAGAAAGCCCACAGCGTATAGGTTCGCGATCCATTGTCGCCTGCCCGAACCTTGATCTCCATCGGATCGGAGAGGTCTTTCAATCCCGACAGTGACGGATAGATATAGGTGTCATAAGCCACGTTTGCGCGTACCATCAGCTTTTTCACGTCGTATTTTTCACGAAGTTTTTTGGGAATGGGGAAGAAAATCTCGCCCGTCGTTTCGTCGATGATTCCTGCGATACCGGCTCCGCCTTCGGCGGGCTGGATTTCGATGGAATTAATCGTACTGTCCGTGTGGATGAATTCGTCTTCCGCTTCGGCGCATGATGTCGCAAGCGATGCGAATGCCGCTACGGCCAGTACTGCAAGATATTTACGGAGTTTCATAGTCGTTCTGTTTTTGCGGTTAATCATTAGATCCATCCGTCGTTGTTCGTACAGAGCGAATTGTTCGAACGCTCCGAAAGCGGAATGGCGAATCGGTAATAACGGTCGTAGAAGATGCGCTTGTGTCCGCCGTCGGCATCGACCTGCTCGTAGGTAAATGAACCGTCGGACTGTTTGGAGATCTTAACGCCGTGCACGTTCTGCCCGTCGATGACTTTTTCGGCCAGCCGCCAGCGGCGCAGGTCCCAGTAGCGGAAACCTTCGCCGGCCAACTCCACCTTGCGTTCGTGACGCACGTATTCCAGGAAGGTCTCCTTGTCGGCGGTGGCACGCGCGGGCAGTCCGACGCGGGCGCGGACATCGTTGAGCGCCTGCAGCGCTTCGGCGCTGTTCTTGTTCCAGTTCTCCATGGCAAGTGCCTCAGCCTTGTTCAGGAGGACCTCGGCATAGCGCAGTACGATCCAGTCCTGTCCCGAGCCGCTCGTGACCCACGTCTTGTCTCCGTCTATGAGGTATTTGCGCAGGTAATAACCCGTTACGGTCGTTCCGGCGGCTCCGGCGTTTTCATAGGCCTTGTATCCGTCCTTGCCGCCAACGAAGCTTTCGATCTTCCGCCCCATCCAATCGGCTCCGTTATAGAGAATCGTGGCGTAGAAGCGCGGTTCACGGTTCGCATAGGGATCCTTACCGTGTTTCTCCCAGGAGAAATTGCCGCCGTCGCCTGCCATTTCATAGCTGTCGACCAATTCGCTGGTGGGAACGAATCCCGAATAAACCTGCTTGCCTAACTCCTTTGTATCGCCCGAGGGCCGCACGTAGGCGTCGTAGGCATGGTCGATCACGCTGGATTTGAATTCTACGGCAAAGAGTACTTCGGGACTGTTGATGCCGAGTTCGAAGATTTTGGCATAGCCGTTCTCCGACAGGTCCAGATTACCCTCTGCCGTGGCGCAATCGCGTGCGGCCTGTGCGGCGACATCCCATTTTTCAGCGTAGAGCGCTACGCGGCTCAACAGACCGTATGCGGCTTTTTGAGTGGCGCGGCCCGAGTTGTCGCTGTCCCATTTCAAGGGCAGGTCGGGAGCCAGTTCCTTCAGTTCGTTAATGATGAAGCCCCAGCACTCTTCCTCCGTCGAACGGGCTTTGTCGTTCTGCTCAGGGCCGTCGACTTCGGTGCGAAGAATCACCCCGCCGTAAACCCGGCACAGCATGAAATAGGCGTAGGCACGGCAGAAACGCACTTCGGCGATACGAATCTTGAGCCAGTCCTCACCGAATTTGCTGCCGAATTCGGCCGCGTCGCGCAGGAATTCGTTTTCGCGGCGGATGCGGTCATAATGACTCGACCAGCACTCGAACGCACCGGCGGAGTTGCTGTTGAAAGCCGTTTCCTGGAGGAGCGTGGCGTTGAAGTTGTGGTTGTACTGATTCCAGGAGGTGCTTTTCAGGATGTCGGAATAGGCATCCGATAATCGGGGCGACGCATAGGCATCGCCGCCGCGCATCTCGGTGTTTGCCCCGAAGATGGAGTAGAGTCCGATGACGTATTTATCAGCCGTAGTGGTGGTGGACCAGACGGTCGCCGGCGAAAACCGGTCCGCCGGATTCAGGTCCAGCACGTCGGAACAGGAGGTGCCCAATACGACGGCCGCCAGACCGAGTATGAATATGATCTTTTTCATAGGTTCAGTTGCTTTAGCGGTTAGAAGGATAAATTGACTCCGATACTGTAGGTCCGCTGTTGCGAGTAGTAACCGTTGTTGACCGACGGCATTTCGGGGTCCACGTATTTGAATGCACTGAAAGTCAGCAGATTGGTTCCTGCCACGTAGATATTTACCCGGCCGATACCGGTATTTTTCAGAATGTGTTCGGGGAGCGAGTAGCCGATCTGGAGGTTCTTCAGACGAAGATATGCCCCGTTTTTCACCCACCAGGACGAAGGCCATGCGTTGTTGCCGTTAGCTACGGTGCTCAGACGCGGATAGTCGGCATTGCGGTTGTCTTCACGCCAGGCGCTCTCCACGAGATAATAGGGTGCGTTGCCGTTGCCGTAGAAAGGACGGGTGTACATCGTGTTGTCGAAAACGCCCGAATAGTATGCCGCGCTGAGCTGATAATCGCAGATGGCTACACCCTGCCAGAGGGCTGTAAGATAGAGGTTTTTCCATGCCACCTCCATATTGAGCGAGAAGTTCATCTCGGGGGTATAGCCGCGGCCGATTTTGATGAAGTCCTGCGACTGCTCGATCTTGCCGTCGCCGTTGACGTCGGCATACATCAGGTCACCCAGACGCTTCTCTCCCGAAGGAGCCGTCGGCGAATTGGCGATCTGCTCTTCGGTCTGATAGAGTCCGATCGCCTTGTACCCGTAGAGCGTACCCATCGGTTTGCCCAGGATGGCACGGTACATCGGATGGTTGTCGGAAATTTGTTTGGCGAGAACCCGGTTGCGGGCCCACGAGAGACTACCCGTCAGCGAATACCGCCAACCGCTGGCAAAGTGATTGTTGTGTTTTAGCACCAGCTCGAAGCCGCGGTTATCTACCTTGCCGGAGTTTTTGTATGACGGTACGTTGCCTCCCAGGGAGGGTGCGTAGGAACCGCCGACCTGTTCGAGGATATTGTCGGTAACCTTGTAGAACCAATCGAATTCGATGCCCAATTTTCCGCCCCAAGCGTTCAGGTCCAGGCCCACGTTGAAACTGCGCGAACGCGACCAGGTAAGGTCCTTGTAGACATAGTTGCTGGTGTAATAGGTCGTCTGACCCTTGCCGCCTATGATATAGCTGTAGGAGGGTGCGGTCGATCTGTAGGATTGCACATAGAGATAAGGGCTCGTATCGTCCATACCCAGTTCGCCGTAAGAGGCGCGCAGCTTGAAGAAGTCGATTTTCGGGAGTGCCTGCTTGAAGAACTTCTCTTCGGACATGACCCAGCCGACGGCTGCGGACGGGAAGAATCCCCAGCGGTTTTCGGGGGCGAACTTGTAGGAACCGTCCGCGCGGAATGTAAATTCGACCAGATATTTCTTGTCAAATGCGTAGTTGAAACGGCCGGCGTAGCTGGCGATACTCGTTTCGCTGAACGAACCGGTTACGGGGGTTGTGATGCCTTCCCACGTGGTGCCGATCGAAAGATCGACCGGATAGGGGGCGAAATACCCCGCCTTATAGCCGGTCATTGTGTCCGAGTAGGTTTTTTTCTGCTCGTAGAAGAACAGGCCGCCTACGCTGTGACGCCCGAATTCGCGGTTGTAGGTCAGCGTCGGGCGAACGGTGAATCCGTCTCCGAACGACGACGATTTGTTGAAGCTGCTGTTGACATTGACTCCCGATGCATTCACGACTGTGGAATTCATCGTCGTGGGCGAGAATGACATCAGCTGGTACGATTGCAGCATATTGCGGTTGCCCGTATTCGAATAGTCGTATGCAACGTGTACGGCGGCCTTGAGTCCTTCAAGCGCCTTGATGCTGCCGAAATCGTATTCCAATTTGGCGTTTCCCTCGAACTGCCAGCGCTTCGTATCCTGAAAACCGCTCTTGTTGACCGCGGCAATGGGCTGCTGCGTGTATACGCCGCTCATATAACCTTGCGGCAGGTCATTATAGGTCGGAGCGATGATCGGCAACGAGAAGAGCGCCTGCGAGATGGGGTTGAACTCACCCTGCGTGCCAAGAGAGTATCCGGGTGCGTGGGTGTCTTCGCGGAATGCGGCGATATTGACGTTCAGATTGAAATTCTTGGCGATCTTCGTGTCGATGTTGGCGCGCACGTTGAAACGCTGGTAAGAGGTATTGGGCAGGATACCGTCCTGATTCATCATACCGATGCTCGTATAGTATTTTACGCGGTCGGTACCTCCCGTAGCGGAGATGTTGTGCTGGTGTGTGAAACCGTAGTTCTTGAAGAGCAGATCCATCCAGTCCGTTTCACCGTATATCCCTTTTTCCTTCATACCGGCGATCACCTCATCCGTCCACAGCGGATTCAATCCGTCCATCTCGCGAGCCTTGTTGTGCCAGCCGATGTAGTCCTGGGCGTTAAGCATCTCGGGCATGGCGACATTGGTGGTGAAAGTCGCCGAGCCGTCGTATGAAATGGTAGCAGCGCCCTTCGAGCCGGTTTTGGTGGTGATCAGAATAACGCCGTTGGCTCCGCGTACGCCGTAGATGGCCGAGGTGGCGGCATCCTTGAGGATGGAGATCGATTCGATGTCGTTGGGGTTGACCGTATTAATCATACGCTCCACCCCGTCGACGATGCAAAGCGGGCTGGAATTGTTGAACGAGGAGACACCACGGACGAAGATCGTGGTGCCGTCGCTGCCGGGCTGTCCCGAACGCTGAATACTCGTCACTCCCGGCAATTTGCCGGTCATCATGTTCGATACGTTGGTCATCGGGGCCTTCAGCAACTCCTTGCTGGAGACCTGGGACACGGAGCCTACGAGAAACTGTCGTTTCTGTGTGCCGTATCCCACTACGACCACTTCATCCACCAGCGTGGCGTCCTCTTCCAGTTGGACGTTCAGGGTTTTGCGGCCGCGGACGGCCACTTCTGCAGTTTTGTAACCGAGGAAACTGAAGACCAGCACATCGTCGGAGGACAAGACCTCGATAGCATACTGTCCCTGTGCATCGGTGGTAGTTCCCCGGGTGTTGTCACCTTTTACGATGACCGTAGCACCCGAAATTTCCCCCCCCCCTTGCGTCGGTCACTCTTCCGGAGACTGAAAGTCCTTGCGCCTCAGCTACATTGGTGCCTGTGATCGCCATGGAGACCACGGCTAATACGCTGCTCAATAGGCAGCGAATGCCTGAAGGTTTCATTTTGTAAACGTTTCTCATAAAATTAGGGTTGCAATAGGTTTAGATTTTTGTGACGGGAGACGTGCTCCGCTCGAAATGGTTGATTAAGGCATTTTTCGCATAGTTTTATGTTTGGGTTATTGGCACTCGTCGAGTATTTTCCAGCACTGGTACAGACCGCGAGGTACATGGAAACAGCCTTTCCATTTGCCGCCCTTGAGCGGGAGCAGCACCTCGCCGCGGCGGTTCAGATAGCCGAACCATTCGGGGTATTCGGGGTCCTTGAAATGCGACCAGGTGTAGTCGTGCAGCCGGAGGAACCAGTCGAGACACGCCTGCGAACCGGTGAGGCGGTATCCCTTGATCATCGCGATCATCGCTTCGATATGCACCCACCACAGTTTCTGGTCCCATTCGAGCTGCTGCTGCGGGTGTCCGAGCCGGTCCATGAAATAGAACAGGCCGCCGTACTCCTTGTCCCAGCCATATTCAGCCGTGTCGAGCGCGATCTTTACGGCCTTGTCGATCAGCGCCCGGTCGTTGAGCCGCACGCCGAGGTTCATGATGAACCACATAGCTTCGAGCGTGTGGCCGGGATTGATCTGCCGGCCTTCGAACGAGTCGGAGAGCTCGCCGTCCGCTGCGACGTTCTCGACGATCAGCCCCAGCTCCCCGCGGTAGAAGACCTCCATGACCTGGTGGATGCAATCCCGGATCGTCGCGTCGAGCAGCGCGGGGTCGATCATCTGCTCCGCTTCGAGCGCCATGTTGCAGAGGATCATCGGCAGGGCGAAGCTCTTGAGCGAACGCGTTCCGGGATAAGCCTTGCACCACTCGCCCTTGGGATTGGCGCGTTTCTCCAGAATCCGGTCGAAAGTCCGCTTTGCGATCAGGGCGTACTCGTCGCTGCCCGTCGCAACGGCCGCCTGCGCGAAGGCCATCGTGGCGAACGTGTAGGAAAAGATGTTGTAGGGAGCCACGAGCGGCCGGCCTTCGCGCGTGAGCGAGAAGTACCAGTTGTAATTGCCGTCGTGGCCGTGTTTACGGAGGAACTCCGCCCCCTGTACGGCGCATTCGAGCCATTCGGGACGCTTCTCGACCTGGTTGTAGAGCATCGAAAACAGCCACACCTGCCGTCCCTGCAGCCAGACGAATTTGTCGGTGTCGTAGACGTCGCCCCCGCGGTCGAGGCAGGTGAAGTAGCCGCCGTATCGTTCGTCCTGCGAGTGGGTGAGCCAGAACGGAACCACGTTTTCGAGCAGTTCGTCCCGGTTCAGACACGCCAGTTGTTTGAAATCGATCATGGGAGGTTCTTTATTTTTTGTGTTGGAGATAGTTCATGTATTCCATATAGCGGTTGTAGAGGTGTCCCGCTTGGGTGTAGGACGAATTGGGGCTCATGAAGTGCGAGAATTCGAACGTGATGACATTCTGCATCCCGGCGCGCCGTGCGGCGTCGAGCTTGAAGAGGAATTTCTCCCATTTGATCGGCAGGAAACGGATGGGCATGTCGCGGTCGAACGATTCGACGTTGGTCCAGCACTCCATGCCGTAGCGTTCGGCCAGCTCGCGGTTGACCACCAGGTAGTCGTAGAGTTCGTCGTAATCGACCTGTCCGTCCTGGAAAGCGAGGATGTCCACGGCTCCGGCGATGTCGCTCAGAATCGCGTCCCACTCGCGGCGGTGCTCCTCGACGGTGATCGCCTTGTCGCCGGCCATCACCTGATCGGTCTTGACGCCGTGGATGTAGGGCGAGATCATCGTCTTCAGCCCGCCCGATATCTCCTTGGCGTGCCGGCCCATCGCGGCGTATATCTTCGATACGTTGCGGGTGCGGCGGCTGATCTCCTGCGAGAGGTACCAGCCCCGGAACGATTTGTGGTGGCCGTATTTGGCCCACACCTCGTCGATGAGCTGCATGTTCAGTTCGATCTCCTTCTCATACTCTCCCACGTGCCAGTGGTAGCACGAGTCGTAGGTCCCGAACCAGAAATCCATTCCGTACTTGTCGGACAGCGCGAGGAACATCTCCACCAGATCCACGGGCGGATACTTGACCTTTCCGGTCCGGAGCAGGCAATCGAACGGCGCCGCGATCCAGCTGCCGAGCCCGGCGCGGATCAGCACGACGGTGTTGATTCCCATCTGCTTCATGGCCTTGAAGTCGGCGTCCCACTCCTTCACGCCCCAGTTCTGATGGGGAATGTCCCAGCTCACCTCGTCGAGGAACGTGGCGCGGATGGGGAGGGCTTCGAGGATCTTTTCGGTGCGGAAATCCGCATCCGTGAATTCGCACGTCTTCTTCGGACCTTTGCCGCGCGATGCGGCGGGCAGGCAGACAAGTATCGTCAGTGCGGCGCCGAGCAGGCCGCGGAACAGCGTTTTTTTCATTTCTTCGAAGTATTTAAGTATTCGAGGTATCGGTCGTAGAGGTGCCCCGCCTGCAGGTAGGCCGACTGCGGGGACATGAAATGCGAGAATTCGAAGGTGATGGCCTGATCGATACCCGCCTCCTCGGCCATCCGCAACTTCAGACGCAGCTTCTCCCACTTGATCGGCAGGAACTTGATCGGCATGTCGCGGTCGAAAGTCTCGGTGTTGGTCCAGCACTCCAGGCCGTAGCGGTCGGCCAGCCGCTTGTTGATGCGGAGGAATTCCGGAAGCTCGTCGTATTCGACGTGCCCGTCCTGAAAGGCCACGATGTCCACCGCGCCCTGAATCCCCCGGAAAATGGCGTCCCACTCCGCCTCGTGGCTCTCGGCCGTGACGCCGCCCGTGCGCGTGGTCCGGTCGGTGTACTGGCTGATGTTCTTGCTGCCGTCGATGTAGGGGGAAATCAGCGTCGGCAGTCCGCCCGAGACGGCTTTGCAGTGACGGCCCAGCCGGGCGTAGAGGTCGATGATTTTGCCCGTGTTGCGGCTGCACTCCTGCAAGATGCCCCAGCCGCCAAAAGCGGCGTGATGCCCGTAACGGGCCCACACCTCGTCGATCAGGCGGCAGTTGAGCTCCACCTCGTGCAGATAATCCCCGGATGCCCAGTATTTGCCCGAGTCGTAGAGCCCGAACCAGAATTTCATGCCCCACTTTTCGCTCAGGCGCAGGAACATCCCGACCAGGTCCGCGGGCGGTTCGTAACAGCGTTCCTCCGAGGTGAGCACCTGCGAGGAGAAGGTCTGCCAGCGGCGGTAGCCGCAGCGGATGAGTATCACGTGCTCGATACCGGCCCGGTGCATGTGTCCGAAATCGGCGTCCCACTCCTTTTCGCCCCAGTTCTGGTGGGGAATGTCGTGGCTGATTTCGTCCAGAAAGGTTCCTTTGATCTGCATGGCGGTTTGGTTATAATAAAGGTGGCGTTAAATCACGAGCAAATGTAATAATAAAAATTATTATCACAAGCGGTTTTGGTGATAAAATTCATTCAACAGCGGTTTTGTCACAAATATGTTTATTTTGCAGGTGGAGCTCGTTCGCAGGAAGGGCGGCGGCCGATCGGGGTACGATCGTAAAGTTTCTGCGAATGAACGGTCCGCATGGCGACATTCGTTATAAATTCGCGGCTCGGGGCGCATTTTCCGCAGAATGTTTGCCCGACTCGCTATTTATTTTTATCTTTACCCAATCGTAAAGACGTAAATCAAACACCCCGACGAAATGACCAATTCGTTCCTCAAACTGGCCACGGAAGGCAACAAGGCCGCTATTCTCAAACAGCAGATTATCTGTCAGTACATTCTCGGCGGCGATTCGAGCATCACCGATCTGAGCAAGGCCGTGAATCTGAGCGTGCCGACCGTGACCAAACTCATCGGGGAGCTGATCGACGAGGGCTTCGTGCACAATTTCGGCGAGCAGGGGACGGCCGGCGGACGACGGCCGAATATCTACGGCCTGAATCCCTATGCCGGGTATTTCGTCGGCGTCGATCTGCGCAAGGATTCGGTCATGATGGCCGCCATCAATTTCAAGGGACAGCTGATCGATGAAACGACGGTCGATTTTCTGATGGACAACGATCCCCGTTCGCTGGACCGTCTTTGCGACGTGATTCAGAATTTCATCCGTGCGCGCAAGATCGCCCGCGACAAGGTGCTGGCCGTCGGGGTGAATATTTCGGGCCGCGTCAATTCGCAGACCGGATACAGTTACAGCTATTTCTTCGTCGAGGAACAGCCGCTGACGATGCTGCTCGAAGAGCGTCTCGGCACGACGGTCTACATCGAGAACGACACCCGTGCCGCCACTTACGGCGAATATATGTACGGCGACGCCCACTCCGAGAAGACGATGCTCTACATTAACGCCAGCTGGGGACTGGGGTTGGGGATGATCATCGACGGCAAGATATTTTACGGCAAGTCGGGCTTTTCGGGCGAATTCGGCCATTTTCCGCTGCTCGACAACGAGATCATCTGCCGCTGCGGCAAACGCGGCTGTCTTGAGACGGGGGCTTCCGGTTCGGCCATGCACCGGATTTTTCTGGAGAAACTCAAGGAGGGACGCGTGTCGATGCTTTCCGAGAAATACAAAAAAGGCGAGGAGATCACGCTGAATGATATTCTGGCCGCGCTGCTGAAGGAGGATGTGCTGGCCATCGAGATTCTGGAGTCGGTGGGGCACACGCTCGGCAAGGCCATCGCGGGGCTTATCAACATGTTCAATCCGGAGGTGATCGTTATCGGCGGTACGCTTTCGGTGGCCAAGGAGTACCTGATGCTGCCCGTGCGCAACGCCATCAACAAATACTCGCTGATGCTGGTCAACAAGGATACGCAGATACGCCTCTCGACCCTGGGCGAACGCGCTGGAGTGATGGGCGCCTGCATACTGGCGCGCAGCAAGTCGCTGGGACTGTTCTGAGAAGCGGCCCTCTGCGAACGGAAAACTCCCGGACTGAACGAAAAAGTCCGGGGTTTTATATAAATAGGTACGACGCCCTACCGCTCGGCGTCGAACAGCGGTTTGTATTTCGAGGCCAGTTCGCGCGCCGTCCGCACGGCGTCTCCCGCTTCGGGGAAAGTAAGCGGGTGGGAGGCGTCGGCCCATCGGCATTCGAAGTCGCGGATTTCGCGGTCGAAAGCCTCATGATCGAACATCCGGCCCGTGCGGGCCGCCTCCATCACGCGTTCGATGAAGAGCCGCCAGCGGGGAGCGTAGTAGGTCGAAATCATTCCGGACCATGTGCGGCTGGCGTAATCGGTAAGGTGGTAACTGTCGCCCCAAACCGAGATGAGCATGCGGGCGTTGGTTTCGTAGTAATCTTTCGAAGCGTTGTCGCTGCCGAAGCCGCGCGCCGCGGCGATCCACCGCTCGAGCGAAAACTCGGGGTGGCAGGCCGTGAGCAGGTTGATGTCCGCAAGCAATCCGGTCATGCGTCGGGCGGCGGCGTCCATCGCCTTCCGATCGTGCTGCGCATAGGCCGCGGCGAAACGGTCGCGTTCTATCAGGAAGTAGTCGCCCAGCACCTGCCGGCCGATGTTCACTACGTCGAAACG
>ERZ779840.2671-NODE-2671-length-15016-cov-4.880957_pt1 | contig 15016 bp, 16 predicted proteins | sample MGYA00511561_ERZ779840 | MGnify/ENA primary metagenome ERZ779840 (study PRJEB29588, sample SAMEA2162036) | human gut metagenome | biome: human gut; feature: human-associated habitat; material: faeces | place: Denmark | collected 2008/2010 ...
AAAGTCTATGGTAAATTTTCTTCGGGCGACCCTGACACCAGTAAAACGGCGGCTTCGTGGTTCGGTGCGTGTATCTTTTTGATTGTCGCTGCCACTATCCTACGTTCATTCTTCCTCTAAAAGAACGGACTATGGCAGACTATCCGATTAACAGGGGAATAGGCAAGCCAGTTGAATTTAAAGGGTTGAAAAGTCAATATCTTTTCATTTTTGCGGGCGGGCTGTTAGCCCTGTTCGTGCTTTTCATCATCATGTACATGGTAGGCATTAACCAGTGGGTGTGTATCATCTTCGGCGTTACTTCGGCAACGCTGCTTGTATGGCTCACATTCCGGTTAAACGAAAAGTACGGGACACACGGGTTAATGAAATTGTCCGCACGCAAAAGCCACCCTTTCCATATCATCAACCGAAAAGCCATATCCCGATTATTCCATTTAAAACAAGCATCGAAATGAGAAATATATTAAAAGCTACCACACTGGAAAACAAGTTTCCACTGTTCACGGTGGAAAACGGCTGCATCGTTTCCAAAGATGCCGATATAACGGTGGCGTTCCGGGTGGAACTGCCGGAACTGTTCACCGTCACGGCAGCCGAATACGAAGCGATACATTCCGCTTGGAACAAGGCAGTTAAGGTGCTGCCCGATTACAGCATCGTACACAAACAGGACTGGTTCATCAAAGAAAACTATGCGCCTGACATCCAAAAGGATGATTTGAGTTTCCTTTCCCGTTCCTTTGAACGGCATTTCAATGAACGACCGTTCTTAAACCATACCTGCTATTTGTTCCTGACGAAAACCACAAAGGAACGCAGCCGGATGCAGAGTAATTTCTCCACCCTTTGCCGGGGCTTCCTTGTCCCCAAAGAGATAAAGGACAGGGAAACGGTTACAAAGTTCCTCGAAGCGGTGGGGCAGTTTGAAAGCATTCTAAACGATAGCGGTTTCATTACCCTTACCCGCCTGAACTCGGACGAAATCACCGGAACAAAGGAAGCGGCGGGTATCGTGGAAAAATACTTTTCACTTTCACAGACCGATACCACCACACTGAAAGATATTTCACTGGGTGCTGACGAAATGAAGATTGGCGATGATATTCTATGTTTGCATACCCTTTCGGATGCGGAAGATATGCCGGGCAAGGTGGGAACAGATACCCGTTATGAAAAGCTATCCACCGACCGGAGCGATTGCAGGTTATCTTTTGCTTCTCCGGTGGGCGTGTTGCTTTCCTGTAACCATATCTATAATCAGTATATCTTCATTGACGACCATACGGAGAACCTGAAACAGTTTGAAAAGATGGCTCGCAATATGCACTCCCTTTCCAAATACAGCCGTGCCAATCAGATAAACAAGTCTTGGATAGAGGAATATTTGAACGAAGCACATTCACTGGGGCTTATTTCCGTCCGTTGTCATTGTAACATCATGGCATGGAGTGACGACCGGGACGAACTCAAACACATTAAAAACGATGTGGGGTCACAGCTCGCACTTATGGAGTGCAAGCCACGCCATAACACCACCGACACACCGACCTTGTTTTGGGCGGGCATACCCGGCAATCAGGCGGACTTTCCGGCGGAAGAAAGTTTCTACACATTCATCGAACAGGCTCTTTGCCTGTTCACCGAAGAAACGAATTATAAAAGTTCGCTTTCCCCCTTTGGTATCAAGATGGTGGATAGGGTCACGGGAAAGCCGTTGCACATTGATATTTCAGACTTACCCATGAAAAAAGGTATCATTACCAATCGCAACAAGTTCATACTTGGGCCGAGTGGTAGCGGCAAGTCATTTTTTACCAATCACATGGTGCGCCAGTATTACGAACAAAATGCGCACGTGCTATTAGTCGATACCGGAAACAGTTATTTGGGGCTGTGTGAAATGATAAACCGGAAAACGCACGGGGAAGATGGAATTTACTTTACCTATACCACTGAAAACCCGATAGCGTTTAATCCTTTCTATGTGGAAGATGGGGTATTCGATATTGAAAAGAAAGAGAGTATCAAAACGCTTATCCTGACCCTGTGGAAAAGGGACGATGAAGCACCCACACGGGCGGAAGAAGTGGCTTTGTCAAACGCTGTAAGTTCCTATATCGAACTGATTACTAAGGATAGTTCGGTTGCTCCCTGCTTCAATACATTCTATGAATATGTGAAAAATGACTACCGGGCGCACCTGCAAGAAAAGAACGTCCGGGAAAAGGATTTCGATATAGATAACTTCCTGAATGTATTAGAACCTTACTACAAAGGGGGCGAATATGATTACCTGCTGAACTCCGACAAAGAGCTTGATTTGCTCCATAAACGCTTCATTGTCTTTGAGTTGGACAATATCAAAGACCACAAAATTTTATTCCCGATTACTACGATTATCATCATGGAAGTATTCATAAATAAGATGCGTAAGTTAAAGGGTATCAGAAAATTAATATTGATAGAAGAAGCGTGGAAAGCGATTGCATCGGCGAACATGGCAGACTATATTAAGTACCTCTATAAAACAGTTAGAAAGTATTTCGGTGAAGCGATTGTAGTCACACAGGAAGTGGAAGATATTATATCTTCCCCCATTGTAAAAGAGAGTATTATAAACAATTCGGATTGTAAAATTCTGCTCGACCAACGGAAATACCTTAATAAATTCGATAGCATACAGACCCTTTTAGGACTGACCGATAAGGAACGTTCACAGGTGCTTTCCATCAACCTTGCCAACCATCCAAACCGGAAATACAAAGAAGTTTGGATAGGCTTAGGCGGTACACAATCAGCCGTATATGCTACCGAAGTAAGTTTGGAAGAATATTACACATACACCACCGAAGAAACGGAAAAGATGGAACTTTTCGCCTTGTCCGAAAAGTTAGGTGGCAACCTCGAACTTGCCATCAAACGGCTTGCCGAAAGCAAGCGCAATCCCGAAAAATAATCAATTAACAATTCAAAAATCAATCAGTATGAAACATTTAAAATTCTTGTTTCCGGTGCTGTTATGCACCTTGTTACTGGGGCTTTCTTCCTGTAAGGAAACGAACGCCGACCGTCTTAGGGCGATGAGTGGCGACTGGGAAAGCGTGAAAAACCGTCCGGCGTTTACTCTCTTTGAGGAAAACGGGCATTATAGGGTAACGACCCGCAAAATGACCTACCGGGGGACTATCCAAACGGAAACCTATCAGATTTCAGAACAGGACGGAAACCTGTTCATCGAAACGGGGCTTTCCGTCCTGCTGACCTACGATAAGGAGAACGACCGGATTCTGCTTTCACCCGGCGGAGAATACAAACGGAGTAAACAACCAATAAAGAAATAAGCGTATGAGAATAAAGATTATAATGCTGCTTGTAATAGGCAGTTTGTTTGCTGTTCGGGCAAACGCACAGTGGGTGGTGAGTGACCCCGGCAATTTGGCGCAAGGGATTATCAATGCGTCAAAGAACATCGTGCAGACATCATCCACAGCCCAAACAATGATAAAGAGCTTTCAGGAAACGGTAAAGATTTATCAACAGGGTAAGGAATACTACGACATGCTTAAATCAGTGCATAACCTTGTCAAAGATGCCCGGAAAGTGCAAAAGTCTATCCTGCTTATCGGGGAGATTTCAGATATATATGTGAACAGTTTTCAGAAGATGCTTTCGGATGAAAACTATACGCCGGACGAGCTTTCCGCCATTGCCTACGGCTACACCCAACTGTTGCAGGAAAGTTCCGATGTGCTGGAAGAAATGAAAAGCGTGGTGAACATCAATGGGCTTTCCATGTCGGACAAAGAAAGGATGGACGTTATCGACCGGACGTATAACTCCATCAGGAACTACCGGGATTTGGTGAATTACTATACCCGCAAGAATATTTCCGTTTCCTACCTGCGGGCGAAAAAGAAAAAGGACACCGACCGGGTGATGGCTTTGTATGGTTCGGCGGATGAACGTTACTGGTAACTTCAAATAAATCAAAGATATGTTATTAGCAATCGAATTTGATAACCTGCATCAGATTTTACGAAGTCTGTACACAGATATGATGCCGTTATGCGGGAACATGGCGGGGGTAGCCAAAGGAATAGCGGGACTGGGTGCTTTGTTCTATGTGGCTGCCAAAGTATGGCAGTCGCTCGCCAGTGCCGAACCGATAGACGTTTACCCTTTGCTCCGTCCCTTTGTGATTGGCTTCTGTATTATGTTCTTTCCGACTTTTGTACTGGGTACGATTAACAGCGTGATGTCGCCAGTAGTCAAGGGGTGTAACAATATGCTCGAAACGCAAACTTTCGATATGAACGCCTACCGGGAACAAAAGGACAAGCTGGAATATGAAGCGATGGTGCGTAATCCGGAAACGGCTTACCTTGTTTCGGATGAAGCATTTGATAAACAGATTGACGAATTGGGATGGTCTGCCAAAGATATTGCCACAATGGGCGGTATGTACATGGATAGGGCAGCCCACAATATCAAGCAATCCGTCCGGGACTGGTTCAGGGAATTGTTGGAACTGCTCTTTCAATCGGCAGCCCTTGTGATAGATACTATCCGAACCTTTTTCTTGATTGTCCTTTCCATACTGGGTCCGATAGCCTTTGCCATCAGTGTATATGATGGCTTTCAGGCGACACTGACCCAATGGATAACAAGGTACATTTCCGTTTACCTGTGGCTGCCTGTTTCAGACCTGTTCAGTTCCATTCTTGCCCGAATACAGGTGCTTATGTTGCAAAAGGATATTCAGGAGCTATCAGACCCCAATTTCGTACCCGATAGCAGCAATTCAGTTTATATAATATTTATGATAATCGGTATCATCGGTTACTTCACCATCCCCACCGTATCGAACTGGATTATTCAGGCGGGCGGAATGGGTAACATGAGCCGGAATATAAACAGTGCAGCTAACAAAACAGGTAGCGGTGTCGGTGCGGTAGCAGGTGCAGCAACCGGAAACGCTGGCGGCAGGGTCGGCGGTAAACTAATCAAAAGTAATCAATAATTAAAAATCAAGATGGAATTTAAAAGTTTAAAGAACATTGAAACCAGTTTCAAACAGATACGGCTTTTCGGTATCGTGTTTGTCGTTATGTGTACCCTGATAACGGGTTATGCTGTTTGGAACTCCTATACTTTTGCCGAAGCACAACGGCAGAAGATTTATGTATTGGACGGCGGTAAAAGTTTAATGCTTGCGCTTTCGCAAGATTTGACACAAAACCGTCCGGTTGAAGCAAGGGAACACGTGAAGCGTTTTCACGAACTCTTTTTCACATTGTCACCGGATAAAAACGCTATCGAAAGCAATATCAAACGGTCGCTGTTCCTTGCCGACAAGAGCGCATTTAATTATTACCGTGACCTCTCGGAAAAGGGATATTACAACCGTATCATTTCGGGCAATATCAGCCAGACCATACAGATAGACAGCGTTTCATGCAATTTCGATGTGTACCCGTATGCGGTGGCGACTTATGCTCGGCAAATGATTATCCGTGAAAGCAGCGTGACGGAAAGAAGCCTTGTCACCCGTTGCCGGTTATTGAACGCCGTAAGAAGTGATAATAACCCGCACGGCTTTATGATGGAAAGTTTCGAGATAACGGAAAACAAGGACTTGAACACCATAAAGCGGTAAGCCATGATACGGAAAATTCTCTCTCCGGTGAATCAGGCAATTACCCATGTGCAGGATTGGGCGGATGAAAAACTCCGTCACCTGTGCGGGCGCATGACACCGGAAATAAGGCTGGCGGTAATCCTGCTTATGCTCCTGTTCTTCGGCGGGCTATCCATCTACTTTACGGTATCATCCATTTACCGGATAGGAAAAGAGGATGGCGAAACCATACGGATAGAGCATATCAGGCAGTTACAGCTACAAGGTAAAGACAGTACGAACATTTTTAATCAGTCAGACAATGGAAGAAAAAGAAGTGAAGAATGAAGTTCCCGCACCGGAAACGGAAAAGGGAAAAGAACCTGAAAAACAGGGAAAGGAAAAAAAGGAACTGACCCCGCAACAGATACAGCAGCGAAAGAAATTACTGGTTTACCCGCTTATGGGACTGGTATTCTTGGGGTCTATGTACCTGATTTTTGCACCGTCCGATAAGGACGAAGCAAAGGTGGAAAACGTGGGCGGATTTAATGCCGATATTCCGCAACCCAAAGGGGACGGGATAATCAGCGATAAAAAGACCGCCTATGAACAGGAACAAATGGAGAACAAACAGGCGGACAAAATGCGCTCCTTACAGGATTTTGCATTTTCGCTCGGAGAGGAAAACGGGAACGGGGAAGATTTGCCCCTGATAGATGATGCTCCGGCAGAAAAACCGAAAACCAATGTAATAGACTTCGGGGCGGGTGCGCCGAACAATAGCCGTTCCTCTATCCAATCTTCGGCGGCAGCTTACCGGGACATGAACCGACAGTTAGGCAGTTTCTACGAAACGCCAAAAGAGGACAAGGAAAAAGAGGAACTCAAACGTCAGGTGGAAGAACTCACTGCCCGGCTCGATGCGAAAGAAAACGGTGCGGGCAACATGGATGAACAGGTGGCTCTTATGGAAAAGTCCTACGAACTGGCGGCAAAGTATATGAACGGCGGACAGCAGGAACAAGTAGACCAAGTGATACCTACCGCAACCGTTCAGGGCAAAGGAAATGCCACACCTGTAAAATCGGTATCGGACAGGACGGTTTCAGGATTGCAGCAACCTATGAGCAATGCCGAATTTGTCGCCGAATACAGCAAGCCACGCAATTACGGGTTTAATACGGCGGTCGGCAGTGGTTATTCGATGGGAAAGAATACTATCCGGGCGTGCGTTCATAACGACCAAACTCTTATGGACGGACAAACGGTTAAACTCCGGCTGTTAGAACCGTTACAGGCGGGAAATGTGATTGTCCCCAAAAACAGCCTTGTTTCAGGAAGTGCCAAAGTGCAGGGGGAACGGCTCGACATACTGGTGTCCTCGCTTGAATATGCGGGTAACATCATTTCGGTGGAACTTGCCGTTTACGACAGTGACGGGCAAAAGGGGCTTTCCGTTCCCTCGTCACTGGAACAGGAAGCGGCAAAAGAAGCGATGGCGAATATCGGTGCGGGACTGGGTACGAGCATTTCCTTTGCGCAAAGTGCCGGGCAACAGGTCGCAATGGATATTACAAGGGGCTTGATGCAGGGCGGTTCGCAATACCTTGCTAAGAAGTTCAGAACGGTTAAAGTACACCTGAAAGCGAACTATCAGGTAATGCTTTACGCCAAACAACAGTAATTTATTTATCAACCATAAAAATTTCAATCCAAAATGAAAAAGTTAATTATCATGTTCGCCCTACTCTTGGGCGTGGTTTCAATGAAAGCACAAAGTAACGATTTGTATCAGGGCATCACAAAGAAGCTCCCTTACCGTCAAATGGTGACACCTTACGGCGTACAGGTGACATTCGCCAAAACGGTACATATCATTTTTCCGTCTGCCGTAAAGTACGTGGATTTAGGCAGTAACTACATCATTGCCGGAAAAGCGGACGGGGCGGAAAATGTTGTCAGGGTCAAGGCTACGACAGAGGGCTTTCCCGGTGAAACCAATTTTTCCGTTATCTGTGAGGATGGCAGCTTTTACAGTTTCAATGCAAAATACGCACATGAACCGGAAATGCTGAACATTGAAATGAAAGACTTCTTGGAGAATGAGGACACAACGGATTTCAGCCATACCCGGATGAACATCTATTTCCGTGAACTGGGTAACGAAAGCTCGCTTTTGGTAAAGCTGATTATGCAGTCCATCTACAAGAATAATGACCGGGAAATAAAGCATTTGGGATGCAAGCGTTTCGGAGTGCAGTTCTTGGTAAAGGGCATTTATTCGCATAACGGGTTGTTCTACTTCCACACACAAACAAGGAACAGTTCAAACGTGCCGTTTGATACCGATTTCATTCGCTTTAAAATTGTGGATAAAAAGACAGCCAAAAGAACGGCTATTCAGGAAACCGTTATCGACCCGGTGCGGAGCTATAACGAGATACTGGTTATCGGTGGTAAAAGTACCGTCCGCACCGTGTACACCGTTCCGCAGTTCACTATCCCTGACGATAAGATATTAGTCATTGAACTGGTGGAAAAGAACGGGGGCAGACACCAAACTATCCGGGTGGAAAATTCCGACATCGTGGCTGCCAAAGTGATTAACGAACTTAAAATCAAATGAACATGAAAAGGATATGCTGTATTATATCCCTTTTTGTGCTGTGCCTGACTTTTAACCAGGCACACGCACAAAGATGTCTGCCGGGAATGAAGGGTTTGCAGGTTACGGGTGGCATGGCGGACGGTGTTCACTGGAACAGTAAAAGTGATTTCGCCTATTACTTCGGGGCTGCCATGAGTACCTATACCAAAAACGGGAACAGGTGGGTTATCGGCGGGGAATACCTCGAAAAGCATTACCCCTATAAGGATTTACAGATACCCGTGAGCCAGTTTACAGGTGAGGGCGGTTACTATCTGAATTTCCTTTCAGACCGGAAGAAAACCTTTTTCCTTTCGCTGGGCTTGTCTGCCTTTGCCGGGTATGAAACAAGCAACTGGGGGGACAAATTGCTGCCCGATGGCTCGACCCTGACCGATAAGGACGGTTTTGTCTATGGTGGTGCGCTGACGCTGGAACTGGAAAGTTACATTACCGACCGGGTGGTGTTCCTGATTAACGCAAGGGAAAGATGCCTGTTCGGTTCTTCAGTCGGAAAGTTCCACACACAGTTTGGCGTGGGACTGAAATTTATAATGTGATAAACTAACCTATTATATATAATGTATATGAGAAATGTAATTTATAAGATGCTAACAGGGTGCTACATGGTGGTTGCCTTGTTATTGGTGGGTGCGTGTAGTGACAACGTGGATATACAGCAGTCTTACCCGTTCAGTATCGAAACGATGCCAGTACCGAAGAAACTAAAGGTTGGTGAAACGGCGGAAATACGCTGCCAGCTTCACCGGGACGGGCGGTTTGAGGAAACAAAATATTTCATCCGCTATTTCCAACCGGACGGGGCGGGAACGCTGAAAATGTCCGATGGGACGGTTTTACTGCCGAATGACCTGTACCCGCTTCCGGGTGAAACATTCCGGCTTTATTATACCTCTGCATCAACCGACCAGCAAACGGTAGATGTGTATTTTCAGGATACTTTCGGGCAGTTGGAACAACTGACGTTTTCATTCAATAATGACGGTAGCAAGAAAGAATAAACCTTTTATAATGAATATGTTAATAAACATCCAGCAAAATATTGCTGGGTGTTTTCTTAATGTGTAATTTTGCAAAAGAACTTGTAACTAATAGATAGATGAAAGAATTTAAAAAGTCTTTTGGGAAAAAAAAATTTAGGACATGTAGATTACGAAAAAAATATGGTAGTATGAATTTTTCTTATGAAGAGCTTTACAGTATGTACGGACAATATGATGCTTTTATTGCTTTAGATTTTCATCAAGGAAGCGAAGCATATAATAAGTTCGGTCAATCACTAATGGGAACATTCAAATATACATTAGAACAGCGAGAAGAATTAGAACAGTTATTAAAATTAAAACATATTCCTCGCTCAAGTAAAAGAATATTGTTTTCTCCGTCAATTCTTCACAATTTATCCGAAGAACAAAAAGTCTCTTTAGACAAGGACGGAATTCTTAATGATGATATTGCAAGTGTAAGCTGTGTAAATCGTCCAAGAAAAAATGTGTATTCAGAAAAAAACAAAAAAGAAATTCCCAATCAAATAAAAATAGACGTAAACATTTCCGAGAAAGAAAGTCATATGATGATGCTTGGATTATATAAAACCAAGCTAAAAGATGGATGTGAACTTTCCAATATTGAAAAAAATGATTTCTATGCCTTAAAACAATATTTTGAGCCCAATAATATTACAGCCGAAGAATTGCAATATATTATTGATAATGAAACTAATCAACCAAAGCTTCCGATTAGGGAAAAATATTTAAAAATTAAATCTTCTTATGCTGGATTAACTGATGAAGAGAATAAAGAAATACATAATATTTGGCATAGTCAATTTAAGGAGAAAGAAACCATATTAAAAAATGAAATACAACGTTCTGATAACAATTGGAACAATTTACCAATTGAGCAACAAATGAAATTATTAGCTATTGCGTATAGATTTGAAGATGAAGTTCTGTTGTCATGGTCAAAGTCAATATGGTGGGATTTAGAAAGGTTTCTACATATTATAATACGCCATACTTCAGACTTGCAAAATGGGAAATATAAAGAAAAAACAACCTTTCAGTATGAATTTCCTAATATCAGAGAACTTATAAAATCGGTTATTATATCTGTAGAGAAAGAAATAGAAGAAGAGTTCAAAGCAAATCCTAATAAAAACTTTAAACGCCAAGGCAAAAGAGCTATTTATTTTAACGGTAACTACTATCGGGTTGAAATAGAACCATCAGGACGATTACTTACTTTTCATCCATATAATGATGAAAAAGAGCGAGAGAAAGATAATTAGTATAATTTGATTATCTTTATTTTTAGGGAATTTCAAGGGTTTCTTTGCTATCTTTCTTTGCCCGCTCCGGCCCACGGAAAGAAAGTGGCGGCGGCATTTGCCGCCGTTCTTCATTAACCGATTATAATGTTCTTTATGGGTGTGTTATGTTCCAACCATTCTTTTCACATTCCATATTATATTCACTCGTTATAACTGCCTTATCTACGTCTATGGACGTGAAACGGGTGCTTTCGTAGCTATCTATCCAGCCTTTCAGGGAACAGACACCCCATGTTTTCACGTCCTCAAAAATACCGTCCAGTGTGCCGATGGGGTCGCCGAAAGTAACTATCATTGCACCGAATGTCGTTTTGTCGGGCAACAGTTCCAAATATTTCAAAGACCCGAAACCGTCCGTCTTACGTCCGAAAGACCAGTCATAAGAATACAGTTCATCCCCCCATTGGTGCGGCGTGTCGAAACGTACTTTCACCTGCACGGAATGTTCGTTTTCTTCTACGGCTTCAATAATACCCGTTACCAGTAAGCCCGTAAATATGCACTTGCAACGTCTGCCGATAATTTTTTTATTTACTTCTGTCGTTTTCATAAATGTAACTTTTAAATTGTTATTGTACCTTTTCTTTTTTCGCCATCCATTCATCCCGCCGTTTGCGGCACTCGTCAAGTGTTTTGGCAAGGGTGCTGAACAGTTCGCCGTCTGTATGGCGATAATCATATTGATAATAGATTTGACCCCTAAATGCGCCTAAACAGCATTTTACATATTTTTCCTCTCCCGGTGTTTGGGTGATGCTTACCTCGTTTTTGTTTAAAGTTTCCATATTGTTATAATTTAAAATGAGTTATCAGATAATCAGAAGTGAGAGCAGCACAATGAAAATAAATGCCATACAAAACAGGTAAACGGCAGAGATAAGCAGCCGGAGAACGAACCGGAGAATAAAAAAGCCTATGATTAGGGCTATCCACATTCCGGCGGTGCTGGTGGCTGCCTGATAGATGATAAAAGTAAGTGCAAACCATCGTAAAAAAGTCGTTATCTTATTATATACTTTCATTGTCTTGGTGTGTTATGGGTGGATTGCTCCACCCGGTTAATAATCAGGCGCAACGGAAAACAAAGCCGTTATCCATCCAGTAATCAGTCATAAACAGGTCACGGGCAAAAGCCGAATAATCAAAGTAGGTCTTTGCGAACTCCGGCAGGTCGTAACATTCCTCTACGATTTCATAGGCGTAATCTTCCTCGTCTTTATACTCTCCCTGATATTCGTCCTCAAAAGAAGAAATAAGGTCGTCCGCATCTTCTTCGCTTATATCGCTGTTGTGGTGGTCGCACCATACGAAAAACGCTTCCTGCTCGGTTTCACTTAGCTGTTCGATGGCATCCCGAAGCTCAAAGAACTTATCAGAAAGCCAACTTTCGGAAATCAGGGCTTCCGGGATATTCTCGTAATCCTGAAACATAAATTCCGGGTCTTGGTCGTCCTTGTGCAGTTCCCGGCACGCTTCTATAAATTCGTCCTTGTCTGAATAGTCGGAAAGGTCTAACCACTTGCCGAAAAGTGAACCGTTGTTATACTTGTTGTAAGTACCTACATAAACTCTTGCTTCTGATAATGTTACTGCTTCCATAATTCTGTGTCTTTTAAAATTTATGCGGATTTGAGAGGTAAGGGAGTTGAGTTTCATAACCTTTTTTCCTGTTTCTCGTAAATCTGACTTTTTTTTTATGCGTTTCCGGTCGGGGCGGTCGTTTTCGTTTCATATAGGCATGAAAGGGTAGTGTTTAGGCTTTGCAAGATTTTAAAGAAAAATACTCTTTGGACGAAGTACAACAGGAAGATTTTTGTTTAAACCCTTTAGGGCTTGACCTTGCAAAGACGTGAAGAACACGGAAATACCTTTGCCTATGTGATACGATAATGACTGCTCCGCCTGTGGGACTGCCTAAGAGGAAGATTTACAATAAGAGAAACTGGAAAAATGGTTTTATTTTTTATTTAGGGAACAATGCGGGTGGAAAAGGCAAAGGTATCATCAGTTTATCTTATGATACGGTTGTGCGGGTTTTTGCAGGCTCTTTTCGGAAAAGCCCTGTTAGTGGATAAACTTAATGTGCAGTAACGGCAGGGATTTTTGGAAATGTGCCGGAGAAAAAGAATAAAAGTGACAGATTACTCCGCCACTTACTATTTTATATAACATTGAATATAAGCGAATTGGGTAGTATACTGTTTCTAAATCGTTACCCATTCTGTTACCTATTCGTTACCTGTCCGGTCATACTGTACAAAACCGATGGGGCGGCGTTCTTTTGGTTCTTGGGACTGGCTTAATAGCTGGGTAATAGCTTGGTATATTTCATTAAATTGTGCATCCGTGCTAACTTCCAGTTCCTCAATGCGCTTCAATAGTTCTTCATAACCGATAACCATTTGTCGCATGAGAACGAAAGCACGCATGATGGAGATATTCACGTCTATGGCAGTTTGAGAGCGTAAAACACTGGATAACATCGCTACTCCCTGCTCGGTGAAACAATCGGGAAGAATATAACTGTGTTTCAGGTTCTCTGGTAACTGGTCACAATTTGTGACCAGTTCGTTCCATTCCTCTTTCGTCATGGTAAAGCGGAAATCGCCGGGGAAACGCTTTTCATTACGCTTTACTGCTTGTTTCAAGGCTTTTGTCTGCACTCCGTAAAGTTCTGCCAAATGGAAATCGAGCATGACACGGCAACCCCTGACCTCAAAGATTTTGTTTTGGATAATTTGTAAATCCATAATGTTATTATTTAATGGTGAGTAATAAAGCATAAAGGGACTTATCACAAATTGTGATAAATCCCCCTATATACCTATTTCATAGATACTTCTTTGTAGATTCTTTCAATACCGACAAACTTCTTATCAAGCCCCTGCATATCGTTACTGATTTTGTTATTGGTAATGCGGGCGTATATTTGTGTAGTTTCTATATTAGTGTGTCCCAACATTTTACTAACCGTTTCAATGGGGACACCCTTTGCAAGCGTGGTCGTGGTCGCAAATGTATGCCTTGCAAGGTGAAACGTCAAATTCTTTTTAACCCCACACACATCCGCTATTTCTTTCAAATACGCATTAAGTTTCTGATTACTGATAATAGGAAGTATCTTTCCATCAGGCAATTTACCTTTGTACTTTTCCAATATCATTTTAGGAATATCCAGCAAAGGAACATTCACGTCTGTATTTGTTTTTTGCCGTTTCGTTATTATCCACAAATTACCGTCAAAGGACTTACGAATATTGTCTTGCTTCAAGTTCGCAACATCTGTATAAGCCAAACCACTGAAACAGGAAAAGATAAAAACATCACGTACCTGTTCCAAACGTTCGGAAACCATCTTCTTTTTGAGAATTATTTTTATTTCATCTTCTGACAAATAACCTCTATCCACTTTCTCCAAACGTATTTTATAACTGGCGAATGGGTCGCCTATCAAGATGCCATTATTACGGGCAATCAGGATGATACGTTTGAAAAACTGCATGAACTTGGCGGTCGTGTTATAACCACATTTACAGGTAGTACGCAAATATAACTCGAAGTCTGTAATGAACATCGGTGTTATTTCATTTATCGCAAAATCCGATACGTTATATTTGCTTTGGATGAACTCGGCAAGATGGCGGCGGGTCACTTCATATTTACGATAGGTAGCAATCGTCTTGGATATACCGACTAACTGCTTAACATCGTCATTGTGCTTTTTGAAAAGGGTAAGGACGGTTTCGTGTTTCTCACTGTGTCCCAAAAATTCATTCTTCACCTTTTCGGCTGTTACATAATTGTCACGCCGTTGTTGTTCGTGGTAGATATTGTTTAAGGATGCTTTTATATCATCTAATAAAGCATTGATTTTACCTGCATCCTTACCTTTGGCTTTTCCTGCTGCGATATTCCAGCTATCAGGCAAAATGCTTTGTTTTGTGCTGAACTGGCAAAGTTTACCGTCAATGGTAATTCTTGCCATAATCATAACTTCACCGTTCTTTTTTTCAGAGCCTTTCTTTAAATAGAAAAGGACTTTAAATGTACTCTTCATAACCTCACATTTTTAAGTTGCAAAACTACTAATAACTTGTTAAATGTGAGATAGATAGACGGTGGACAAATTCGGACTTCCTGTGGTCATTTCGGGACAAATCGTTACCGTTTTTGTCCGGTAGGGAATAGGTAACGATTTGGAAACGAAACTATGTCTTTTATAGTCCTTTTGTTGTCTTGAAAACAAGACTTATAGGTAATAAAAAAACCTACAAATCGCTGATTTGTAGGTTTTTGTCCACTTACTGTCCTGTTTTGTCCAGTAGGTTCAGCGGAGAAAGCGGGATTCGAACCCGCGAAACCCTTTAGGGGTTTACACGCTTTCCAGGCGTGC
>ERZ779840.2672-NODE-2672-length-15013-cov-4.357133_pt1 | contig 15013 bp, 10 predicted proteins | sample MGYA00511561_ERZ779840 | MGnify/ENA primary metagenome ERZ779840 (study PRJEB29588, sample SAMEA2162036) | human gut metagenome | biome: human gut; feature: human-associated habitat; material: faeces | place: Denmark | collected 2008/2010 ...
CATCCTGCCTCTGCGTCCCCTGCGTGACTGCGGCTTCACCGAGGCTGACTTCAAGATCTTCCCCCAGTCCGTGGAGACCAACCAGCAGCGCCTGATGACCAACGCCTACTATCCCTTCGATTTGGAGAGCGAAGAGGCCATCTACCGCAAGTGCTATTGATCCCAGCGGATTATCCACTGAAAAAAATCTGCGGCGGCCAGCCGCTCCTCTCCTCTGAGAGAAACGGCTGACCTCGCAGAACCCCCGACAGGTGATCGTATTTACGATGCCTGCCGGGGGTTTTCGTTTTGACCGCAGCCTGTCGGCAGAATCAATATGGTGGCTGGCCGGGAGGAATAGGCTGCCGCCCGCCCATACGGGCAGTCTGCGGTGCACCGTTTTTTTCCAAAATTTTGTTCTTGACAATTGATGTCCCCCTCTGTGCAATCGTTCTAAATAGAACGTTAATAAAAGGAGAACCTATGCACTTTTGGGATCAGCATAAAACCATCACGCGGTATTATGAGATCCTGATGTCATCCGTGTGCGAGAAACATCAGCTCAAGCATCTGGAATATGATATTCTGATGTTTTTGCACAACAATCCCCAGTATCGCACGGCGGCAGATATTGTCAGGGTCCGGAAATCCACCAAGTCCCACGTGTCCACCTCACTGAAAACTCTTGAGGACAGGGGCTTTATCGCAAAAAAGACAGACCCGGTAAACAAAAAGCACATTGAGCTTGATCTGCTGGAACCGGCAAATGAGATCGTCCGGGACGGGCTTCTGGCCCAGCGGCAGTTCACGGAGCAGATGCTCCGGGGCCTGACGCCGGAGGACATCGCCGTTTGCAAGCGCGTATTTCAGCAGGTATGCAGCAATGCAGAAGCATGCATCAAACAGAAAGGATAAAACATGGATCACAAAACCCATCAGCCCCAAATGCCCGATATTATGGAGGCCATATTTGATGCAGTATATCTGTTGTTCGACCTCGTAGCAGGCATCGTATTTTTCGCCATGGCGCAAGGCCGCCCCCTGTTTGTTCTCTACGGCATCCTGACCCTGACCCTCTGCGGCGGCGATGCCTTCCACCTCGTTCCCCGGATCTTCCGGGCGTTCCGTGGAAGCACCCCCAAGATCAAGCATCTGATGGGCACCGGCCTGCAGATCTCCTCCATCACGATGACGGCGTTCTATGTGATCTTGCTGTTCATCTGGAAGCTCACCTTCCCGGACTTTACCGCCCCTGCTGCCGTTGAAGTGATGATCTGGGCCTCCGCCATCATCCGGATCGCCGTGTGTCTGCTGCCCCAGAACAACTGGTGCACCGACGAGGGCAATTTGAAGCTGTCCATCCTCCGGAACGGTGTATTCGCCGTCACCGGCATCGGCGTCATCATCCTGTACGCCATTTCCGGGAACGCCGGCGGGTATCACATGACGAAAATGGTGGCGGCCATCCTGATCTCTTTCGGCTGCTATCTGCCCGTCACGCTGTTCAGCAAAACGAAACCCAAGGTGGGCCTGCTGATGATTCCCAAGACCTGCGCGTATATGTGGATCATCGCTATGGGCCTGCAGCTTTTGGGTTCCTGGAACGGCTGATTCAATCAAGATCAAAAAATTTTCGGGTGCAGTGCACCCGGAAATTTTTTATTATCCCAATTCCTTTGTCCGGCGATAGGCCGCTTCCACAGCGGCGATCGCCGCCCCACGGAATCCCCGGTCCTCCAGCGCCGCCACACCGGCGATGGTACTGCCGCCGGGACTGCACACGGCGTCCTTCAAAGCGCCGGGGTGCTCTCCCGTTTCCAGCAGCAGGGACGCGCTGCCCAGAAGCATCTGGGCGGCGTACCGCATAGCCTTGGCACGGGGCACGCCGCACTTCACCGCCCCGTCTGCCAGCGCCTCCACAAACACATAGGCATAGGCGGGGCCGCAGCCGGACACGGCGCTGGCCGCGTCGATCAGATGCTCCGGCAGGTCATCCAGCAGGCCGGATTCTGCCATCAGAGCTTTGAAGGCCGCCAGTTCCTCCGCCGTTACACGGTCATTTGCCGACACCAGCATCAGCCCCTGTCCCACGGCGCTGGGGGTGTTTGGCATGATGCGGATGATCTTCTTCTCTCCGCCCAGCATCTCCGCCAAGCGGTCCAGACTGACGCCCGCCAGCATGGAGACAAAAACAGCGTCAGACGCCGCAATGTCCTCCGCCAGCTTTGCCGTCACACCGGCAAACATCTGGGGCTTCACTCCCCAAAACACGAATCGGCTCTTCCGCAGGATCGCTTCTGCCGTCTCCGCAGCGCAGCCGATGGATGCCGCCGCCTTTGCGGAGTGCTCCGCCGTAGAGCAAGCCACGGCCACCGCCGCCCCGCCCACGGTCTTCACCGCTGCCCGCGCCAGCGCGCCGCCCATATTTCCAGCGCCGATAAAACCGGCCTCATACTGATATGCCATAAGCCTCTCCTTACCGGGTCTGTCCGCTGCCCCGAATGATGTATTGATAGGTGCTCAGTTCGTCCAGCCCCATCGGGCCGCGGGCATGGAGCTTCTGGGTGGAAATGCCCATCTCGCAGCCGAGGCCGAACTCGCCGCCGTCAGTGAACCGGGTGGAGACGTTGACGTACACCGCCGCGCTGTCCACTCCGTTGACAAATTTCTCCGCGTTGGCGTCGTTCTCCGTCACGATGGCCTCGCTGTGGTGGGTGGAGTGGGCCTGAATGTGCTCGATTGCCTCGTCCACGCTGTCCACTACCCTGACCGCCAAAATGTAGTCCAAAAATTCCGTGTCAAAATCCGCCGGGCCAGCCGGCGTTCCGGGAATCACGGCGGCAGCCCTTGGGTCCAGCCGCAGCTCCACGGGGATCTGCCCCGCGGCTGTCCGATCCTCTACCAGTGCCTTCCGCAGCATGGGCAAAAACCGCTCCGCCACGGCGCTGTGGACCAGACACACCTCCTCGGCGTTGCACACGGAGGGGCGGCTGGTTTTGGCGTTGACAATGATCTTCACCGCCTTGTCCAAATCGGCGTATTCGTCCACATATACATGGCAGATACCGGTGCCGGTCTGGATGCAGGGCACCGTCGCCTGCTCCACGCAGGCCCGGATCAGTCCCGCCCCGCCCCGGGGGATCAGCAGATCCACCAGCCCGTCCGCCGTCATCAGAACGCGGGCGCTCTCATGACTGGTATCCTCCAGAATATTCACGATGTCCGGGTCGCCGCCCACGGCGGAAATCCCCTGCTTCAGCGCCTTTACGATGGCGGTGGAGGTGCGGACGGCCTCTTTCCCGCTGCGGAGAACGCAGACGTTGCCGCTTTTCACTGTCAGTGCCGCCGCATCGGAGGTGACATTGGGGCGGCTCTCGTAAATGATCGCCACCAGTCCCAAGGGCACCTGCTTTTTATAGATGGTCATACCGTTGGCGTGGTGTGTTTCCGACAAAATCCGCCCGGTATGATCCGGCAGCTTCACCGTAGCCCGGATACCCTCCGCCATAGCAGCGATGCGGCTCTCATCCAGCCGCAGCCGGTCCAGCATCACATCGGAAATGCGGCCCCGGGCCGCTTCCAGATCCGTTTCGTTGCAGGTCAGGATCTCCGCCGTGTGGTCCACGAGGCTGTCCGCCATGGCGGTCAGGAAGTGGTTTTTCGTCTCCGCGTCCGCGTCCCGGAGGGCGCTCCAAGCGGCTTTCGTTTTCCGAATGATATCCAACGTAGTCATTTGCTCACCTTCTTTGCCAAAAATCGGGTGCCGATGGGTTCTCCCTCTACGATGCCGTACAGCAGATCCGGGTTCCAGCCGTTGGCGATCACCATTTCGCAGCCCGCCTCCGTGGCGATCTGCGCTGCATGGAGTTTTGTCACCATGCCGCCGGTACCCAGTTCGGAGCCGCTGCCCCCCGCCAAAGAGAGGATTTTCTCGTCGATCTCCGACACTTCATGGATCAGTTTCGCATCCGGGTTCTTATGGGGATCGCTGTCATACAGACCGTCAATATCCGACAGGAGGATCAGCAGCTCCGCTCTCGTTGTGGCGGCCACCACAGCGGAAAGGGTATCATTATCGCCCACGGCGATCTCCTCCGTGGAAATCGTGTCATTCTCGTTGATGATGGGCAAGGCCCCCAGCTCCAACAGGCGGTCCAGGGTGTTGTGGAAGTTCTCCTTCCTCCTGCCGCCGTCGGCAATGTCCGGCGCGGTGATCAGAAGCTGGGCCACCGTATGATTGTATTCGGTGAACAGCTTGTCATACACATACATCAGCTCGCACTGTCCCACCGCCGCCGACGCCTGCTTGGTTGGCATATCGTGGGGCCGCTCCCGGAGGTTCAGCTTGCCGAAACCCATGGCAATAGCGCCGGAGGACACTAAAATAATCTCGTGGCCCGCGTTTTTCAGGTCACTGAGCACTCTGCACATCCGCTCCACCCGCTGAATATTCAGCCGCCCGGTGGCATAGGCCAGTGTGGAAGTCCCCACCTTGACTACGATTCTCATAGATCGTTCCCCTTTCCATCCGCCGCAATCGGTTTCTCCGGGATTCGGAGCCGCAGTCAAGAGACTTTGGCGCCGCCCTCTTTTTTGCCGATTTTATACCAGAATGCCGTATCCGTCAAGGCGTCCGGTCCTCCCTTTGACAATTTTTACAAAAAGCTTTACAATAAGGGAAAATTTGTGTATACAGGCGTCTCCGACGCCGGGAAAGGCTGATCCTATGGAACGTTCCTCCGGTATTCTGCTGCCCCTGTTTTCTCTGCCCTCCCCCTACGGTATCGGCACTATGGGCCTCGCGGCTTATGACTTTGCCGATCTGCTCCACGCCGCCGGTCAGCGGTACTGGCAGATGCTCCCCCTCGGTCCCACCAGCTACGGCGATTCCCCCTACCAGAGTTTTTCCTCCTATGCGGGCAATCCCTATCTCATTGATTTGGATTTGTTGATCGAGGATGGGCTTCTGACGGAGCAGGAGGTCTGTGACCGGGACTGGGGAGAAGATCCCCGCCATGTGGACTACGGCAAGCTCTATGAAAACCGTCTGGACCTGCTGAAAAAGGCGGCGGAACGAGGCTGGATGCGGGATAGCGGCGCGGTGGCGGGCTTTACAGAGAAAAACGCCTCCTGGCTGCCGGACTACGCCCTGTTCATGGCCCTCAAGCGGCATTTCGGCATGAAACCCTGGCAGGAATGGCCCGATGAGGCTGTCCGGCTCCACGATCCTGCGGCTCTGGCCCGGTACCGGGAGCTGCTGCGGGAGGATGTGGAGCTGTTCACCTATATCCAATTTCTGTTCTTCCGCCAGTGGACCGCCTTGAAGTCCTATATCAACAGCCTTGGCATCGGTATCATCGGCGACCTGCCTATTTATGTGGCCATGGACTCCGCTGACGTCTGGGCGGAACGATCCATGTTCCGTCTGGACAGCCGGGGCGTTCCCACAGAGGTGGCCGGTGTTCCGCCGGACTACTTCTCCAAGGACGGCCAGCTTTGGGGCAATCCGCTCTACGATTATGACGCCATGAAGCGGGACGGCTTCGGCTGGTGGATCCGCCGGGTGGACGGCGCCGCCAGACTGTATGACGTGATCCGCATTGACCATTTCCGGGGCTTCGCCAGCTATTGGGCGGTGCCCTACGGTTCTCCGACCGCCAAAACCGGCCGCTGGGTCAAGGGGCCGGGGCTGGATCTGCTGAACGTCCTCACCGGCTGGTTCCACGGCATCCACTTCATCGCAGAAGATCTGGGTGAACCTTCTCCCGACGTGACGAAGCTGCTGGCGGATTCCGGTCTGCCGGGGATGCGGGTTCTGGAATTTGCCTTTTCCCCCACAGCGGACAGCGCCTATCTCCCCCATAACTGCGTAGAGAACTGCGTGTGCTATGCCGGGACTCATGACAACGCCCCGCTGGCCCTGTGGCGTCAGGAGGCAGAGCCGGAGGAGATCGACTTTGCCGTGCAGTATCTGGGGCTCAATGAGCGGGAGGGCTTCAACCGGGGCGTGCTCCGGGGCGGCATGACCTCCCCCGCGTCCCTGTTCGTGGCCCAGATGCAGGACTGGCTGGAGCTTGGCGAAGGCAGCCGGATCAACACCCCCGGCACAGGCCGGGACAACTGGCAGTGGCGGCTCCTTCCCGGTGAACTGACAGTGAAACTGATCGGCGACATTCGGGAGATGACCCGGATCTATGGCCGTCTCCCCGCCAAGCAGTCCAAAACTTAAGCGATATACGAACCGTCCCCGGAGGCTTTCAAGCCTCCGGGGACGGTTTTTGAACTATTTGGCAGAAAAATCTGCTTTACAGACGGTTTTACAGTTTTTTCAGATGCTTTCCGGCAGCCTTCAGCATCAGCTTCTTCGTACCGCCCTCGAAGGCCACCTCCGCCAGGGCGTCGCCGCCCATAGGCTTCACAGACACCACAGTGCCCTTGCCGAAAGCGGTGTGCTCCACCTGGTCTCCCTGACTGAGCTGGATCAGTCCCACCGACGGTGCGGCAGGGGTACTGCCCCGGCTGCTGGTGCGGAGGGTCTGGGCCACGGGTTTGGTGCTCTTGTAGGTATGGACGCCACCGCTGACATAACCGCCGGAACGGCCCGAGCTTCCGCTGTAAGAACTGCCGCCGAAGGAACCTCCGCCGAAATCATCGCCCCAGCGGCTTCCGCCGAAGCCGTCCTCGTCATAGGTGCCGAATTTCGGTTCCGGCTTGCTCTCCCAGCGCATATCCTCTGCCGGGATCTCATCTAAAAAGCGGCTGGACTTGTTGGCGCTGGTGCGGCCGTAGAGCATCCGCTGGCGGGCGTTGGTCATCACCAGTTTTTCCCGCGCGCGGGTCATGGCCACATAGCACAGCCGCCGTTCTTCTTCCAGCTCTTCCTCGTCATACATGGAGGCCGCGCCGGGGAAGATTCCCTCCTCCATGCCCACCACATACACCACCGGGAATTCCAAGCCCTTGGCAGAGTGAATGGTCATCATGGTCACACAGTTGTCATCCGCCTCCACACTGTCCAGATCCGTGTACAGGGCGATCTCGTTCAGGAACCCGGACAGGGTGGCGTCCTCCGGGTCCTGCTCCAAAAAGCCCAGAATGTTGGACTTCAATTCCTGCACGTTTTCGATGCGGCCCCGGCTCTCCATGTCCTTTTTCTCCTCCAGCGCCCGGACGTAGCCGGTCTGGTTCAGGACTTCATCGTAAAATTCCGGCAGGGCCAGCGTCCCTCCGGCCCGGCGCAGGCCGTCGATCAAATCGGCGAACTTTGTCAGCTTGCCCGCCGCGGTTTTCAGGGTGGGGAACAGGTCCGCGTTGCGGATGATCTCGTAGAGGGACGCCCCCTGCTCTGCCGCCAACTCCGCCACCTTGTCCATTGTGGTCGCGCCGATGCCTCTTGTGGGCGTATTGATGATGCGGCGGAGCCGCAGATCGTCCATGGGGTTATTCAGCACGCACAGGTAAGCCAGCATATCCTTGACCTCCGCCCGGTCGAAGAACTTCATGCCGCCCACAACTTTATAGGGGATGGCGTTGCGCTTCAGAGCGTATTCCAGTGCGTTGGACTGGGCGTTCATCCGGTAGAGAATGGCGGTATCCCGGAAGCTCCGGCCCCGGTTGACCCCCATGAGGATGTCCCCGGCCACAAAGTTTGCCTCGTCTCCCTCGTTGAAGCTGGTCTTTACCGTCACCACGTCGCCGCTGCCGTTATCCGTCCAGAGGGTCTTGCCCTTCCGTCCCTCGTTGTTCTTGATGACGGCGTTGGCGGCATCCAGAATGTGCTGGGTGGAGCGGTAATTCTGCTCCAGCCGAATGACCCGGGCGTCCTTGTACTGCTTTTCAAAATTCAGGATATTTTCGATGTTGGCGCCCCGGAACCGGTAGATGGACTGGTCATCGTCACCCACCACGCAGAGGTTCCGGTGTCCCCCGGCCAGCAGGCCGGTGAGGAGATATTGCAGGTGGTTGGTGTCCTGATACTCGTCCACCAGCACATACCGGAACTTCTTCTGGTAGTAGTCCAGCACCTCCGGCTCCTTCTGCAGCAGGGTCACGGTGTGGTAGATGATGTCGTCAAAGTCCAGGGCATTGGCGGTGCTGAGCTTTTGCTGATAAGCGGCGTAGATCTTGGCAATGCGGGTATTTTTCCAATCGTTTGTTGCCTCCGCCCGCTTCCGGAACACCTCCGGTCCCTCGTAGCGGTCCTTGGAGGCGCTGATGGCGGAGAGGACGCTGCGGATGGGGAAGGTCTTTTCGTCCAGATTCTGCTCCTTCAGAATATCCTTGATGACCCGCTTGGCGTCATCGGTATCGTAAATGGTGAAGTCCTTGTCAAAGCCAATGCGGTCAATATCCCGCCGCAGGATGCGGACGCAGGCGGAGTGGAACGTGGAGGCCCACACATCGTTGGCGGCGGGGCCGAGACGGGCCGCCAGCCGCTCCTTCAATTCTCCCGCCGCCTTATTGGTGAAGGTGATGGCGATGATCTCCCATGGCCGGGGGGCGTCCACGGCACAGAGCCGGTGGACCCGGCGAACCTCGTCACCGTCTGGCCGATCCGGGAAGTGCTCCAAAAAGTCCAGATCCTCCTCCGTGGCCCAGTCGGGGACCTCGTCGCTGTCGCTGCCCCGGCCATAGGTCAGCAGGTTGTAGACCCGCTGGATCAGCACCGTGGTCTTGCCGCTGCCCGCCCCCGCCAGCAGCAGGAGAGGTCCCTCGGTGGTCATAGCCCCTTGACGCTGCATGGGGTTCAGCCGGGCCAGATCCCGGGCGATCACCGCTTTCCGGGCGGTCACATACCGTTGTTCAAAGTCAGTCATGCTGTTCTCCATTCTCTCTGTTTTCTCAAACTGACCTCTATTTTACGGCAAAAAGCGGCCGCGGTCAACGGCGGAACCGCCGATTTTTCCGTATCCGTTTTGTAACCAAATCAAGGTTGACATTTGTCTACCTTTTTGCTACGCTGGTGGTGTAAGAGGTAGACAACTGTATACCAAGCGAGGTGCGCTATGAAAATTGATCTCTCCAACAGCGAATGGAAACTGATGAACCGCCTGTGGCAGACCTCTCCCATGACCATCACGGAACTGACTGCCGCCTTAAAAGAGGAAACCGGCTGGTCAAAAAACACGGTCATCACCATGCTCTCCCGTCTGGAGGGCAAGGAGGCCGTCCGCCACGAGGAAGGCCGTCGGGCCAAGCTGTATTTCCCCGCCGTGGACCGGGAGGACGCCATTGAGGCGGAAACCGAGACCTTTTTGGATAAGATCGGCGGGCTGGGCCTGCTGATGAGCGCCATGGTGGAAAAAAACGCCCTGACAGAGAATGACATTGCGGAGCTGTCCGCCATTTTGGAGAAAGCGGGTGGAAAACTATGAAAGAGATCCTGTTGACTTCTTCCGTTCTGATCCTTGCCCTGCTGCTTTTGCGGCTGCTGTTCCGAAAAACCATCTCCCGCCAGGTGCAGTACGCCCTGTGGGGGCTGGTGGCGCTGCGGCTGCTGGTGCCGGTCAGCCTGCCCGCCATGGAGCACAACGTCCTGACGGCGGCGGAGCCGGTAACGGCCCGGATCACCGCCCCGGCCCTGTATGTGACCCCCTACCGGGAGACCATTGTCTCCGCCCCGCCGGGCGTCTTCCAAACCCCCGCCCCCTATCAGTCCTTCCGGGTGGACACCGCCACAGAGGACAGCACCGTGACGTTTACCGACGGGAAAAATGTCACCCATTCCATCGAGTATAAAAGTCAGATCCCTCTGACCCCCGTTCTGAAAGCCGTCTGGCACGCCGGGATGTATGTCATGGCGGCGTGGTTCCTGCTTGCGAACCTCCGCTTCATGCTCCGTCTCCGCCGGAGCCGGAGACCCTACCCGGTGGAAAACTGCCCCTATCCGGTGTATCTGACGGCGGAGCTGCCATCCCCCTGTCTATTCGGCCTGTTTCACCCCGCTGTCTACCTGACCCCCGCCGCCGTGGAATCCCCGGAGACCCTGCGGCACGTTCTGATCCACGAGACCACCCACGCCCGCCATCTGGACCCCCTGTGGAGCCTGCTGCGGTGCGTGTGTCTGGCGGTGTACTGGTTCGACCCGCTGGTGTGGGTGGCCGCCCATCTCTCCCGCTGCGACTGTGAACTGGCCCGCAAATTTGTGCTGGTCATCCCCTTGACGGAAAAGATGAACGCGGATGAAGGCGCGCTGCGGCAGCTGGGAGAATCGGAGCGCATCCCTTACGGCCAAACGCTGCTGCGGCTGATCCCCGTGGCCGGACGGCCGGAAAGCCCCATGCTCTCCGCCACCACCATGACGGCAGGAAAGCGGGAATTGAAGGATCGCGTCACCCGCATCGCGGAGAACCGCCGCACCGTGGGCGTCGCTCTGCTGGCGGTGGTGACCGCCGCCGCGCTGGTATGCGCCCTCACCTTCACCGGGGCAAAGCCCTCCGTGCGGTCTCTGACCGGCGAGGAGCTGTCCGGGTACGCGCTGGCGTTCAACACCGCTGACCGCTGGCAGGACTCTGCCGGGAATGACTGCACCCTCCGTCCTGTCCAGTTTTTGACCTCCGTCTATGACGATCCCATGAAGATCGATATGTATCACCTGTTTTACAACGGCGTTTCACCGGAACAGCCAATTTCCGCCGCAGAACGGCAAGAGCTGGTGGACACCTGCTATGACGGCTATGACCCGGAGGTGGATCTCATCAAAATCACCGCGGAGCAGGCGGATCACGTTCTGGTGCGCTGGGTCGATCTGCCCCTGGCAGAAACCGACGCGCTGAGTATGGGCAGCTTTGCCTATCTTGCAAATTATGACGCCTATTACCACTTCCACGGAGACACCAACGCCCTCGGTGATGTCTGTTTCTATGCCGGGGAGCGGAGCGGCGATACCATGACCCTCTACTATCAGCCGGAGCAGTGCGGCGTGCAGCTCGTGGATACCGCCGGTTCCGGGGAGGAGGTCTGGGCCAAGGTCACGGTGGCCCCCCAGCCGGGCGGCGGCTTTAAACTCCGCTCCAACCAGCTTTGCGCCCGGCCGGACGCTCTGCTGTCCTCCCGCCCCCTGACCGGCGAGGAGCTGGCCTTTTTCAACACGCAGTTTTTCAACAGTCAGACCACCAACGAATCCGGCGGCGTGCAGCACACGCTCCACAACCAGTTCCTCACCTGCCTGTATGCCGGCCCTCAGGACATCAACCTGTTCGACCTGTTCTACAACGGCGCCGGTACATGGGATGCGCCCAGTCAGGTGGAGCTGGAGCAGCTGGGCGTGTTAGCGGAGGACGGCAGCCAGATCTGCCCTACTTATAAGCTGACTACGGCGGCTATGGACGCCTTTCTGCTGGAAAACACCGGCCTGACGCTGGCGCAGACCAACAAGGTGGATCTGGACGCGTTTGACTACCTGCCGGACTATGACGCCTACTATCTGACCAAGGGCGACACCAACTACCGCTCCGTCACCTTTACCAGTGGCGAGCGGGAGGGCAGCTATATCCGGCTTTACTGGAAGGATTATTTCTACGGCAGCGAAACCAATGAGTGCGTCATTCTGCTGGACCGGGGGGATGGACAGTATTGGTTCGTGTCCCATCTGCTGGTGGACAGCGACATTCCCTCCGCCTTTGCCTACCCGGAGGAGGAACCGTGGCTGACGATCCCCCTGGATGGTCTGCGGGCTTATGAACCGCAAAAAATGGCGCTTGCCCGCCATTCTGATGACTGCGCCCAGCGGGGGGCCGGATTCATCATTGACAGCGATGATGGCAATGATGCGCACTCCGTCCGGATCTACCGTTCCACTGACGGCAACGTCTACGCGGCGGTCATGCAGGCCGAAGCCGCCGGACGGAACGGTATGGCGGAGTGGGAGGCCGACGTATTTTTCACCGTCCCGGCGCTGGACGGCTGGAATGATGTCAACGATGTTCGGCTGTTCTTCTTCCACGATCTGCTGGGTCACAGCGGCTTTACGGTGTCCTATTCGGACTATCTCACCGGCGGGCCGGGTCGGGGCGGCTACATCGACACCGTCACGGATTACTACTATCTGGACAACAGCGGTACTCCCTACCTGCTGGCCCATGCCAAGGGGGACGCCCAGCTCATCGACCTGAATGGGGACGGTGCGCTGGAGCTGTGTACTGCCTCCGGTGCTTCCGGACAGATCTTCTTCCTGCGGGACGGCCGGTATTACGAAGCTGACGTCAAGGCTCTTTTGCAGGATGCCTGGCCGGAAATGAACTACTGGGATCACGCCAGCTGGGATCTCAACTACCGCCGCCTGACCGTCCGCGGTTTTGTGTCCATGCCTGCGTGGGCCACGGTGGAGCATCCCCAGCCCGACGCCGATTTCACCCGCTATCTCTACTACCGGGATGGGGAACTGCTGGTCTACAAGCCTGATAAGGACAGCCAGACAGCGGATCATGTAGTCGGAACGCCCGATGTACCGGAGCCTGTTCTGGCCGCAGCCAAGGCCACCGTACAGAAAGCCTATCAGGACTACAAAAACGGCGGATTCGACTCCGGCGCCGACCTTGATAACTGGCGGGTGGAGTATTTGTCGGAATCGTGGCGCCGGGCCTATCCCACCGGAGCGCTCATCGCCTATGACCTGAATTACGAGTACCACGCCCAAAAGCCCGCCAACGTTATGCTGGCCGGCGGGGCCTATGTGGACGAGGACGGCTGGCTCATGCCGGACTATCCCTACTGCCACTATCTGTTTTTCATCGAGCGGAACGGTCAATACACCTTCCTTGAGGAACAGATGATCAATGACGCCGGCCCCGGCTCCGAGATCTTTGAGGCAGAGATGCAGCGCTGGGCGGTGGAACTGGGGTTGTCCTCCGTGGCGGATACCACGCCGGAGGAATTGCTGCACCAGCTTTACGACGGCATGGGCGGCCAATTCCTGACCCAGCTCAGCACCATGAGCGAAACGGACCGGCAAACCGTATGCCAGAAGCTGGATGTCATTTTGCAGGAGGGCACAGCGGAGCAGCAGAGCCTTTATCTGGATGCGGTGCAGACCATGGCGTGGTGTTCTCACTCCTTTGACGGCGCTCAGCGGGAGGCCTACGACTACTTTCTGGAGCATTCCGCCCGCTCGTCTCAGGCGGCCTACCGGGCGCAGGCTGTGATGGACGCACTGACCGGCGGCGGAGCGGTGCAGATGCGTTTGGAACCTGCCGACGGCGTCCGGGGCGGCGACTATACCGTTGGCGTTTCCGACGGCAGCGGTGCTGTCCGGGCGCAGGGCTTTTCCGGCAGCTTTTACTGGGCCACGGCCTCGGACAGCGATCCCTCCGGCAGCAGCATCACCCTGCAAAGCCCGGACGGACGCTGCACCATTACCGCGTGGGAGAATTCCTCTATCGTGCGCTGCGAGGAACCGGGGGAAACCGCATGGCTGATGGCGGCCTCCACCTCCTCTGCCCCATATGACGGCAACACCGTGTTTACCTATCTGCGGAAGTGGTACGATGAGGCGGAATTCAACGCGCTGGTGGACAGATTGATCGTTCCGGCGGATGGCCGGAACCGGGAGGAACTGGCCCAGAGCTGGCTGGACGCCGTGGGCGATGTGACCATCCATCAGGTGACGCCGGGCAGCAAGTACGAAAATTCCTTCGTGCAGAACCGGGTCACGGTGGAAAGCGCGGAACCGGCGGCCGGTCTGTATGACCCGGAACTGCTGGCAGGCCTGCATTTCACCTTCACCAACGAGCGCATTTTCGTGCCGGGGAACTACCGCTCCAAGGAGCAGCAGACGGTGAACAGCAGCGCCAGAGCTTATCATGGCGAATATGGACCCATGCCCGGCGGCGGGGCCTTTCTGGATACCCGCTCCGGCCTGCTGTACCAGACGGCGGACGGCTGGAAGGGGACGTTTGCCCCCTGAGGGGGATCTTTTCAGAAAAGTCTGGCAAAAATAAAAGAACATAACCGGCGGATTCATTGACCGATTGGACGGCCGCAATGGCTGCATCCAATGAAAAGGAAGTATATGGAAAGCATGAAGCAGAAATTTTTCCGCGCCGCCGTGCCGCTGGTAATGCTGGCGGTGTCCGCGGCCCTGAGCGTATTCGTTTACCGATTACCGCAGCCGGTGCGGGAGCCGCTGCCGGTCCTCATGTATCACCACATGGTCCCGGACGGGCAGGACTGCAATGACATGACCGTGACCCCCGGCAAGTTCCGCGCCGACTTGGAGACCGTTCTGGCAATGGGCTATACGCCGGTGCTGCCCCGGGAATTGGCCGCCGGGGACGCCCTGCCGGAAAAGCCCATCCTCATCACCTTTGATGACGGCTACCGCAGCAACTACGATCTGGTGTACCCCATTTTGCAGGAGTACGGCGTGAAAGCCTGCATTTCCATCATCGTCCTCATGCCGGATCTGCCTACGGACAACTTCTGCACCTGGGGCCAGCTGCGGGAAATGACGGCCTCCGGTCTGGTGGAGATCGGCTCCCACAGCTACCGCCTCCACAACTTAGGCAGCGACGGCGGCAATTTTGAGTCCGGCGGGGCCAACGGCGTGGAGCGCCGCCCCAATGAGTCCGACGCGGATTTCCAGACCCGCGTGCTGGACGACATTCAGCTGAGCCATGACCGGATCGCCGGGGAGCTGGGCGGCGTCACCTGCTTCGCCTATCCCTTCGGCTGCTCCAACCCGGATGCCAAAGCCCTTGTGGACGAATTGTTTCCTGTGACCCTGATGACCACGCCCAAGTGTGCCGATCTGGCCAAGGGACTCCACGATCTGCCCCGGTTCACCGTTACCATGAAGACCGATCTGGAAAAACTTCTGCGCTGACCATACATCGCCCGCCCGCCTGCGTATAAACGCAGGCGGGATTTTTGTTTTCAGCTGAAGTCATTTTCTCCTCGCAGTGTTTTTTACTGTGGGCGCCGTCATTCTTCCCTTGACTTTTTGCCAGCAAAACTTTAAAATAGTAAAGTGACCTCTCTGTGAGTGGTTTGTTTTCCCCCGGAAGTCCGGGATCAGATAGAGGCGATCCCGGGATAT
>ERZ779840.2688-NODE-2688-length-14959-cov-6.064144_pt1 | contig 14959 bp, 9 predicted proteins | sample MGYA00511561_ERZ779840 | MGnify/ENA primary metagenome ERZ779840 (study PRJEB29588, sample SAMEA2162036) | human gut metagenome | biome: human gut; feature: human-associated habitat; material: faeces | place: Denmark | collected 2008/2010 ...
CTACTACTCTCTGGAGTGCTGGGGCGGCGCCACCTTCGACGCCTGTATGCGCTTTCTGAATGAAGACCCATGGGAGCGGCTGCGGACCATCCGCCAGCACGTGAAGCACACGAAGCTGCAAATGCTGTTCCGTGGCCAGAACATCCTGGGCTACAAGCACTATGCCGACGACGTGGTGGACGCTTTCTGCCGCAAGTCCATTGAAAACGGCATCGACATCATCCGCATTTTCGACGCGCTGAACGACGTGCGGAATCTGGAACAGGCCATCAAGTCCACCCGGAAGTACGGCGGTGAGGTGGAGGCCACCATGAGCTACACCGTCTCCCCCATCCACAATGAGGACTACTTCGTGAAGCTGGCCAAGACGCTGGAGGAAATGGGTGCCAGCGCCATCTGCGTCAAGGACATGGCCAACCTCCTGCTGCCTATGGACGCCTACTCCCTCATCAAGCGGCTGAAGGAGACGGTCTCCATCCCCATCCACCTCCACACCCACAACACCACCGGCACCGGCGACATGGTGAATCTCATGGCGGCCATGGCGGGCGTGGACATCGTGGACACCGCCCTCTCCCCCCTTGCCAACGGCACCTCCCAGCCTGCCACGGAGTCTCTGGTGGCCACGCTGCGGGGCACCGTCCGGGACACCGGGCTGGATCAGTCCAAGCTCAGCGACGCGGCGGCCCACTTCCGCAAGGTGGCGGCCCGTCTGCAAAACGAAGGCATTCTGGACCCCAAGGTCCTGCGGGTGGACACCAACACCCTGCTCTATCAAGTTCCCGGCGGCATGCTGTCCAACCTGATCTCCCAGCTCAAGCAGGCTGGGAAGGAGGACAAGTACTACGATGTGCTGGCGGAGATCCCCCGCGTCCGCAAGGACTTCGGCTATCCCCCGCTGGTGACCCCCACCAGCCAGATCGTGGGCACCCAGGCGGTGATGAACGTCATCGTGGGTAAGTACAAGACCTTCCCCAAGGAGTCCAAGGGACTGCTGCGGGGTGAGTACGGTGCGCTGCCCGGCGAGGTGAACCCGGAGGTCCGGGCGCTGGCAGGCATCGACCCGGAGGCGGTCATCACCTGCCGTCCGGCAGACAACATCGCCCCGGAGCTGGAAACCTACAAAGAGCAGTTCAAGGACATCGCCAAGTCTGAGGAGGACGTGCTGTCTCTGGCCCTGTTCCCCCAGGTGGCCCCTAAGTTCCTGGCCTGGCGGGACGGCCCTCACGAGGCCCCGGCTCAGCCTGCTGAAGCACCCAAGGCCCCTCCCGCCGACCCCAACGCCGTCCGGGAGCTGTTCGTGGAGTATAAATTTTAATCTTTCCCCACCGTCCCGGACCTTTTAAAAAGGTCCGGGACGGTTTTTTTCGGCTCTCCGAAACGCGGAGGGTCGGTTTGTTTTTCACAGAAAAACGCTCTGCCCCGCAACTGTTTTTTATCCGGGTGCATCAGCGCTTCTTATAGTAAATATTTGATTTTCATTCTTTTCTTGTAAAAAAAACCATTCTATAATAACCCGGTCAAAAAAAGCAATCGTATGCCGTGCGGAGCTTCCGCACGTAATTTGGGAGGCAATTCAAATGGCAAACTGCGCAATCGTAGGGATCAACTGGGGCGACGAAGGCAAGGGCCGCATGGTGGATTATCTCACCAACCACTTTGACGTGGTGGTGCGGTATCAGGGCGGCGGCAACGCCGGACATACCGTGGTGAATGACAGGGGCACCTTCGCCCTCCACCTGCTGCCCTCCGGCATTTTCCGGGAGGGTGTGGTGAACATTCTGGGCAACGGCGTGGCGCTGGACTGCGAAAACCTGCTGGCGGAGATGAACACCCTCCGGGCCGCCGGGGTGTCCATTACCCCGGAGAATCTGAAGATCAGCGACCGGGCCTCCCTCCTGCTGCCCTGGCACCGGGATCTGGACGGTCTGGAGGAAGCTCGGCTGGCTGACAAGAAGTACGGCTCCACCAAGCAGGGCATCGCCCCCTTCTATTCCGACAAGTACCAGAAAAAGACGGTGATGGCCGGAGAGCTGCTCCACCCCCAGCATTTGAAGGAGCATCTGGCAGATCTGCTGGAATGGAAGAATCTGACCCTCCAGAAGGTCTACGGCGCCAAGGGCTACACGCTGGACGAGCTGCTGGCCTGGGTGGACAAGTACTGTGAAGCAGTTAAGCCTTACATCACAAACACCACCGCATTCCTGCGGGACGCCCAGAAAGCGGGCAAATCCATCCTCTTTGAGGCCCAGCTGGGCGCCCTCCGGGACCTGGACTACGGCATTTATCCCTATACCACCTCCTCCAACTCTGTGGCGGCCTATGCGCCGGTCGGCTCCGGTCTGCCCACCGCCAAGCTGGACGAAGTGGTCGGCGTGGTAAAGGCCTATTCCTCCTGCGTGGGCGAAGGCCCCTTTGTGTGCGAATGGTTCGGGGAGGATGCGCAAAAGCTCCGGGACGCCGGCGCGGAGTACGGTGCCAAGACCGGACGGCCCCGCCGGGTAGGCCCCATTGATCTGGTGGCCACCCGCTACGGCGTGGAGGTCCAGGGCGCCACCAATATCGCCCTCACCAAGCTGGATATTCTCAGCTATATGGACAAGATTCCCGTCTGCGCCCACTATGAGCTGGACGGCCAGCAGACCGACGAATTCCCCTTCCCCGTCTGCCTCCAGGACGCCAAACCCGTCATCGAGTACGTGGACGGCTGGAAGTGCGACATCTCCAAGGTCCGCAGCTGGGACGAGCTGCCGGAAAACGCCCGAAACTATGTAGAGTATGTGGAGCAGGCCATCGGCTGTCACATCGGCTATGTGTCCGTGGGTGCGGAGCGGGACAGCCTCATCATCCGCTGACCCATCAAATCTGGACAGAACGTCCCGCTTCCTGTAAACTATTGGAAAAACGCTGGAAGGAGCCTTTATGAGCAAGGATATTTACGAATCCCCCCTGTCCTCCCGCTACGCCTCCCCCTATATGCTGCACCTGTTCTCTCCGGATATGCGGTTCCAGACCTGGCGGCGGCTGTGGGTGGAGCTGGCCCGGGCGGAGCACGAACTGGGTCTGCCCATCACCGCAGAGCAGGTGGCGGAGCTGGAAGCCCACGTCACCGACATCGACTACGCTGCCGCAGAGCAGCGGGAAAAGGAAGTCCGCCATGACGTGATGGCCCATGTCTACGCCTACGGTCTGGCGGCCCCCTCCGCGGCGGGGATCATCCATCTGGGCGCTACCAGCTGCTATGTGACGGACAATGCCGACCTGATCCTCTACCGGGACGGTCTGCGGTATCTGCGTGGGCAGATCTTATCCGTTCTGGTGAATCTGGCGGCCTTTGCCCGGCAGTACGCTGCCACGCCCACTCTGGGCTACACCCACTATCAGCCCGCCCAGCCGGTGACGGTGGGCAAGCGGGCGGCATTGTGGATGCAGGACTTCCGCTCCGATCTGGAGGAACTGGATCACGTGCTGGCCACCCTGCGCTTCTTGGGCTGCCGGGGCACCACCGGCACTGAGGCCAGCTTCATGGATCTCTTTGAGGGCGACGGGGCGAAAATCGACGAGATGAACCGCCGGATCGCCGCCGCCTTCGGCTTTGAGCGCTGCTTCTCCGTCTGCGGCCAGACCTATCCCCGGAAAACCGACAGCCGGATTCTGAATGTACTGTCCTCCATCGCCCAGAGCGCCTACCGCATGGCCAATGACCTCCGGCTCCTGCAGCATGACCGTCAGGTGGAGGAGCCTTTCGAGAAGAATCAGATCGGCTCCAGCGCCATGGCCTACAAGCGGAACCCCATGCGTTCCGAGCGGATCTGCTCCCTCAGCCGCTATCTGATGGCCGACGCCGCCAACGCCCCCATGACCGCCTCCGTTCAGTGGCTGGAACGGACGCTGGACGACTCCGCCAACCGCCGCATTTCCCTGCCGGAGGGCTTCCTCTGTGCCGATGCGGTGCTGCGGCTGTGCCAGAACGTGACCAACGGGCTGCACGTCAACGAGAAGATCGTGGACCGGGCCATCCGGGAATATCTGCCTTTCCTGGCCACGGAAAACATCATGATGGAGGCGGTGAAGCGGAGCGGCGACCGCCAGGAACTGCATGAGAAGATCCGCCAGCACTCCATGGCCGCCACCGCACGGATGAAGGAGGGCGAATCCTGCGATCTGCTGGACCGTCTGGCCGCAGACCCGGCCTTTGGCATGACCCGTGCGGAGCTGGACGCCGTGATGGAGCCGTCCCTGTACATCGGCCGCTGCAAAGAGCAGGTGGAACGCCTGCTGGCGGAGTACGCCCCCCTGCTGACGGACGCTCAGACCGCCGATGGCGCCATCAGCCTGTAAATACTAAAAAAAGATGCTCCAGCACTTAAACGACGGGCGGATAGCGAAATTTTCATGTAGGATACGGTGCGGTCTCCGAGGGAGGCCGCACCGTGTCTTGTTTTACGTGAAAATCTTGGGTCACTTCACGCGGAAGTCGTAAACTTCCGTGGGCTCTGGCGGATTCCATCCATTGCCGCCCGCAGTTCCGTTTCTGTCGGAATGGTGAACAATCCCACGGCGGTGAAATAAATGTCCACCTTGACCTTCTTGGTTCCCTTGTCCTTGCTGTGGACTTCGATGCGGCGGATCAGCGCGTTGACGATTTCCGGCGTGAGCTGCCGGATGTCCGTATAATCCCGCAGCGCTTACATCAGCAGCCTTAAATCCACCTTGGTCTGCTCCGCGTCCAGCAGTTCCTTCTTGCCGTCAGCTATGAGTTCCAGCAGTTCCTTCTGCTCGGTTTCGTAGTTGGCGGTCATTTTTGTAAACCACTCGTCGGTGATTTTGCCGGAGATATTCGCCTCAAACAGTCCCTCGATAGCCTTGTCAGTGGCTTGAACGCGCTGCTCGCTGGTGGTGGTCTGCTTCAGTCTTTGTACCTCGGCCTGTCGTGCAGCGGTGTTGTTCTTCACCAACAGATACAGAAAAATCGGCTCATAGCACCGTGCAAAATCGGCAAGGTCGCTGACGGCCTCCGCCACGATCTGTTCCAGCACCGAATTTCGGATATATCGGGATTTGGGCGTCTGTCACGCATACCTCACGCCATAGAACCCTCTGGGGATAGACTCCGGCACCCCGTTATGCTTATAACTCGTTGTTATTGTGTTCATCCAAACTCCTTTCTCGAACCAGGCGGCCGGTTATCTGATTTGTTTGATGACGCAGGGCAGCAAAAAAGCAGCCCTCAATGGACTGCCTTTCGCATTGGACATATTTAAGTTTGAGCTATCCGCTCACAGTTCTTTCAGCAGGAACGCCATATACAATGGAAGTGTGAGGAGCTGTTCTGTGCGTCCTACATTGTAGTCCCCCAGCTTGATTGCCTGGCTGACATGATACTTTTCAGGATGGCGCAGGATTGTTCTGGTGCTTTTCGCATTCCCTGTGGACGCTTTGACCTCCACCAATGTGCATTGTCCTTTATAACGGATCACAAAGTCCACTTCCAAACCGCTGTCTTTGTGGAAATAGTAAAGTTTTCGTCCCATCTTACCGAAAACATCCGCAATCAGATTTTCAAAAATCGCGCCTTTATAGCCGTAAAGATTTCCTTGCAGGATGTCGTACTGTGTGCCATCCTCCAGCATACTGACAAAAAGGCCGCAGTCCCGCATATACACCTTGAATATATCTTCTTCGGCGTTCCCATCCAAAGGCAGTTCCGTAATACTCAGATTATAGCAGCGGACAATGATACCGGCATCCTCGATCCACTGAAGGCTCCCAGCATATTTTGATGCGGTTGAACCTTTTTTGACAACGGAGTATTGAAATTTCTTATTTTCTTTACTGAGCTGTTTCGGGATAGACTGAAAGCACTCCTTGATTCGTGATTTGTCCTTCTTCTCGGCGTACTTCACCATATCGTCCTCATAGGAGCGGACAATATCGCGCTGGATTTGCAGTACCTCGTCCATTTGCTTCGTACCTACAAAAGTCTGTACGGCATCCGGCATACCTCCGACAACCACATATTGCAGGAGCAACTGTTTCATACGGTTGTGCAGTGCCTCCGGGACAGGAGTCTCTTTCTGCAAGCACTTTTTTAACATATCAATTACAGGGTCAGCAATCCCATTAGCCCACAGAAATTCTTCAAAATCCAGAGGGTACATATCAATCACCGTTTCCGATCCGACTGGAACAGATTTCGGTTCTTTTCCATATCCCTTCACGCCCAGCAGAGAGCCGGTGCCTATCACATCATAGCGTCCATCAATTCGGAAAAATTTCAGGGCGGTCCGGGCCTCCGGGCACTCCTGAATCTCGTCCAGGATCAAGACTGTACTTCCACTTTCAAACACTGCCTCGCTGCCCAGCAGGGCGGACAGCATCATCACAATTGTGTCCACTTCCAGGGACCCGGCAAATACAGAGGCATAGTCTGGATTTTCAAAAAAATTCAGGTACACAACATTTCTATAGTTTTTCTTTGCAAAGTCAAGGACAGAAAATGTCTTTCCGCACTGCCGGCAGCCCTTGATAATCAATGGCTTGCGATTTTCTGTGTTTTTCCAGTCAATCAGTTTCTGCTCAATTTTTCTTTTCAGCACGACAGTTTCGCCTCCCGTATTCTGTTCTATTCTAGTATAGCCGAGAACAGAAACTTTTTCAAGGGAGTTTTTGCATGAACCGCAAACTTTTTCAAGTGACTTTTATCGACAAATATCAACTTTTGTAGCAGTCAAGAAAAGTAGACATGAGGAATATTTTTGCGGAAGTTGTTTTTTCAAAAGTGGACACTGACAATAATTTTTGCCAAAATTCTTTTTCAAAAGTGGACATGATGATTCGATACCCTGCATGGTCCTTGCTTGCAAGGGATGCGGCTCCTCACCGGATCATTCCCGCAAGGTAGTCCCAGAAGGCGCTGACCATGCTCTGATCGCTGATGACGAAGGCTGACATGGGTGCATTGAGGGCCGCCTTGTCCGTTAAAAGCAGATTCAGCATCCCATCTGCATTCTGCTGGACGGAGAAGGAAATGAGGGCGGCGGTGTTGGCATAACCGGTTGCCATACGCCCCTCCGATAAAACAAAATCAGAAAAAACACAAGGAGGAATCTGATCGCTCATCCTGATTACCGTTGCACAGGTCTTACGGCTCATTTTTGCAAATAGTTTATTTGAATCGACGGGAATCCCCTTACAATGCATATCTAATAGCCTAAGATACACAGCAGCAGGAAGCCATTCCGCAAAGCTGCAGGTTACCCAGACAGCCCGGAGTCCTTTGCGGAAAACTTTTGAAGGGGAGCGATTTTTATGAAAAAGCGCGTATCAGCGATCCTCCTGGCACTTGTGTTGGTGTTCGGGCTTCTGCCCGCCACGGTCTTTGCCGCTGGAGGGATGGGCACGGCAGTCTATGTCCGCAGCGACGGCAATGATACGACCGGTGACGGCTCAGCGGACAAGCCCTACGCCACGCTGGCCAAGGCGGTCGACGCAGCGAATGACGGCGCGACGGTCTATGTGATGAGCGACCTGGCCATGACGGAGTGCGCCCGCTTTTACAGCAAGTCACTGACGATCACCAGCGATGAGAACGGGCCTTACACCATCACACGCGGCAGTCCTTTTTACCAGCAGGCGGATGATGCCCGCAGCTGGTACAACCCCGCCATGGTCGAGGTGCAGACGCACACCGGCGGTGAGGGCGCCGGCCTAACCCTGACGAACATCGTTTTTGACGATGCCGGCAAGACAAGCGGCACGGTGTTTGCTCAGGCCGTCAGTGATGGTTCAATCGACAACAAGACCTGTGTGCAGGACGCCATCATCGCCTCCAACGCCACCGTTCCCAGCACGATCACGCTGGGCGCTGGCGCGGTGCTGCAAAACTTCGGTGGTATGTCGGCGGTGCGCGTCACGGGCGCTGCCAGACTGGTGATGCAGTCCAGCAGCGTGATCGAGGATACTTCGTCGATCATAAGAAGCAGAGGTGCGGCAGGTTCCGTCGGCCCCGCCGGTGCGGTCTGGCTGCAGGGTTCCGATTTTGAGATGGAAAATGGTGCGGAAATTAAAAATGTAAACGGCCGCGCGGTCTACGCGGACGGCGGTGAAGTGACCGTCGGCGGTACGATCAGCGGCATCACCGGCAATCCCTCTATGTGGCAGGGCAAGGACGGCACGGCCATTCACCTGCGCGGCGAGAATGCCAGTGCGGTCCTGACCTCTACCGCTGTGATTGAAAAGATCTCCGGCGGCAGTGCGGTCTATGTGACCGGAAAAGGAAACAAGGTCACAACTGCGCGGGAGGCAACCATCAGGTCCTTGACCAACACGACAGGTATTTATTGCACGTTCGCTTCCGAAGCGCAATTAAACGGTGAAATCACCGGACTAACAGGGAGCAATGCACTAAACCTGAACGAAGACACCAAGGTCGTGCTTGATGCAGATGGAAGCATCCATGATAATGCGTGTGCGACCGCAGTTGTTTATCTTCGTGCCGGTGCAGAGTTCACGATTCGGGGCAAGATCAATAACAACACCTCCACCGACAAATGTGCAGCACTTTATATTGTCACCAACGGCAACTCTTCCCATGCGACGCTGGAGCCGGGCGGTGAGATCTGCAGCAACACCAACGGCGGCAGCAAATACGGCGCGGCCGTCGAACTGCAGCAGGGCAGCTGCTCCTTCACCATGAATGGCGGCACGATCAGCGGAAACAGCGGTCCATGCGGTGCGGTACAAGTGCACAAAGACAGCGCCAAGTTCATAATGAACGGCGGCGAGGTGACGGGCAATACCTCCAAAACAGGCAAAGAGGCCGGAATTTATGTTGAGTACAAAACGCCGACCGTGGAGCTGAAGGCAGGCAAGGCGCAAAGCGTCACGCTTGCAGCAGATGTATCTGCCTCGCCAAGCAAAGGCCATGTTTACATCTCCGACCGTTTTGATTTGGAGAGCGGCCTTGTGGCCATGGTACAGGATGCCAAGACCGTCACCCCCGCGGAGGACAGCCTGGACATCAAGCTGGGCAACGCCAGCAAAGAGAGTGTGACCGCCTTGTCCGGCAAGGCTGATGCGAACGGCTGGAACGCTCCCCTCGCCACCTTCTGGACGCAGCGAAACGGTGGGGGCGAGCTGACAGTGGGCGGGCTGACGCCCCTGCCCTCCCTTCCAGTCTATGCGCTGGTACAGGAGACCGGCGCGGACGGCAAACCGGTACCCGGCGCGGAGATCAAGGTATATAGTACGGTGATCACCAGCGGCAGCATTTTCCTGACCCTCCCCAACGGTTATGAGAATGGCTGTGCGGTCGCTTTGGCGCAGCCCACCGCCAACTTCGGCACGGTTGTCATCACCACCACGAAGCCGGAATTAGAGGAAACCGCGGACCTGTCCGGCGGCGCTTATGAAGTCCCCTATACCGTGACCTACACCATGTCGGGCAGCCTGCTCAATATGCTGAAAACGGCATCGGCCAATATCCCGGCCATGTCCTTTGTTGTGGAATTGGACAGCCGTCTCACAGCTAAAGCCGATGACAGCGGAAACTGCCTTTACACCTTCGACGGTGACGGCATCCTCGGCGGCACGGCCAGCGTCTCCGGCCATACGGTCACCGTCACCTGCGCCCCCTTGCCCGGTTGGAAAGCTGCGATTGCGGGAAAATCCTCCGTCAAGATGGTGCTGCAATGCACCGGCGTACTGGCGGCAGCGGACTTCTCCGGCGGCAGTTCTCTGAACACCGCCGCTCATATCAGCGGTACAGTATCTGACGGCAGTACCGTCACGCCCGTTATGATCCCCTCCAATGTCTGCCGGACCAAGATGACCGCCCAGACCTTCACCGTGACTTACCACGGAAACGGCGCCGACTCCGGCATGACCGCCGACGCCACGGCCTACGCTCCCGGCGAAACAGCCACAGTAAAGGCAAACAGCTATACATGCGACGGCTGCACCTTCACCGGGTGGAACACCGAGCCGGACGGAAGCGGCGCTCCCTATAAGGCTGGCGACCAGATCACAATGACCGACAATGTGGTCCTCTATGCACAATGGACAAGGAACAGCTCCGGTGATGGCGGTGACACCGGCTACACGCTCCGGCTCACCAAGCTCGATGCCGGGAACGGTACGCCGCTGAGCGGCGCGAAATTTGAGCTGTGGCGTGTCGGGGCCCGATCCGATACAAGGCTCGGCGTCTACGAGACCAACCGGTACGGCTGGACACAGGCAGAGGTCTCCCAAAGCGGCGATTACTACTGGGTCGAGACCGTACCGCCTGAGGGCTATCGATTGAATGGAGGCAAGCACCCGACCAATACAAGTAAAAACAGCAGGATCACTGTCTACAATGCCGAGGCCGCAGTGCCTGCGCTGTTCACCGATAATCACTATGCCTATATCGTCGGTGGGCCAGACGGTACAGTCCGTCCCAATGACAGCATGACGCGGGCAGGCGTGGCCACCATCTTCTTCCGCCTGCTGAAGGACTCCGTCCGTGATGCCAACCTCCTCACCAGCAACACCTACACCGACGTACCGGGCGGTCACTGGGCCAACACCGCCATCTCCACCATGACGGGACTGGACATCGTCCGAGGCTATGACGCCGCAGCCTTCGGTCCCGGAGATCCCATCACCCGGGCCCAGTTTGCCGCCATCTGCGCTCGGTTCGACACCGGCAAGAGCAACGGCAGCCGCACCTTCTCCGACATCAAGGGTCATTGGGCCAAGGCGTATATCGAGCGGGCGGCAGAGTTAGGCTGGATCAGCGGCTTCCAGGACGGCACCTTCCGCCCTGACGCCTATATCACCCGCGCCCAGGCCGTGACCATGATCAACCGGATGCTGAACCGGGTCCCGGAGGACCCCAGCGATCTGCTGCCCGGCATGAACGTCTGGCCGGATTGCAGGCCCGGCGACTGGTTCTATCTGACCGTTCAGGAGGCCACCAACTCCCACGACTTTGAGCACAAGGCCGGCAACTACGAGACTTGGACGAAGCTGATGAAGAACCCCGACTGGACCCGGTACGAAAATTGACATTTCGTGAAACTTTTTTGAAAAACGACCGTCTATATTGATATAGACGGTCGTTTTCATTTTTTCAGATGGAGGTGCTTCTTATGAAACGGATTTTCGCTCTTCTCCTTGCCGCGGTCAGTCTGATTTCCCTGACCGCCTGCGCGCAGCCCGAGGCAAAAACCCTCAGCAAATACCAGCTGGCCGCCCCACAGTATCCCCAAATGGCGCAGTACCCGGACGAAACCAAATTCAGCAAACCCAACGGAGATTTTGACAGTGACGGCTTCAATCAGGTTTATGACGCATGGCAGGCAGACCGCAGAAAGCAGGCGGATCAGCCGGAGGGCTATACGGACGTGCTGGACGGCTACCTCCGTGCCGTCATCCCCCAGCTTCTCACCGGCGGCAGCGGAGAGAACAAGGTCTGCTCCCCCATCAATCTCTACATGGCCCTCGCCATGCTGGCGGAGGTGACGGACGGCGAAAGCCGGGAGCAGATCCTCGCCCTGTTGGACAGCGGTGATCTGGACGCCCTCCGGGCCGAGGCCGCCGCTGTCTGGAACGCCAACTACTGCGACGATGGCGCGGTGACCAGTATTCTGGCCAGTTCCCTGTGGCTCAATGATAAAATCAGCTTCAAGCAGGCATCCATGGACGCGCTGGCAAAGTATTATTACGCCTCGTCCTTCCGGGGTGAAATGGGCTCCGCTGCCTTTGACAAGACGCTTCAGGACTGGATCGACCAGCAGACCGGCGGGCTTTTGAAGGAGCAAGCCTCCGGCCTGACAATGGACAAGGAAACGATCCTCGCCCTTGCGTCCACCATCTATTTCCGGGCCAAGTGGAGCGGCGAGTTCTCCGAAGCCAACACCGTGCCGGATACCTTCCACGCCGACAGCGGCGATACGACCTGTGACTTCATGCGTCAGCGCGGGACGAACACCTATTACTGGAGCGGCCGCTTCTCCGCAGTTTCCAAGCCGCTGGAGGGCAGCGGCGCCATGTGGTTCCTGCTGCCGGACGAGGGCGTTACGCCGGAGGAACTGCTGGCTGACGAGCCGACGATGGACTTCCTGCTCAGCGGCGGCGAGAGCGCGGAGAGCAAATACCTCATCGTCAACCTCGCTCTGCCGAAGTTCGACGCGGCGTCGGATCTGGATCTGGCCGACAGCCTGAAGGCTCTGGGCATCACGGACGTCTTTGATCCGGCGGTCTCGGACTTTTCTCCCATGACCGACGATACGGCGGCCTATCTCTCCCAGGCCAAGCACGCCGCCCGGGTGGCCGTTGACGAGGAAGGCGTCACCGCCGCGGCCTATACCGTTATGATGATGTGCGGCGCAGCCGCCCCGCCGGAGGAGGAAGTGGACTTCGTTCTGAACCGTCCCTTCGTGTTCGCCATCACCGGGACTGACGGCCTGCCCCTGTTTGCGGGCATCGTTCACCAGCCGCAGCCGTGATTGGAAGGCCTGCTTCGCAGGCGGAAGATACGAGGGCATCTTCCCCACGCTCCTCTCCCAAAGCGTCATTTCGCATTGTGACAAGGAGCCGAAACCGTGCCTTGACTACCGGAAGCCTCCCCGTATAATGAACCCGTGAGGTGATGCGACGATGACGAATGAGAAACTGTTAGATGCGATCGGCAAAAAATCTGATGCAATCGACAAACAATTTCAGTCCATCGATAAGCATTTTCAATCCATTGACAAGCGATTAGATTCTATTGACAGCCGCCTTGACCACCTGGAAGAATTCGCGGAGGTCACGCGGAACGGTGTCAATGTGCTGATCGAATGGACCGAGGACGTCAGCAATGCAATTCGATTCTCGCTCCAGAAATTAAGATAAATGGCATAAATCGAGTAGGAGATTCTCCGAATAGAGAGCCGACCTCTCACAACACTTATCCCGACTTTATGATTACCCGGAATTCAGGATAACACCACCGTGTGTACCGGTCGGTACACACGGTGGTTCAACCGCATAAGTGTAGGGACTCGTAGTAGTTGAGGATACTAAAGTATCCCGTTGCTGCGAGTCTTTCGTTTGTAATACCAATTGCTGAAGGATTCTGGGGAGTAGGCTTGATATGCCGCCATTGTTTAATTCATCGGTGCGAGGCTGTCAGATCGAGATGGATTTTGTCGTATTCGGACATGACATTCTGAAAAAGATATGCTATACTATCCCAAGTATTTTTGGAGGTAATACCTTGTTTCACTTTTGCGAATCAAGGACAGGCTGTGCGCGAACCGTTATCAATCATCTGATGAAATATAGAAAAGAGGAATCCGATATGGAAATGAAAGTCGACGCCAAGACCGAGCGGGTCCGGATCTGGGAAGAGCTGCTGAAAGTGGCAAAGCCCGACTCCAAGTTCAGCTGGCAGTTTTCCGAGTTCATCTGCGACTACGAGGGCAGCGAAAAGGGCACGGCCCTGCTGACCGCCACCGATATGTACAAAAACGCGAAAGTCATTTTCATCACCCCGGACAACAACCTGGAGACCCTGCGGGAGCAGGCTTTCCTGGATAAGAAGACCGTGGTCATGACCAACTACGGCATCACCCGGGGCTTCTTCCTCATCCGTCCCGGCCAGATCCCCGAGGGGAAGGAGGAGGTCGCCTCCCTGCTGGACGGCGTATCCCGCTACTGGAAGCACCAGACCCTGGCCCAGCTGAAGGAGTCCGTGGGCCACATCGACATGATGGTCACCGGCGCTTCCGCCATCACTCCCAGCGGCATCCGCTTCGGCAAGGGCCACGGCTACTTCGACCTGGAGTGGGCCATGCTCTCCAGCAAGGGCATCGCGGACAACAGCACCGTCATCATCGGCGCAGGCCATGACTGCCAGGTGGCGGACGTGCCCGTGACCGTGGAGGAATACGACACCGCCATCGACTTCATCGTGACCCCCACCCGCATCATCGAGACCCGCCACGAGTTCCCCCGGCCCAGCAAGGGCATCATCTGGAGCCGCCTGGCTCCCGGCATGCGGGAGCAGATCCCCCCTGTGCAGGAGCTGTGGTGCGAAGTCCACTGCAAATGAGCGGGGAAACGCAGGCGCCCCTGCTGGAACTGCGGGGGATCACCAAGATATTCAATGGCGTCAAGGCCAACGATTCCATTGACCTGACGTTGCACAAGGGTGAGGTCCTGGCGCTGCTGGGTGAAAACGGCGCGGGCAAATCCACGCTGATGAACGTTATCTACGGTATCTACCGTCCGGACGCGGGAGAGATCCTGGTCAACGGCCAGGAGGTCCGCATCACCTCGCCCAAGGAAGCCCTGGCCCATGGCATCGGCATGGTCCACCAGCACTTCATGCTGGTAGACCGGCTGAACGCCGTGGAAAACGTGGGCCTGATCAGCAACGACAGCCCCTTTTCCATCCTGAACCGGCAGAAGATCCGCGCCTCTCTGGAGGAACTGAAAGCCCGGTACGGCATCGAGCTGGACCTGGACTGCCCGGTGGAGCAGCTGAGCATCAGCATGCAGCAGAAGATCGAGATCTTGAAGATGCTGTATACGGGGGCGGACATCCTGATTCTGGACGAGCCCACTGCCGTGCTGCTGCCCCAGGAGTGCGAGGCGCTGTTCGCCATCATCCGCCACATGACCCAGCAGGGAAAGGGCGTCATTTTTATCAGCCACAAGCTGGACGAGGTGCTGCAGATCAGCGGCCGCATCAGCGTCCTATCCCACGGCCGGGTGACCGGGGAGACGGAGACCGCCGGGGCCAACAAGGACCAGATCGTGCGGATGATGTCCGGCGACGATCTGCCGGATCTGACCTCCTATGTGAAAAAGCCGCCCATGGCGGAGGCCGTCATGACCTGCGCGGCGCTGGAGGCCCGGGACGACCGGGGCGTCCAGACCCTCAACGGCGTGGACCTCACCGTTCACCGGGGCGAGATCGTGGGCGTCG
>ERZ779840.2702-NODE-2702-length-14894-cov-5.511490_pt1 | contig 14894 bp, 4 predicted proteins | sample MGYA00511561_ERZ779840 | MGnify/ENA primary metagenome ERZ779840 (study PRJEB29588, sample SAMEA2162036) | human gut metagenome | biome: human gut; feature: human-associated habitat; material: faeces | place: Denmark | collected 2008/2010 ...
AAAAAAATTCAAAAAAGACTTGATAAAAATTGTTTTTTATAGTATAAATATTATAGATATTCGAAATATATTGTTTACAAAGGAGGAAGAAAGATGGAAGGACCAGTAAATCCAATAAATAATGACAATGTTATACCAAATCAATTTGATACAGCAGTACCAACAAAGATTAGCACATGGACTAAAATAAAGAACTTTTTATTTCAAGAAATAACAGTAGAATTAACTCCAAAGCAAGAAGCAACATTTAAAGCTATAAATGACTTCTGGCACCAAGAGATTGATGAAGATCAAGTTCATGCTTTTTTATTCCAAAAAGTACAATTCTAATATGAAGCAAGCCTAATTGGCTTGTTATTTTTTTCAAAAAATTGAAAATATTTAAACTGTGAGCTAATATATTATTTTTCTTAAATTCTCTATAAACGAAAAATGCAATACGACAAAATACAACAAAAAACGACAAAATTTAAAAAATAAGAAAAAACTATTGCACTGGTGTGAAAACAATGGTATCATCTAGGTGGAGTATTTATATCTATAACGTATATAGAATAAGTACATAATTGTAACAAGAAAATAAAATATATACGTAAATAGATGTATATACGCAAAAGACTTTAATATAAACCGTAAAAGAAAACAAAATTCAACTAAGAAATAAATACGAGATTATACAAGATTACAAAAAGGTATAAAACAATGAATAAAAATAGAAAAATAGTTGAAAATATATTAAAAGCACAAACGAGGAGGAGAGTAATTTATGTTAGATAATAAAAAAGGAATAACTCTTATTGCGTTAGTTGTTACAGTGGTAGTACTTATAATTTTAGCTGGAGTAAGCATAAATGCTGTTTTAGGTGATAATGGAATAATAAAAAAAGCAAATCAAGCAGCAAGTGTAACAAAAGAAGCAGAAGTAAAAGAAGCAATTAATAGAACAATACTAGAATTTTATTTAACTAATGATTATGAAACATTAGAAGATTTCTTAAAAGCAAAAGCAGAAGATGGAAGTATAGATAGCGTAACAAAAAATGCAGATGGAACATTAACAGTAAAAAAAGGAGAATATTCAGTAACAGTAGAAAATAAAACAAATTCTTCAGGAGGAAGTAGTTCTGGTGGTAGTACAGGTGGAGAAACGCAAACACCAGAAATTACAATAGGAGAAGCAAAAGTTGTAGCAAACAGCGATGGAACAGGTTCAGCAATAACTGATGTAGCTAGTGTCTATTTAGGGAACACACTTTATATAACATTTTCACACTCAATAATAGGTGGAACAACAGTAGTAGATAAAACCATTCCATATGCAGTAACAAAAAATGGAACATATACTTTTACCGTAACAGGAACCGTGAATGGAAAAAGTTATACAAAAAATGTTAGTGTAACAGTAAACCAATTTAAGACTGCAAAAGATTATGTGGCTGCAAATGTAGAAGTAACATATCCAGACGGAAAAGTATGGGTACCAGAAGGATTTAGAATTTCAACAGATGCTGCAGAAACAGTACAAGATGGAGTAGTAATAGAAGATAAAGACCTAAACCAATTTGTATGGGTGCCAGTAGCAACAATAGCAGATTATAAGAGAACATGGTGTAAGGGATATGACCCATTTAGTTCGTACTCAGAAGCCTTACCAGAAGACGAAAAGACAAGTGTAAAAACATATAAAGGATTTTATATAGGAAGATATGAAGCAGGGAATAAAGAAAATACAGAAGCAAAAAAATTAAGAAATTCAAATGATGTAACAAAAACAGTAACAATAAAAGCAAATCAAGCCCCATATAATTATGTAACAAGAACACAAGCAGAAAGCTTAGCAGAAGGTTTTGCAACAAAGCAAGGCTACAAAGCAAAAACAAAATTAGTAAGTAGTTATGCATGGGATACAACAATAGCATTTTTACAAAAAGTAAATAGTGATTATGGAAGCAGCTCAGAAGAGGGCAATTATTCTAATACCACATTTTCATATACAGATATAACAGGAGCAACTAAAACAAAGGCAAAAAGTTCAAGTGTATTAGTCCCCACAGGACAAACAACCCCAGTATGTAATATTTATGATATGGGAGGAAATGTTTGGGAGTGGACTACTGAATCCCTTTCTATCACGGGTCTTCGTTATGCAAATCGTGGAGGAAATTGCAGCAACAACTTCGCGAGTCTTCCTGCTGGTTTTCGTACTGGCGATTCAGATTCTGCCTACGATAGTCGTGGGTTTAGAATTACCTTATTTATGTAGACCTTTAAGAGAGTATAAATTTAAGTATACAAATTTTTAGAGGAATGAAATTTAAAAAATTATTGATTTTTACTATGAGTCTAATAACTATATAAAATAAATACCACAGAAAGGTGGTATGCCAGGTTAAGACTATATTAAGAATACATCTCTAACGAGCAAGCAGAGATGTATTTTTTTGTCATTTAAAGAAACCTCGGTTTTTACCCGTGGTTAGGACTATATAAAAAGACATAAACTAATGTGGTAAAAATGAGTTAAAATAAAAAATACTGTAAGATTAAAAAAATAAAATCTTACAGTATTAATTGATTTGGTTGCGGGGGATAGACTCGAACTACCGACCTTTGGGTTATGAGCCCAACGAGCTGCCAACTGCTCCACCCCGCGATGTCTGAACTTTTTTTATTATACAACTTATATAGATACTTGTCAATAAAATTTTTTATTTTTTCCATATTATATTGTATGATTTTTATTCTAAATATATTCCAAAAAAATAAAAAAATGAAAAATAAGAATAACTCTAGGGAAATCAACATGATAAGAATATTACTACAATTTACATAATATAAGAACGAGCCGCAAAAATGTTGAAAAATAAGCCTTTATTCGACATTATATGAAAAATATGCATATATCAAAAAAACACAGCAAATAAAAAATGTAATAAAAATTTAATAAAAGTGCTTATAACCCCTTCCGCAAGCGAATTTTAGTTACATTAATAGTAAGAAAAAAATACCCATTGCAAAACCTAAATTAAAAATGTAATAATAAATATAAATAATTCAGGGAAAATAGGGGGAGCAAAATGCAAGTAAGATTATCTAAGTTTATAGCCGTAATGTTAGTTGTAATTATCTTAGGTTCAATTTCATGGCCGGTGGTAAGCTATTCTGCGGAATTATTTTTAAGTGAAAATGAATTGGAAAGCCAAAACACTACATCAAAAGATGGTAGTGTAAATTTTGATGTGCAATATGAAAATGGCAAGCATGGCGCAATAATAGACCAGAATAAAAACGATGAAAAAATAAATATTGCACTATCTTTGAAAAAAGATGGGTATATAAAAGAGGCAACAATAGACTTATCGAATACAAATTTTGAAATATCTCAAGTAAAGAAATCTGATAAAGTGCAAAACTTTGATGCAGAAAATAAAAAGATAACCTTTGGTCAAATGACCAGCAAAGAGAAAATTGCTGAACAAATAATAATTGCCCCAATAAATAAAGAAGAAGTAAGCGCAGATAATTTTAACAAGGATAATCACATAAAACTTACATGTACATTTGTTAATACAAACTTGAAAGAAACCAAAGTAGAACAAGAAATAGTTATTCACACAGAGTGGATGGCAAAAGATATAGAAGCAAATTTAAATTATGAAGTAACAAAATATATTCCATATGCAACAGAAAATGAAAGCAATTTAATTATTCAAGGAAAAATAACATCAAATGTAAAAGATGATGTATTACCAGTAAAAAATACAAAAATTAATATTAATACTCCACAAATTGCAGGAGAATACCCAGAAAAAGTTACGGTAATAAATTCTACAGAAGAAACAACAGAAGAAATTAATAAAAATGGTGTTACTTATGATGAAAATACTGGTAAATTAACAATAGAGGACAAGAATGAGGTAGAGAATGGTAAGATAAAATGGCAAAAGAATAAACCACAAGCATATATAGTTACATATATTTATTCAGCCAAAGTTTATGAAAACATAAAAGACAAATCGGTAAAATTAAATTACCAACTAGATTCTGAACTTGCATTATATAGCAATAAAGATATTACAGTAAAAGCCAAGGCAACAGTTGAAAAAGAACAAAAAGAAAAACTAGGAGAAATTGCAGAAGTTATAATTGAAAATCCAACAAATGAGGACATATATAAAGGTTACATGTATAACAATAAAGTTACTGCTGAGGAGAATAAAAGAGAAACAGAAATTGCAAATAAATATACATTGAATATTGCATATTCAAATTTAATAGATTCTTTTACAATTTCGCAAAACGATGATAAGTTTACAACAAGTAAAGAACAAGAATATAAAGCAAATACTTATAACAAAGAATTAAAAATATCAAAACAAGAATTTGATAATGTATTGGGAGCAGATGGTAAGATTGAAATTCAATCTAAAGATGGAACACTTTTAAGTACAATTGATAAAGATACAAAAGCAGAACAAGACGAAATTAAAATTGACTTGGCATCATTTAAAACCGAAAACATTGTATTGGAAACATCAAAACCACAAACTGAAGGAAGCTTGAATTTTGAAATTACAAAAGCGATCGCAAAAGACAATGATTATAGTATAGAAGAAATTAAAGAATTTACAAACTTAAAATCTTCATTAAATGTTGTTGCTAAGAATTCGGATATAAATATAGTAAATCAAAGCATAGATAATATAACACAGTTAAAAGAGCCTACACAAAAGGTAAACATAACAACAAATAATGATAGATTATCAACTGTTGAGAAAAATGATAATATCGAATTAAAAATAACTTTGGAAAATGATGGGGCAGATGATTTAATGTATACTAACCCAAAAATAAAAGTTAATTTGCCACAAGGTATAGAAGAAATAAATATAAAAAGTGCAAGAATATTTTTTGACGAAGAATTAAAATTAGAAAATATTAGTGTACATACAAATGAAGATGGAACAAAAGTTATTGAGACTGCATTACATGGAAGTCAAACAAGATATAATAATCCCTCAGCACAGGGAACCACAGTTGTAATAACAACAGATATAACATTAAACAAATTGACACCAACTACAAACGCACAAATAGATGTTTTTACTGAAAATGACGATGAAAATAAAACAGAGGCGAGCAATAATACAAATTTAAAACTTATAGCCCCAACAGGAGTAGTTACAACAAATGGTATGAAAGGCTACAATGGAGAGGAAAAGCTAGAAGTTATAAATGGAGAACCAAAAGAGGCATTAATATCAGCTAAATCTAGTGAAAAAGAATTAACATTTGAAATGAATGTTATAAATAATTATGAAAACTCTTTAGAAGAAGTGGTTGTATTAGGAAGAACGATGTTTAAAGACAATAAGGATATTGCAACTATGCTAAATATGGGTACAACAATAGATATTCCGTTATCATCAAAAATCACAATAACTGGTATTCCTGAAGAAAATGTTCAAATATATTATTCTACAAATGGTGATGCTACAACAGATTTAACAAATGCTAATAATTTATGGGAGAAAGAAATAACAGACTACGCTACTATAAAATCATATATGATTGTATTAAAGGATTACTCAATGGAAATGGGTGATACATTTAAATTTACTTACACTGCAACAGTACCGGCAAATTTAGATTACAATAATACAGCATATGAAACATATGGAGTATATTTTAAAAACAATAAAGAAACTGCGATAATTGATGATAAGACTTTTGCTACTAAAATAGGCATAAATACAGGCAAAATGGCTACATTGGAAGCTAAAATAATACCAAAATTAGATGATGGAAAAGAAATAAAAGCAGGGGAAAGTCTAGATTATACTATATCTATAAAAAATTTTGGAACGATAGATGCTGAAGATGCAACTATAAATATAAATATTCCGGAAAACGTAGAATTTATTCCTCAAGAAGGAGATTTATATAGAATAAAAACAATAATGCCTCGTCAAAAGTTTGAAATACTTGAAGAGCCAGAACTTACAGAAGAAGATATAGATAATAATCCAGATTTAACAGAAGAGCAAAAACAAGAACAGAAAGAAAATTTGAGACAATATAGAGAAGCTATGGAAGAACAAAAGAAACAAATAGAAGAGTATGAAAAAATGATAAAAAAGATGGAAGCAGAGGGGATCGAATTTGATGAAAACATTACAGAAACAAAAAATGTTTTGATAATTGATATTGGGAAGATTAAGGCAAATTCAGAATTTGCAAAAAAGATAACTTTTTCAACACTTAGTTCAGAACTGATAATAAATGATGGAAAAGTAGAGATTGAGGCAACAATTAAGTTTAACAAAAATGAAAGTGTAAAATCAAATAAAGTAACAAATTACATAAAAAGAGTACACTTTACAACATTTGTAGATTGCTTAAATGATGAAGATATATATGAAGTGGGAAAAACTTTTCAATACATTGTAGCAATATCTTTGAATGATTATTACAAAACAGTAAAAAATGGTAAATTGGAATTAACAATTCCAGATGAATTAGAAATAAATGATATTACTGATAAAAATGGTAATAAATTATCAAAAGAAAATATAAGTCAAAAGAATAATATAGTAAGTATTAATTTGGGTGATATAAATTCAAATGAGCCTATACAATTAAATATTAAATTTTTGATAAAAAATTTTGACGGAGAAAAATATAAAAAAGAAATAACAGTAAGTGGAAATGTAAGGGCTGCTGATGTTGAAAAAGAAAAAATTTCAGATATATCGATTGAAATTAATAAACCAGGAATAAAGATTACACAAAGTTGCAATATACCAGAAAAAGCAGAAATAACAGTTGCTGAAAACTTTAAATATATATTTACAATAGTTAATCAATCAGCAATAACACTAGAATCAAATATGTTTTCTGATAAATTACCAGAAGAAGTACAATTTAAAAGATTGGAAATTATATATTCAGATGGTACAACTGATTCAGATGTACAAGTAAACGATAATGGTACAATACAGAAGTCATTTACGCTAAAAGGAGAAGAACAAGTAATAATTAATATTGAAGTTGTTGCAAAATCATTAAGCAAAGATACAGTAATAAGCAATAAAGCGACTATAGAACAAGAAAAAATTGGAAAATTAGAAACTAATATTATAACACATTTAATAAAAATGTTTGATAAGAATAACATAAAACCAAACCCTGGAGAAGACGATACAAAAACAACAAAGAAAATAATTGGAACTGTGTGGATAGATTCTAATAAAAACGGAATAAAGGATGATTATGAGCTAAAGGTTCAGAATGTACCAGTATTATTGTTAGATGAAAATGGAAATATTGTAACAAATTCAAAAAACGAAGTCTGTGTTGTATGGAGTGGAAACGATGGTACTTATATTTTTAGTGATATATATAAAGGAAACTATACAATAGTATTTTTATATGAATCTTCAAAATACAGCGCAACAATATATAGAAAAGATGGAATTGACGAATCTAAGAACTCGGATGCAATAGATAAGACTGTTGTATATGAAGGAAAATCTAGAATTGCGGGTGTTACAGAAAATATATTAGTAAAAGAAGAAAATATATATAATATAGATTTTGGTTTAATAGAAAAAGCAAAATTTGATTTAAAATTGGATAAAATAGTTAAGAAAATTACGACAAATAATGGCAAAAGAGTGGAAGAACATCAATATGAAAATAATTTTGCAAAAATTGATTTTGAATCTAAATATGTGAATCAATCATCTATGATAATAGAATACGAAATAAAAGTAACAAATGAAGGAGCAATAGAGGGATATGCAAAGAAAATAGTTGATTATATACCTAAAGATTTTAAGTTCAGTTCAGAGCTAAATAAAGATTGGTATGAAGGCGGAGATGGTGCAATATACAATGTAAGCCTTGCAAACGAAATAATAAAACCAGGAGAAACAAAAAAACTGACTGTGGTATTAACTAAAAATATTAATAGCGAAGGTTTTGGAATGTTTAGCAATACTGCAGAAATATATGAAGCTTCTAATAATTATGGAATGACTGACATTGATTCAACACCAGGGAATAGAGTGCTAGAAGAAGATGATTATTCTAATGCTAATGTGTTGGTGGGAATAAAAACTGGTGAAGTAGCAATATATACAACTTTAACTATATGTATAATAGCTATAATTGGAACTGGTGTATATGTAATAAGAAAAAAAGTTTTAAGATAGAGAAAGGGGAAAGAATAAGTGATAAGTAAATATTTAAAAAAATTGAATAAAATGCTTATAATAACAGGCTTTATTTGGATAATTAGTTTATTCTTTGCCCACAATACAGTATTAGCTTATGGAACTTGGCAAGGAGACGAAACAAGTGGTATGCCACAAAAAGGGCAATACTCACCCAAAGGAGGATTGTTACCACAAATATTAAAGGAAAAAACATTTTCTGGTGATGCAGACACAGAGTTCCCATATACGCCATGGAGCACAGACGTAAGTGCTGGTACTGTATACTGTGCAGACTCTGGTTCTGCAATTAGATATGGTAAATATGATCCCGCATTGCATTATGCAAATGAAGGTGTAGGGGCAATATTTGGTATTGATTATACAAATTATAGTTCATATAAATTGCTCATGACAAAGTTATGTGATGAAATTGGTAGAGAAATATTTGATAATATGAATAAATTCTTAGAAGGATTAATGACCAAAGATTGGAAATACATAGCTACAATACCAACAAGCATTGGTTATAAACAAATACAAGGGCCAACATATTATGATGACATTTATGACATTGATACGAGCAAGCCTATCGTTGTAACCAAAGCTAATGCTGAATACGGAGATGGTGAAACAAGTTATAACTATACAAGAGCTGAAATGTCTGCATTAAAAATAGCAACAAAAATATTTAAAGGACTGTCAAATTGGGATAAGACATATACCACAGATGATAAATCCACAAACATGAAGGCATGGGAAGTTAGTTTATGGCTTGGTGACAAAATAGACGGACCAAAAGCAGTAATAATGGAAACTGAAGACAGGGCAGAGGATGGATACAAGCAAAAGGGGAATACAAAAACTGCCAATAACTTTACTAACAGTAAAAGTGCAAATGTTGCATATATTCTTACTGCTATGGAGAATGCTTATAGTGGAGCAACAAATTCAATAAGAGAAAGATACAATTTAGCAGATATTCAAACTGCATATTGGGAGGCTGTTGATTTCGATGGAATAAGCAAGGCTCATGAAACACAAAATGGTCTAACTTTATTTGAAAGAGCTAAAAGTTATCAAACATTTGTAAACAAGGATCTTACAAATTTTCAAGCTAAAATAGACATGTCGCAAACGCAGATAATTACAAATAGAAATACGAATAATTATATAGTTGGACCAATAACAATAAATTATCCGTATTACGAAGATATATCATATTTAAAATCAATATATTTAAAGATAAACGAAGATAAAGGAGCATCATCAAAAACATTAATATATGATGAAAATAATGATGACTTTGAAATAGAATTTATAGGGCAAAAGGTATCTGGCTCAAATGGATTAAAAAAGGAATATCCTGCATCTGGAAGCCAATTTTATATAAAATTTTCTGCTTCTGAGACAGCATATCCGACAAAAGTTGGATTGTATGCAGATGTAGAACACATTAAAAGTTCAAAAATTGAGTATAACGAGCTTGACACAAAAGCTAATGTATATCAATATATTGGATTTGTTGCAAGTAGTAGAGATTATAATGCAGACCATAGAAAAAAACGTCTAAGACTGGCATATGGAACTGCACATGCTACAATTACATATTCATACAAGGTGCGTGTGCCCAAAAAAATCATATATGTTTTTGGAATTCCAGTTGTAGTATCTTGGAAATGGGTAACTAGCTATGGATGGAAAAATTTCACTATAGATTCAAACCACTATAGAGATAGAACATATGATATTGCACAACCATTTGTAATGATGACAAGAGAACCTGTAGATGAGATAAAATCTCAGAAATTGACAGTCACTTTGGAAGGAAAACGTGAGTATGATGTATATCATATAGAACAACATAAAGATAATATAACTCCTCCAAAAAATCCTGGTATAAATACAGATACATCAGTAATTGATTTAACTATGAAGATTTCAGGTAAAGTATGGGTAGATGGAAGTGTAGGAAAAGAAAACCAATATGATGGTAAAAATGGTGAAGGGGATACTCCGATGTCAAATGTAAAAGTTTCGTTATACGAGGTATCAAAAAAGCCAACCACAAGCACAAAACCAAAGCCAACATTACCAACACCAACAAATCCAGATGAACCTCAAACACCAACAATAACTGCTCCAAGATTTCTAGTATATAATAGAAATACTGGAGAAGCTCTTTTAGAAAGAGGAAGCACAACACAATGTTCAGTTGCATCTATTACTAAAATAGTAACAGCATTAGTTGTCGCAGAACGAATGAACCTAGACGATGTAGTAACAGTTAATAGAACTGCTGCAGGTGAAAATCTAAGAAAAAGTACTTGGAGTCCAAAATTACAAATAGTAGGACTTGAGGCTGGAGACAAAGTTACAGTAAGAGACTTGTTAAAAGCAGTACTTGTATATTCAGGTTGTGATGCGGCGCAAGCGCTTGCAGACTATATGCCTGGAGGTAGCCAAGCTTTCGTAAATTTAATGAATGAAAAAGTACGTTCATTAGGCGCAACTTCTAGTCACTTCGTTACTCCATTTGGTGTAAAAGCAGAAGATAAATCTTCTGCTAAGGACTTGGCTAAAATACTAGATGCTGCAATGGATAACCCAATATTTGCAGAGTACTTTAAAGAAGGAGAAAATCAATCAACATCTATAACAATTACAAGAAATGGTACAAGTTTCCAAAGATCACTTTACAGTACAAACCCATTAAAAACAACACCAGGAATAGAAGGAACAAAAACAGGTCAAATTAGGGTTTCTGGCTACTGTGTAATTGCTTCATTTGTATATGAAAATGAAGAATATGCAATAGTTGTACTAGGTGGAACAACAAAAGAAAATAGAAATTCAGATGCAAGAAAACTTGCTCAATGGTTATTAGAAAAAATATTATATGAAAAGAGCAAAGAAGGAAAAACAGATTCTACTACCGGTTCTACTGGAAGCACAACAGGAGGAAGTACTGGTGGAACAAGTTCTTCAACGTTTATTGAAAAAGGAAGATTTGTAGCAGCAACAACAACAGATGAGAATGGATATTATGAATTTTATGGTTTGAATTCTATGTACAATTATTACGTAAAATTCACATATAATGGACAATATTATGAACCAACAAAATATAATGCTAACAGAGATGATGAAAATTGGGACAACAATTCTAAAGGAATGGATGTTGCGGATGAAAGAAATATATTTAATGCTAAGTTTAGAGATATTGGTTCGGCACCAGAGAACTTACTAGAACCGGCTGCCGAGATGCATACAAGAGCAGAATTAAAAGAACAAGGCTTAATAGATGATTTTGGCAACATAGTAGGAGAAGTAAGCGAAGATGGAACAAGAGAATCTACAGACACATATGTAAACGAGAGCATGATGGATTCATATACATGTAATGGAACAAAAAAGATGGATTTATATCCAAACATTGATGTATTCGTAAATGATGACAAAAAACATAGTTTACTAGAAACATCTCAAGTATTAGACCTAATAGAAAGTAAGGACGTAAAAACATTATATGCGGATCCAGATGTTATGAGACATGTAAATCAAGGTCTTGTTGAAAGAGAAATTGTAGATTTAGCATTAAGAAAAGATGTATACAAAGCAACACTAGAAATTAATGGAGAAGTGGAAGAATATACATATGACAAGAGAAACAGCGTAATTTATGAAGGTTGTTGGGATATAAAAGGCAGAAATAATGGATATTATAATCAAAACTATACAAGAGAAATTTATAGAGAAGACTATTCGTATAAAGTGGATGATTATAGTAATTTAGGAATTGCGTCGAATTTACTTGGATTATCACAAGATTCTGAATTAAAGGTATTTATAACATATAGGTTTACTATACGTAATAGTTCATATGGAATTGCGACTGCTGTAACAGAAGTTGTAGATTATTATGATCCTGATTTTACACCGGTTCCAGAACGCTCATATTTAGGAGATAAGGACGGAAAAAGTATAGGAAGCATAACATTAAATGAAAAGAGTAGATATTCAGAATCAACAATGAAGAAAATGGATGGATATAATACAATATATGTAACAGGTTCAAATATATATAGTAGTGCAAAAGATGATGTGGCAACAGCAGGCTGTTTCCCATTATCAGATCCAGATAAGAATAAAGACATATATTTCTATGTAACATTTGAAGTTAAGAAAGATGCAAATAGAAACATACTTCTAGATAATGATTCAGGTAAAGAAAATGTTGCAGAAATAAATGGTTATAAATCTTATTATGGAATAAAAGCAGTTGCTCCAAACTTTGGAAATACACAAGCTATGGCAGAGTTTGTAAGAGGAGATATTGCAGGTATTCCAGATACAGATTCAACACCAGGTAACTTACGTGAAATCGATACTTCTAAATTTGAAGATGATACAGATAAAGCTCCAAACATTAAAATTACGTTAAACCGTCAAAATGTTAGAACAATAAAAGGTACTGTTTGGGAAGACAAGAGAACAGAAGAAGTAAATAATGCAATGGTTGGAAATGGAAAACGTGATGATGGGGAAACCGGAATAAATGGAGTAAGAGTACAACTTGTAGAGCTAAAGGAAAAATCTAATGGAGATGGCGTAGATGGAACAAGGTATGAATATATCTGGAAAGAAGTAAAAACTGGAGATACTAGCCAGACTCTGTCGACGGTAATACCAAGAAGAGGAAATGTAACATTCTCAGACTTAACATCACAAGGAATTGGAACTGGAAAGTATTTATTCCAAGGATTAATCCCAGGGGAATACATTGTGAGATTCATATATGGTTCAACAGACGAAACTGTGTTATCTGAAAAAGCTGTTGATTATAAAACAGGAGAAATTATATCAAACCCTGTAACACAAAAACTGGGATATAATGGAGAAACAACAATAAATCAAAAATCTTATAATGGTAATGATTACAAATCTACATCATATCAAGTAGAATCTGAATTGTTTAATGGTGTTGGAGCATATATAAACAACACATCAGGCTCATATAAATATAATTTTGAAGAAGCAGATGGAAAGAATCAATCAGATGCAAAAGATATAATGAAAGATATGGATTATAGTAATCTTGCAAGCATAATAGAAAGTATAGGAAATTGGAGACTAAAAGTAGCTAAAAATCCACAAAACTTAACAAGTATTGACCATACAAGAGAAATAGTAGAGAAATATTCTAATGGAGATGTAACAAATGAACTTGCTGAAATATTAGCATCATATGAGCATTTGCCATCAAGCGAAAGCAAGGCAAGAGAAGATTTAGATACATTTATTAAGAATACGTATATGGTAGCAGAAACTGGTATTATAGACATGAAATACGAATATAATAGGGAAGAATCTGGTACAAGCTCTACAGGAAAAGGAAATATAGGAAGTTCAAATGATGATGAACAAGGTGGACACTATGTACTTGAAAAATTAGACTTTGGATTAGTTGAAAGACCAAAAGCACAATTAAAAGTTACAAAGCAAGTAACAAATGTAAAAATGACTTTAGCTAATAACAGTGTGCTATTTGATGCAGTTGAAAAAGCAACAAACGTATTATGGATGGATCACACAGCTCACGGACAAGACACAAAAAATGTTTATAGTACAAACAAAAACTATAAAAATTATCTAATGTTGAATCCTATTGTAAGAAGTAAAGCAGCAAGCAAAGGAAAAGTACAGCTTACAATGGACCAAGAACTTATGCATGGTGCAACACTTCAAATAACATATGCAATAACAGTTGCAAATGTTGGCGAAGTAGACTATAAAGAAGACCAATTCTACTACACAGGGAAAGTAGGAGACACAAGTACAATAGTAAAGACAAATCCAAGAAAGTTAATTGACTATGTTGGAACACAAGTTCACGAATGGGATAAAAATGATGATAAAACAGCAACTAGAAACAATTTGCAATTCAGTAGCGAGTTGAATCCAGAGTGGCAAGTAATTGACAAAGATAATGTATTAGGTAGTTTGGTAAATAAAAAATATGAAAGTGGTGTAAAAAAATACACCAAAGACCACATAATTATAACAGAAGCTATATCGAAAGACTTAATTCCATTAATTGCAGACAATTCGAAAGCAAAAGATAATATTGCAAAGGAATTCAAGGAGAACCCAATGAACGCATTAGAAACAGTAAATGCATCACAAAGTGTAAGCGGAGTTCAATTAATATTAACTCAGATGATTACACAAGATAACACAGATGATGATAAAACTTACAACAATATGGTAGAGCTTGTAACAACAAAGAATACAGTCGGAAGAAAGATGGCATATTCAATTGTTGGCAACCAAGACCCAACAATTGAACCATATGAAATAGACGCAGACGACTCACAAGATGTTGTAATATTACCACCATTTGGAAACAAACAAATATTCTATGTACTAATAAGTGCAGTAGCATTCATATTAATAGCTGGTATTACTATAACAATAGTTGTATTAAAAAAGCATAAATAGAATAAATAAAATTCTAATTATTAAGATAAAAACTTGATAATTAGAATTTTTTTTGCCGAACAAGTGAAAAACTTAGGGAAATATATATAGTAGGAATAATAATAAATTAACATAAAAACGTACAAACTGCAAAAAGCTTGAAATAAGCGGGAAAAATTAATTACTTTTAGAAGTAAA
>ERZ779840.2707-NODE-2707-length-14859-cov-17.383207_pt1 | contig 14859 bp, 10 predicted proteins | sample MGYA00511561_ERZ779840 | MGnify/ENA primary metagenome ERZ779840 (study PRJEB29588, sample SAMEA2162036) | human gut metagenome | biome: human gut; feature: human-associated habitat; material: faeces | place: Denmark | collected 2008/2010 ...
GGCGCTGCGCTGGCAGGCGGCAGCATCTCCGGCGGCAAGACCACCATCAATGAGAGTGACCGCACGGCCACTGCCGTGCAGATTAAGAAGGTGGACGGCAAGACCAAGATGCAGCCCGCCGAGGTGTACGCCTCCACGGTAAACTCCACCGTGTCCATCAACTGCTCGTCACAGAGCACCAACATCTTCGGCCAGACCACCCAGTCCGCCTCCAGCGGCAGCGGCTTTATCATCAGTCAGGACGGCTACATCGTCACCAACTACCACGTGATCAGCGGCGCCTCCTCCGTGAAGGTAACGCTGTATAACGGCGACACCTACGACGCCACCGTCATCGGCGGCGACAGCGACTACGATGTGGCGGTGCTGAAGATCAACGCCGCCGGCCTGACCCCCGTGACATTGGGCAACAGCGCCGACGTGAACGTGGGCGACTCCGTGCTGGCCATCGGCAATCCCCTGGGCGAGCTGACGTTCTCCATGAGCGGCGGCTATGTGTCCAGCTGCAACCGCGCCATCAACGTGGACGGCACTCCCTTCAACATGATCCAGGTGGACTGCTCCATCAACCCCGGCAACTCCGGCGGCCCCCTGATGAACCTGTACGGCGAGGTGGTGGGCATCGTGTCCGCCAAGTACTCCACCTACTCCTCCACCACGGTGGAGGGTCTGGGCTTCGCCATTCCCATTGACGATGTGAAGTCCATCATCACCGACATTATGGAGAACAGCGCCGTCACCGGCAAGGCATACATGGCCGTGACCGTGGGCACCATGAACTCCCAGATGGCCGCTCAGTACAGCATCGACATCGATCAGGGCGTGTTCGTCTACTCCGTCGTCAAGGGCGGCGCGGGCGACAAGGCCGGCCTGCGCCTGGGCGACGTGATCACCAAGATGGGTGACACCACGCTGACCAGCCGTCAGGATCTGTCCGCGGCACTGAAGAGCTACCGCGCCGGCGACACCGCCACCCTGACCGTGTTCCGCGACGGCAGCTACATCACCACCGACATCACCTTCGACCAACAGCCCCAGATCACCGGCACCGACACGGAGGAGGACACCTCCTCTCAGGGCGGTAATAACGGCGGTTACAGCGGCCAGATCCCCGAGAACTGGCAGGAGTTTTATAACTACTTCTTCGGCAACCGGGGCTGATATCGGCCCGGGTACAGCGGCATAACTGACCACTATGCCGCCAGGATACCACGATCTTCTTCACATTCTTCATGTTTCCCAGCACACATTCGCTTCCCCCGCACCGTCCCTGCCGGAGCTACCCCGCCGGCGGGGACGGTTTTTTGCGCGGTTGCAAGGCGTTGACAGATATGGTATAATTCTTTATTGGTATACTATGTGGAAAAATGAGGAAACGACTATGGAAGTAACACAGGGCGCACCGTTTGAGAGCTTTGGCCTGTCAGAGGCCACCATGCGCGCCATACGAAATAAGCACTACACCGTCAGCACCCCCGTGCAGGCCGGGTGCATCCCCCCCATGCTGGCGGGGAAGGACGTGATCGCCAAGGCTCCCACCGGCACGGGCAAGACCATGGCCTTCGGCATCCCCATCATCGAGCGCATCGACCGGGAGAGCGAGGAGGTGCAGGCGGTCATTCTGGCACCCACGCGGGAGCTGGCCATGCAGATCACCGACGAGATGCGGGACATCGCCGTGTGCCACGAGGGCGTTCGGCTGGTGTGCCTGTACGGCGGACAGCCCATTGGCAAGCAGATCGACGCGCTGAAGCGGCGGCCGCAGATCGTGGTGGCCACGCCGGGGCGGCTGAGTGACCACATGAAGCGGCGGACCGTGAATTTGAAGAGCGTGCAGACGGTGGTACTGGACGAGGCGGACCGGATGCTGGACATGGGCTTTATCCACGACGTGACGCGTATTCTGGACAAGATCCCCAGCCGGAAAAACCTGGGGATGTTCTCCGCCACCATCTCGCGGGAGGTGATGGACATCTCGTGGGTATACCAGCGGGACCCGGAGGAGATCACGGTGCAGGCCACCAAGGAAAACAAGCCGGACATTCTGCAATACCGGCTGGAGGTTCCCTCCGACGGGAAGGTGGACGCCATTGCGAAGATACTGGCGCATGAGAGCTATGACCGGGTGATCTGCTTCTGCAACACCAAGGGCAGCACGGAACGGCTGACAAAATTTTTGCAGATGCGGGGCGTGGACGCCCAGTGCATCCACGGGGACATCCCCCAGCGGAAGCGGGAGGAGGTCATGCAGCGGTTCCGGGACGGAAAGCTGCGGGTGTTCGTGGCTACGGACGTGGCCAGCCGGGGCATCGACGTGGACGATGTGGACGCGGTGTTCAACTATGAGGTGCCGGAGGAGAACGAGTATTACATCCACCGCATCGGCCGGACGGGACGGGCCAAGAAGCACGGCGTGGCGTACACGCTGCTCAGCGACTTCCCCAGCCGGCTGCGGCTGGACAACATCGCGCGGAACACGCGGAGCACCATCGTGCCCGCCGTGCTGGGCGAGGACGGCAGCGTGACTGTCGGCGATAAATGAGAAAAGAGCGCACTTCAGCAGGCGGGTCCTTTTTTACGGAACGGCAGCAGGTGGGCGCTGTTGGGCCGCGCGGGTTGCTATTTCGCGCGGTGTGTGGTACAATATACATATATAACCGCAAAATCCCGAAAAGGAGCGAAGATAATGAACGAAGAGTTGAAGAATATCCTCTCCCGCGTGGACCACACGCTGCTGGCACAAGGTGCCACCTGGAATGAGATCAAGGCCATCTGCGACGACGGCGTGAAGTACGGCTGCGCCAGCGTGTGCATCCCCGCCAGCTATGTGAAGCAGGCGGCGGCGTATGTGGACGGAAAGATCGCCGTCTGCACCGTCATCGGCTTCCCCAACGGCTACGACACCACCGCCGCCAAGTGCTTCGAGGCTGCCGACGCGGTGAAAAACGGTGCGTCCGAGGTGGACATGGTCATCAACATCGGTTGGGTGAAGGATGGCCTGTATGACAAGGTGCTGGAGGAGATCAAGGCCATCAAGGGTCACTGTGACGGCAGACTGCTGAAGGTCATCATCGAGACTTGCCTGCTGACCGAGGCGGAGAAGATCGAGATGTGCCGCGTGGTGTCCGAGTCCGGCGCGGACTACATCAAGACATCCACCGGCTTTGGCGGAGGCGGCGCCACCCGTGAGGACGTGGCGCTGTTCAAGGCCCACGTGGCACCCCATGTGAAGATCAAGGCCGCCGGCGGCATCGCGGATCTGAACGACGCCAAAGATTTCATCGCCCTGGGCGCGGACCGTCTGGGCACCAGCCGTATCGTCAAGGCCGTGAAGGCCATGGAACAGTAAATATAAGGAGGAACCACTATGCTGACTCCCCACAATAACGCCAACAAGGGCGATTTCGCCAAGACCGTTCTCATGCCCGGCGATCCGCTGCGGGCCAAGTTCATTGCCGAGACATTTCTCACCGAGCCGAAGCTGGTGAACAACGTCCGCGGTGTGCAGGGCTATACCGGCACCTACAAGGGCGTGCCGGTGTCCGTGATGGCCAGCGGCATGGGTATCCCGTCCATCGGCATCTATTCCTATGAGCTGTACACCCAGTATGATGTGGAAAACATTATCCGCGTGGGCAGCGCCGGCGCCATGCGTGCCGACCTGGAGCTGGGCAGCGTGGTGGCCGGTCAGGGCGCCTGCACCAATTCCGACTTTGCCAGCCAGTACGAGCTGGGCGGCTCCTTCGCCCCTATCTGCGATTTCGACCTGCTGATGGCCGCCGTAGAGAGCGCCGGGGAGCTGGGCGTGAAAATGCCCGTGGGCAATCTGTACTCCTCCGACACGTTCTACGACGCCGCCGGGCGCAATATGCGCTTCGCCAAGATGGGCGTCATGGCCGTGGAGATGGAGGCCGCCGGTCTGTACTGCACCGCCGCCTATACCGGCAAGCGGGCGCTGGCCATCTGCTCCATCTCCGACAACCTGGTCAACGGCACCGAGCTGTCCGCCGATGAGCGCCAGACCACCTTCACCAACATGATGAAGATCGCCCTGGAGGTGGCTGTGAAGATGGCCGCCAAGAAGTAAACAACGGTCACGACAGCGCGGGAGGATATCTCGCGCTGTCGCTATGCGCGATACATTTGTGCATTTCGCGCAAACAAAATGTAAATTTTTGATGACATTTGTTTACATTTCTACCGCAAAATGCGGTTTTCACTTGCCAAAGGCGAAAAAGTCTGCTATAATGCGCAAGGCACAGAGGGAGGAAGACCCCGTGCCGAAATGATGGTTTTCCCGCCGCAAGGCGCGAAAATAAAAAAATTGAGGAAGGTAGAATAACCATGAAGAAGTTTCTTGCTATGATCCTGGCTCTGGTTATGGCGCTGTCCCTGGTCGCTTGCGGCGACAAGAAGGACGACCCCAAGACCGACGACAACCAGGGCGACAACCCCGAAGTCACCGAGATCACCAACGCCGACGAGATCGCCGACGAGATGACCTCCGAGGATGGCAAGTACGAGATCGCTTTCGTCACCGACGTGGGCCAGCTGAAGGATAAGTCCTTCAACCAGGGCACCTTCGACGGCGTGAAGCTGTACGCTGCCAACAACGGCCTGAGCTACAAGTACTATCAGCCCGCCAACGGCGACCAGGCTACCGATGACGACCGTTACGATGCCATGAAGGCTGCTGCCGAGGGCGGCGCCAAGGTCATCGTGGCTGCCGGCTTTATGCAGGCCACTGCCCTGACCAAGGCCGCTGCTGAGTTCACCGATGTCAAGTTCGTGTTCGTGGACCGCGACAGCGCTGTGACCCTCGAGGACGGCACCGCCCTGAAGAACGTTCTGGGCATCTGCTTCCAGGAAGAGCAGTGCGGCTATCTGGCCGGTTACGCTGTTGTTAAGGAAGGCTACACCAAGCTGGGCTTCACCGGTGGTGGCGGCGGTGACAACCCCGCCTGCCGTTACGGCTACGGCTTCGTGCAGGGCGCTTCCGCTGCTGCTGCTGAGATGGGCGTGAAGGTCGAGATGAACTACTCCTGGCTGTACGGCGCTTCCTTCTCCGCTTCCACCGAGCTGCAGACCATGGCTTCCGGCTGGTATGAAAACGGCACCGAGGTCATCTTCGCCTGCGGCGGTAATATGTTCCAGTCTGTCGCCGCTGCCGCTGCCGCTAACGACGGCGCCGTGGTGGGCGTGGACGTTGACCAGTCCAGCCAGTCCGATACCGTTATCACCTCCGCTATGAAGGGCCTGTCCGCCTCCGTGCAGTGGGCTTGCGGCAAGGTCTATGACGGTTCCTTCGACGAGATCGGCGGCACCTTCGTGACCCTGGGCGCCAAGGACAACGCTGTGGGCCTGCCCACCGCTACCTGGTCCCTGACCAAGTGGACTGTGGACGACTACAACGCCATGCTGGCCAAGATGGCCGATGGTTCTCTGGTCGTCGACAACGACTACTCCAAGCTGGACAGCACCGACAGCCTGACCCTGAACCTGGTCAAGTAATCGGAACGTACTTAACAAAAAAAGAGACGCCTACGGGCGTCTCTTTTTTTTGCGTCAAGCGCCGTGATATGAGGAGTAAAACGCCGCTGTTTTTCTTGCAATCTGTGCATATATGCTATATAATAAATTTATGCCTTTATCGCCATTAGGCAAAATAATAGAGGAAAGTAGGTGGCGGCATGGATAAGACTCCCTCGTATGTGATCGAGATGCTTCACATTACCAAGGAGTTCCCCGGCATCAAGGCCAACGACGATATCACCCTCCAACTGAAAAAGGGAGAGATCCACGCGCTGCTGGGCGAAAACGGCGCCGGCAAATCCACGCTGATGAGCGTGCTGTTCGGCCTGTACCAGCCCGAGGCGGGTGAGATACGCAAGAACGGCCAGACGGTGAAGATCAACGATCCCAACGATGCCACGGCACTGGGTATCGGCATGGTCCACCAGCACTTCAAGCTGGTGGAGGTATTCTCCGTGCTGGACAACATCATTCTGGGCGCCGAAACGACGAAGTGCGGCTTCCTGCAGAAAAAGGAAGCGCGGAGGAAGGTCGAGGAGCTCTCCAAGCGGTACGGCCTGCACGTGGACCTGGACGCCAAGGTGGAGGATATCACTGTGGGTATGCAACAGCGTACCGAGATCCTGAAGATGCTCTACCGCGACAACGAGATCCTCATCTTCGACGAGCCCACCGCCGTGCTGACGCCCCAGGAGATCGACGAGCTGATGGCCATTATGAAGAACCTGACGGCGGAGGGGAAATCCATCCTCTTCATCTCCCACAAGCTCAACGAGATCATGGCGGTGGCGGACCGGGTGACGGTTCTGCGTAAGGGCCGCTATGTGGGTACCGTGAACACCTGCGACACCAACAAGCAGGAGCTGTCCAACATGATGGTGGGCCGCCCGGTGCAGCTGGAGGTCGTAAAGGAGCCGGCCAAGCCCACGGATGTGGTGCTGGAGGTCCGGGATCTGTGTGTGCCCTCTCATACCCACAAGCGCAACGCCGTGGACCATGTCAGCTTTGATGCACGCGCCGGCGAGATACTCTGTATCGCCGGTATCGACGGCAACGGACAGACGGAGTTCATTCACGCGCTCACCGGCCTGGATAAGAGCAATGGCGGCACGGTGACGCTGTGCGGCAAGGATATCTCCCACGCCAGCATCCGTCGCCGCGGAGAGTGTATGAGCCACATCCCCGAGGATCGGCACAAGCACGGCCTGGTGCTGGATTTTACGCTGGAGCAGAACCTGGTGCTGCAGCGGTATAAGGAGCCGGAATTCGAAAAGGGCGGCTTTATCAAAAAGGACGCGGTGCGTGCCTACGCCGAGAGGCTGATCGAGGAATACGATATCCGCAGCGGACAGGGCCCCGTGACCACCGCCCGCAGTATGTCCGGCGGCAACCAGCAGAAGGCGATCATCGCCCGCGAGGTGGACCGCAACAAGCCGCTGATCGTGGCGGTCCAGCCTACCCGCGGCCTGGACGTGGGCGCGATCGAAAACGTACACAAGGAACTGGTGAAGCAGCGTGATGCCGGCAAGGCAGTGCTGCTGGTATCCCTGGAGCTGGACGAGGTCATGAGCCTTTCCGACCGCATCCTGGTCATGTACGAGGGTGAGATCGTGGGTGAGTTCGATCCGAAGCAGATCACCGTGCAGGAGTTGGGCCTCTATATGGCCGGCGCCAAGCGGGCGGACAAGAAAGAGGGTGAGACGGCGTGAAGCAAAAACTGACAGATCTGTATGCCAAGAATGGCACCAAGAAGGTCCTGGCCTCTCTGCTGTCCATCCTGGCCGGCCTGCTGCTGGGCAGCATCGTGGTCATTATTGTGGGCCTGGCGGAGCAGAAGATCACCACTGCCGGTATGTGGGAGGGCGTCCGGCTGATTTTTGCCGGCATCCTCAGCACAGGCCGCGACGCTGCGGGCGCGCTGACCTGGGGCTTTAACGCCCAGAATGTGGGCAATATGCTCTTCCGCGCCATGCCGCTGATCATGACCGGCCTTTCCGTGGCGGTGGCCTTCAAGACGGGCCTGTTCAATATCGGCGCACCCGGCCAGTATCTGATGGGTACGCTTGTCTCGCTGTCCGTCGCGCTGGGCATCCCCTCCGAGTCCGTGCCCGTGGGCATCATCTGGCTGCTGGCCTTTCTGGGCGGTATGCTGGCTGGCGCCCTGTGGGGTGCGATCCCCGGATTGCTGAAGGCGCTGCTGAATATCAACGAGGTGCTGGCCTGCATCATGACCAACTGGATCGCAGCCAATCTTGTTACCTGGATGTTTGATATCAGCAGCTTCAAGAATGTAACAGAGGGTACGAAGTCCGGTTACATCTACAAGACCACCTTCAACGGTGTGGCCACACCCAAGCTGGGACTGGATCAGCTGTTCCCCGGCTCCCAGGTCAATGCCGGTATTCTGGTGGCCATCATTCTGGCCATCGTGGTGTACATTATCATGGAGAAGACGGTGTTCGGCTATGAGCTGAAGGCCTGCGGCGCCAACCGCCATGCGGCCCGCTACGCCGGTATCCCCGATAAGCGCAATATCGTGCTGTCCATGGCCATTGCCGGCGCGCTGGCCGGCGCCGGCGCCGCGCTGTACTGGCTCAGCGGCAACACCGAGTTCTACTGGAACACCTATCAGGCCCTGCCCGGCGTGGGCTTTAACGGAATCCCCGTGGCCCTGCTGGCGGTGAACAATCCCATCGCGGTCATTTTCACCGGCATCTTCATGGCCATGCTGGATATCGTCGGTCTGCAGCTGACCAACCTGACTGCCTACAACGAGTACATCACCGACGTGATCATCTCCGTCATCGTGTATCTGTCCGCCTTCTCTCTGCTCATCCAGATGATGCTGACTGGACGGAAAAAGAAGCTCGTCGTGGAGGCCAACAAGACCACCACGGCGGATATACCGGCAGAGGCGGAGACACAGCCACTGGATGCGCCGCCGGAGGACATACCGGACATACCGATGGAGGAAGCACCGCAGGTACCTGAGCAGCCGGAGGAAGGAGGGGAGCAGGCATGACATTTCTGATCCAACAGACCATGATCTACGCCGTTCCCCTGATGATCGTGGCGCTGGCCGGCGTGTTCGCTGAGCGCAGCGGTATCATCAACCTGGCGTTGGAAGGTATTATGATCCTGGGCGCGTTTATCGGCGTGCTGTTCGTGAACATCATGCAGACCAACCACGTCTACGACGCGGCCAAGGCTGCCGGCGACTGGATGGCTTTGCAGGGCTTTGAGCTGCTGGCTATGCTGGTGGCGGCCATATTCGGCGCCATTTTCTCCCTGCTGCTGAGCTTTGCCTCCGTAAATCTGCGGGCGGACCAGACCATCGGCGGTACGGCGCTGAACCTGATGGCTCCGGCCCTGGTGCTGTTCCTCATCCGTATCATCGCCAACCAGAACACTCTGCAAATGGCCACCGGCGATGCGGCCAGTTGGTTCATGATCAAGAAGACCACTCTGGGCTACGCGAAGACGGACGACCTGGGCTTCCTGGGCAATACCTTCCTGCACAAGGTGTATCTGGCGACCTATATCTGCATCATCATTTTCGTGGTGCTGTCGATCCTGCTGTACAAGACCCGGTTTGGCCTGCGGCTGCGCTCCTGCGGTGAAAATCCCCAGGCGGCGGACTCCGTGGGTATCAACGTGTACAAGATGCGCTATGCCGGTACGACCATCTCCGGCGCGCTGGCCGGCATGGGCGGCTTTGTCTACGCCCTGACCACGGCCAACTGCACGGCCAACGGCGATGTGGCGGGCTTCGGCTTCCTGGCGCTGGCCGTTATGATCTTCGGTAACTGGAAGCCGCTGAACATCGCCGGGGCGTCGCTGCTGTTCGGCCTGTTCAAGTGTATCGCCGCGGCGTACTCCAGCCTGGATATCAACGGCGACGGCGTGTATTGGCTGGCGGAGATCGGCATCAGCTCCCACGTGTACCGTATGCTGCCGTACCTGATCACGCTGGTGGTGCTGGCCTTCACATCCAAGAAATCCCGCGCACCCAAGGCGGAGGGTATCCCCTACGACAAGGGCCAGCGGTAAGAAAAGCATAAAAAAGAAGCACCCGTACGGGTGCTTCTTTTTGCGCTGTTTTACATGGATTTTACAAAAGATGGCCTGCGAACTTGACATTTATACCGTACAATGTAGATGGACAATAAGGTGACATCTGAGAAAATGTAAAGTTGAGGGAAAGAAAATGGATATTTTTCATGCACTGACCATGCTGGGCGGGCTGTGCCTGTTTCTGTTCGGCATGAATTTCATGGGCCAGGCGCTGGAGCGCCGGGCCGGCGGCAAGCTGCGGACGCTGCTGGATAAAATGACCGGCAGCGTGGGTGCCGGTTTCCTGACCGGACTGGGCATCACCGCCATCATTCAGAGCTCATCGGCCACCACCGTCATGGTGGTGGGCTTCGTGAACTCCGGGCTGATGACCCTGCGGCAGGCTATCAATGTTATCATGGGCGCCAACGTGGGCACCACGGTGACGGCCTGGCTGCTGAGCCTGGCGGGGATCGACGGCGGCAGCGTGTGGCTGCAGCTGCTGAAGCCCACCGCCTTTACGCCGGTGCTGGCGCTGATCGGCATCATTTTCTATATGTTCTGCAAGGACAGCCGGAAAAAGGAGACTGGCTCCATTCTGCTTGGCTTTGCCACGCTGATGTTCGGCATGGACACCATGAGCGCCGCGGTGGCGGGGCTGAAGGACGTGCCGGGGTTTGCAGAGCTGTTTTTGGCCTTTACAAACCCGCTGCTGGGCGTGCTGGTGGGCGCGGTGCTGACGGCGATCATCCAGTCGTCCTCCGCCTCGGTGGGTATTTTGCAGGCGCTGGCCTCTACCGGCCAGGTCAGCTACGCCGCCGCGGTGCCCATTATCATGGGCCAGAACATCGGTACCTGCGTCACGGCGCTGATCTCCTGCGTCGGCACCAACAAAAACGCCAAGCGGGCGGCCGTGGTGCATCTGATGTTCAATGTGATCGGCGTGGCGGTGCTGCTGACGGTGTTCTGCATCGTCAAGGCCATCTTTGCCCCGGTACTGCTGAACAATGCGGCGTCTATGGCGGGTATCGCTGTGGCCCACTCGGTGTTCAATATCCTGTGTACGGCCATACTGCTGCCCTGCGGCGGCCTGCTGGAGAAGTTGGCTATCCGCCTGGTGCCGGATAAGGCCCACGCGGCCGATAAAACGGTGGAGCTGGACCAGCGCCTGCTGACCACACCGGCCGTGGCGCTGGAGCGCTGCCGGGTCGTCACCTGCGAGATGGCGGAGGTTGCCGTGCGGGCGCTGCAAAACGCCCTGCGGAGCTTTGACCACTACACCGAAGCGCTGGCCTCCGCCATCCGGGAGGATGAGAGCCGCTGCGACCACTACGAGGACGTGCTGGGCACCTATCTGGTAAAGCTCAGCGCCCAGAAGCTGGGTGAGCAGGAGAGCGAGGAGTCCGCGGAGCTGCTGAAGGCCATCGGCGATTTTGAGCGTATCTCCGACCATGCGGTGAACGTGCTGGAGTCGGCGGAGGAGCTGCGGGAGAAGGGGCTGGCCTTCAGCGACGAGGCGAATCGGGAGTTGAGCGTGCTGTCCGCCGCGGTCAACGATATCCTCATGCGGGCGCTGGACGCTTTCCGGCAGCAGGATATGACCGCCGCCCGGCAGGTGGAGCCGCTGGAGCAGGTCATCGACGATCTGAAGGAGCAGCTGCGTACCCGACATATCCTGCGGATGCAGCAAGGCCAGTGCAGCATCGAGGCGGGCTTTGTCTGGTCCGACCTGCTGACGGACCTGGAGCGTACCTCGGACCACTGCTCCAATATCGCCGGGTGCGTGATCGACGCCGCCCACCACGACCTGAATATGCACGCCACGCTGGATGCGGCGCGGCGCCGGGACCCGGACTTCCGGGAGCAGTACCAACGCTGCGCGGCGAAATATCAGGTGTAAACAAAAGAAGTCCCTCCCGCCGGGAGGGACTTCTTCTTGTGCGCTCACAGCCCGCGGGAGGCTCGCTCCCGCGCCTCGGCCTCCGCCCGCTGGCGGCAGACCTCCACCCAGTCGGGCAGCTTGTCCAGCTCGGCGGCAAAGGCGGCCAGTTCGTCGGGAATGACGATCTTCTGGGGACAGACAGCGGCGCAGGCGCCGCAGCCCAGACAGGCGTGAGGCCACTTGTTCGCGGGCACCGCGTCCAGCTGCATCTTGATGGTGCTGCCGCTGCCGGTGCGGAGCTGGTTGTACTTGTGCAGCAGATCCGGGATATCCAGCTGCTGGGGACAGCCGTCACAGCAGTAGCGGCAGGCAGTGCAGGGGATGGAATTCTTCATCTTATCCGCCGCGGCAAAGAGGATCGCCTCCTCAGCGGGGGAGAGGGGGTCGAGGTGCTCGAAGGTGGCCACGTTATCCGCCATCTGCGCCATGTCGGACATACCGGAGAGGACCATGTGGACGTTATCCAGCCCCTGGAGCCAGCGGAAGCCGAAGGAGGCGATGCTGGCGTTGGGGCGAAGGGCGTGGAGCTGCTGTTCACTGTCGGCATCCAGGGCGGCCAGCTTGCCGCCGCGGACCGGCTCCATGACCCAGACGGGGATATGGTGCTTTTCCAGCAGCTCGTATTTCTCTTTGGCCCGCTGGATGGTCCAGTCCAGATAGTTCAGCTGGATCTGACAGAACTCCATCTCCTTGCCATAGCGCTCCAGAAAAGCGGTGAGGCAGGGAAGGTCCGCGTGGGTGGAAAAGCCCAGGTGCTTGATGCGGCCCAGACGCTTCTGCTCCACAAAGTAGTCGATGATGCCCCACTTGGGGTCGGTGTAGATATCTACGTCGTTTTCATAGACGTTGTGCAGCAGGTAGAAATCGAAGTAGTCCACCCGACACTTCTCCAGCTGCTGGGCAAAGGTGTCCGCCGGGTCCGGGTCGCAGGTGAGCGTATGGCCGGGGTATTTGGTGGCCAGGTAGAAGCTGTCCCGGGGATGCTTTTTCAGGCAGCGGCCTACCACCGTCTCGGACAGATTTTGCATATAGGCCCAGGCGGTGTCGAAATAATTGACGCCGTGGGCCAGCGCATAGTCCACCATCGCCTGGGTGGTGTCCTCGTCGATGGCGCCGTCCACCGTGGTGGGCAGGCGCATGGTGCCGAAGCCCAGCAGGGACAGGTGCAGGTCCTGAAAATCACGATAGATCATGGCATTGCCCTCCTTTTTTGTGGTGCTATTTTACCGCGAAAAATGGCGGAGCGCAAGAGTGGAATTGGCCGTGCGGTACGCCTGCGCCGCCGCTGCACCCGGGAGAGGGCCTGCGGCATGATGGAGACGGTCCTGGGCGACAGACTGCACCAGCTGAAATGCGGGCTGGAGATGACCTTCTGAAAAACAGACCACCCCCGGCTCCTCGCCGGGGGTGGTTTTGCTTGCTCAGGGCAGCAGTGTTTTCTCCAGGAAGTCGTAAACGGCCTCGGCGGTCTGGTGGACGGAGTCCAGCAGGACGTATTCGTCGCTGCTGTGATAGTTCTCGCCGTCGGCGCCGAAGATGATGGCCGGCGCGCCCAGCCGTGTGCCCAGGTAGTTGAAGTCGCCGATGCTGGCGAAGTAGGAGATGGTGGGTTCCTTGCCGGTGACCTTGCGGATGGACTCCAGCAGGGAGACGGTCATGGGGTCGTCCTGGGGGACGGTGTAGGGCATGAAGCCCCGGGAGCCCTCAGACGGTGCTTCGCGGAAGCAGATCTCATACCGCCCGGTGATACCGGCGCGCTGCACGGCCTTTTCGATCTCGCGGACGATGGTGTCCGGGCTCTCGCCCACCACGATGTGCCAGAACAGGCGGAGCACGGCGAAGTCCGGCACGCTGCACGCGCCGCCGTCGGCATTGATGCCCACCACGCAGCAGGTGCCCTTGCCCAGGTGCGGGTCCTCAACATAGTCCACCTGCTCCAGGGCCTGCGCCACCTTGGCGGCGTCCAGCAGAGCGCTGTGGCCCTTTCCCGGGTTGGCCGCGTGGGCGGACTTTCCGTAGAAGCGGATCTCCAGACCGTAGCCGCCTCGGGCGCCCAGGCAGACATCGGGGAAGGGCTTGCCGTCAAAGCCGGCGCTTGGCTCGGTGATGATGGAGAAGTCCACGTCAGAGAGATAGCCGTCCTCGATGAGGGCATTGGTGCCCAGGCCGTAGGGGCCCTCCTCGTCAGAGACCAGCGCCAGCTTGATCTTCCCGGCGAAGGTCTTGTGGGCGGCGGCGAAGCGGGCAGCCGTGACCATCAGCGCGGCGCAGCCGGATTTCATGTCCAGCGCGCCCACACCATAGAGCCTGTCGCCGTCCAGCTCGCCGTAGGGGTCGCGGGTCCAGCCGCCGCACAGCTGCACGGTGTCCAGGTGGCCGTTCAGGCAGATGACCGGTCCGGGTCTGCCGCCGTCGATAACGGCGATGACATTTTTTCCATGGAAATCTGTGACCTTGGCATCGTGGTATTCGTGCAGCTGTGCGGGCAGTTCCTGCCGGCACAGCCAGTCTCTGGCAAAGGCCATGATCTCGTCCTCGTGGAAATACGCACTCTTAATGGCGGTGAGCTGCTGCAAAAGTGCTGTGACCTCAGCTTTTTCTATCATCAGTATGATCGCTCCTTTCTGCTGTGGGGGCAGGGGATATATTCTTTCATTATGCAGTATAGCGGGCAGGCGTTTAACGCCTGTTGGTCCGGGCGTTTTTCACTTATTGCTCCACGCGCCACAGTGCGCCGAAGTACCACGCACCCATGCCGTCGGACACCACGCCGGTCACGTCGCCGCGCAGGGCGTAGGCCTGCTCCTTCTCATACAGCGGTATCACGTTGGCCGTGTCCAGCAGCAGCCACTCCGCATCCTTCAAATAGGCGTCCCGCGCCTCGGCGGAGGTGCTGGCCGCCGCCACCCGCATCAGAATATTATAGGCGTTCATGTAGATCAGCGCGTAGTTCCGCGTGTCGCCGCTGCGCCACAGGTCCAGATAGGCTGATGCATCGTTGTACAGCGCGTCCAGCTCCGTCAGGGCCAGGGTGAACGCGCCGCTGCTGAGCAGCTGCTGATACGTCTCCGCATCCTCACCCTGCAGGATCACGCTCAGTCCCAGTTTTTCCTGCCACACCTTCTGCAGCCGCTGGGCCAGCGCCGTCTGCGCCGGCGTATTCCGGTACAGCAGCGTCACCGTCCCCAGGCTTATCAGCGCCTCCGGCCGCCGCAGGCCCGCCTGCGTCATCAGCTCCAGCGCCTGACTGCACCGGTCCGTGTAGGTATCCGCCTCGCAGTCGATCACCGCGCCGTTGACCGCCCGGAACTCCTCGCCCCCGGCGGTGCGTA
>ERZ779840.2731-NODE-2731-length-14763-cov-3.831724_pt1 | contig 14763 bp, 10 predicted proteins | sample MGYA00511561_ERZ779840 | MGnify/ENA primary metagenome ERZ779840 (study PRJEB29588, sample SAMEA2162036) | human gut metagenome | biome: human gut; feature: human-associated habitat; material: faeces | place: Denmark | collected 2008/2010 ...
ACAGTAACAGCGATTGAAAATAAAAGAAGATTTTACAATATATATTTGGATATATGAAGAAATATTCACTACTTTGCATCGTAAAACGTCCGTTACTTGGTAAGTAATTCAGACTGGTATTTCCGTTACTTGGTAAGTAATAGTTTCTCTTCTAATCTGTTGTTATTTGGTCGTTTACGCTACTATCTTTTCTTTAGAACGTTTTACAACCGACATTATCAGTTCATCATTTGCGGCATCTACCTTTTCATTTTCGAAAGGTTTCAGATAAGTTTCTGTTACCTTGATGGACGAGTGTCCCAGGGCTTTGCTTATGATACCGATGGGAATGCCTGAGTAAAAGGCTAGTGTTGCCCAGGTGTGTCGTGCGGTGTACGAACTGATATTAGTGCCGGGGAGCAGCAATGCGGCCATTTTGGCTAGCTTGCGGTTGAATGTGCGTAAAGCCTGACGATAATTCTCGTATAGTTTCTTGTCGTTTTCTGTTGTTTCGTCAAGAATAGGAAAGAGATAACCGGAATCAGTTTTCTTGTTCCGGCATTTCTCAAACAGAGCAGTTGCTTCATGCGGAATGCGTACTACCATTTTCTTTCCGGTTTTGTGACGGCAGTAGGTGATACAGTGTTCCTTTAGGTCTTGTTTGCGCAGGTAGGCCATATCGATGAATGGCATTCCACGGAAAAGAAACATCAACAGAAAATAAGCGAGTACATTTTGTACGTCTTCGGGCAATTTTTCAAAATCCGTGTGCAGTAATGTATTCATTTGCTCTTCTGTAAGCGATCGTTTGGACTGTGCCTCCACCTTTGTATATACACTATCAAACAGTCTGGCATCATAAGTCAGGCGCTTTGCTTCCACGAGCCTGTTGTAAACCGCTTTAAGCACTCGCATATAGGTGGAAACCGTGTTCCAACTTGCATTTCTGCTTCGCAGCCATGCTTCGTACTCTTTCAGCTTGCCTGCCGTAAAAACGTCCGTTACCAGCATTTCTTCTGTGCCCTGTCCGCCGAAAAACTTCGTAAAAGAGTTTAGCGTGGCATTATAAGTATGTACTGCCGGGCGTTTTTTGTCTGCCGTCAACCTTTCAATGACCGACTTCATGTATGGTGACAGATGCACCATCTCAACATTCTTTTCTTCTTTATCCATAAATTTAAATTTTAATTTCCGCATCCCGCGGTCTTTTTTGAAACAGACCTACTGGGGAAATGTTTATGGATGCAAGATAAAGAATTTTATGGGCGAAGAATATATCCTTCACTGATACTTCTTCTGCTTTCATTAACTAGTTCCATTTTTTGTTTCATACCTTGAAACGAATGGTTTCCCGTAGTGAAACAGTTTGTTTCTCGGTGTGAAACGAATCGTTTCACCCTTTGAAACTTTTTGTTTCAAGCGCTTGAAACAAAAAGTTTCAGCAGGCTGGAAACTAGTTAGAACGCAGCTTTACCAATTATACTCATCCGTGTAACTGTCAAAGACCGGTTCTTCGGTGATACCTTTCCGGCGAAAAAGCTGGCGGATATAGTTTTGGTCTGCGGGGCTTAGGAAGCGTTCTTCGCGATAAAAGCGATAGTAAAGCGTTTTTCCGAAATGTCCGATCAGTTGTTGCTTGATATTTGTTCCGTCCTTATAAGGTACGTTGTCCAGCAGGTGGCTGATACCCCATGCCACATGTATCTTTTCTGCGTTTTGGAAGTGGGGACAGTCAATTCCGGTGGCCGGAATACACATTGGGTTTACGATGCTGATGTAGGACGTGTCAGCGGTAGTGAGAAGTGCAGCCACCCGACGCAGGCAGTTACAAGCTTTCGGACATTGCTCGTTGTAGCAGCGGGCGTAGTTGAAAGGGACTGTTTTGTTTTTTAATTTATTGTCGTTCATTTTATATTGTATATTACATACATGATTGACAAAGGTAGTGCTTTTATTGTGGAAAGGTACAATTTGAAAAAGAAAAAACGTGAAAGGATGGGTGAAGGGAACACCCTTCACCTATAAACTGCTTATAGATAGGATAATACAAGGAAAAGTGAAGGGTGAAGAGATTGTTCATTATAACTCTTCGCATACCCGCATTTCCATACCTTTATATACCACTACAATCTTGTGTAGTTGCGTGGAGCCAATAGCTTGTTTCACCGTGTCCGTGTCGGCATAGCGGTTGGCTTGGGCGATGGCTTCTTGACGCAATTCCTCCACACGGTTTTCAGAATCGCGATATTTGGCGTACTTCAACTCAACGATGTAGCTGTGCTTCATGTCAGAATATATGTCCAACATGGGACAGAGGAAAATATCGACGTAACCCGCTTGTGTATCTTGCTCGGAGATAGGACGGTAGAAGCGGTTTTGCGCAGTCATGGCCAAGGTGAAGCCGTGAACGAAGAATTCGCCCTTTTGCTTGTCACGCTGGGATGCATAACGTTTCAGGCAGTCGGCAATGTAATCGAAATAGGCTTGCCAATTGCCATCATAGGCGAGCTGGCTTGAAAGTTCGCTCTTTTCGTAGCTGCTGAAATTCAAGTCTGCGTCGTTGTAGGTATTCAGCAAATAAGTGTAGAGCTGCTCTTGAACCACTAGGTTCGGAATGGTCAGTTTGGTCTTGCCTTTATCTATTCCGCTAATGGTCAACATTCCGAAATAGTAGAGCAGGCTTATAAAATTGTCCGGATTGGTGATGTTGACGGCAGGGAAACCTTTCTTCAGTTCGCCAGTGATATAACCTTGACTCACTAAAGTTTGAATGACGGAAGCATCGTGTGCAAACTCCTTATCCTTTCGAATGAGCATACGCAGCTTTTCATAGTCGATACGTATATTATCTTCTATCATTTCTCGTGGTGCTTTGCCGTTATCTATGTAATTCTTCACGAAGTAGAGCACCATGTTGGAGTTGTACATGGTAGTTTCACCGTAACAATCCTGTGCGAAGCAATAATTGTCGTACCATGGTTTCATTATTTCCATCAGTTCGTCAACAGTATGGCGGAAAGGACTGTTCGTTGAATAATAAGTCAGCATTTCGCGCACTTCTTCTTCGGTGAACCCCATCATTTGGTTAAATTGGGGGGTAAGTGAGTAGTTCGTGCCGATGTTGAAGCCACTCGTCAGGTCATCCATCGTTACGGGGCTTACACCGGTGATGAAACAACGCTCTATGCTGGAATAAGTTCCTGCCTTCACCTTATTGAAGAAAGCACGCAGATAACCTTCGCCATGCGTTTCATCAGTGTAGCGGTGCAAGCTTTTGGCATCAGAAAGGATGGCGTTGGTGAAGTGGTCGTATTCGTCGATGAAGAGATACATTTTCTGTCCGGCACGTTCGCAGGCTTGATAGAGGTAGTCCAACTGCTCTACGGCCCCATTCACTTGGCGTAGTTCTTCCAGAGTCTCCGGTGGCAGAAGGTCGGCATATCTCTTGCAGAAGTTCATGAAAGTAATGCTGCAATGTGCATCCAGTCCCTTTCGATAATCGTTCAGTTCGCCGGTGATACCTGAAAAGTTGAGGTAAAGCACCAGATAGCTGTTGCGGTTTGCTGTGGGATGCTTCCCGATGTAGAGGTCGCCGAATAAGTCGTTGAACTTATCGCGGGTACGCACATCGTAGTAGTGTTGCAGTACGTTCAGCGTGAGGCTTTTGCCGAAGCGGCGGGGACGGATGAAGAAAAAGAACCGGTCTGCCTGCTCTATCATAGGAATGAAGCGGGTTTTGTCTACATAATAATAGTCTTCGCGGCGGATGACTGCGAAGTTCATCATACCGTAAGGCAAACGCTTTCTGTTGGGTACTATATATTCCATTGGATCCATCTTCTGTCCTCCTGCTGATTTCTTTTTTATAACTTGCTTATTAATAGCGTTAACGACACAAAGATAGTAAAAGTTCTTGTTGGGTACGAGGCATCCTCAAAAAAGTATTGGAAAAACTCATTCACACTAAGAACTGCAGCCCTGGCAAAGCTATTTTGAAACAGCAGTGAAGGGGTGGAAATAATTCTCGGGGTTAGCTTGTATTTACTGAAAGATACTGTATTTTTGTGCAGAACTAAAAAAAGAACAGACTATGTTGGACATTATTTTGATCGTAATTAGTGCCCTTTGTATGATAGCCGGGTTAGCAGGCTGTATTCTGCCGTTTCTTCCCGGTCCTCCTATTGCTTATGTGGGGTTGGTCATTCTGCACTTCACGGATAAGGTACAATATTCTACGACACAATTAATCGTATGGTTATTGATTGTAGCTGTTTTGCAGGTATTGGATTATTTCACTCCGATGCTGGGAAGTAAATATAGTGGCGGTAGTAAATGGGGTAATTGGGGATGTATCATAGGAACTCTTGTCGGTCTTTTTTTCTTGCCTTGGGGCATTATTCTCGGTCCGTTTCTAGGGGCGGTGATTGGTGAACTATTAGGAAATAAAGAGTTCTCGCAGGCACTTAAATCAGGTGTGGGCTCTTTACTCGGATTTATATTCGGAACTTTACTGAAGTTCGTTGTCTGTGGTTATTTTTGCTATCAATTTATCATAGGTCTTATTCGGTAACCTATTTGATGTTGTAAAACATTCGTAAGAATAACCTATCTATTGCCTTTACATAGAGTACTAAATCGATGTGTGTTCGTCTTTATTGAAGTAGCACATTGAGGTAGTACCATGAAAAAGACTTTTATTTATCTTTCTTTTATCATTTTCTTGGGGTGGTTTCCCTCGCTTTTTGCGGGAGAAATTTATGTATCCCTGCAGGGGAATGATAAGAATTCCGGGACAAAGGAAGCTCCGTTTTATACATTAAACCGGGCAATCAAGCAGGCTCGTGAATGGCGTAGACTGAATCGGCCGGAAGTAGCCGGAGGAATTTATATTCGTTTGGAAGAGGGTGTTTATGCCCAGCGCAATTCTCTATTTCTTCGTCCAGAAGATAGTGGGACACCCGATTCTCCAACAGTGATTTGTGCAGTAGATGGTGCTCATCCTGTGATTAGTGGTGGAGTTGCTGTTACGGGGTGGAAGCGTGGATGTAATCATCCGGCAATTCCTGAAAAGCTAAAGCAGAAGATATGGTCGGCAGAGGCTCCCCTAATAGGAAATAGAAGGGTAGAAACCCGGCAAATGTGGGTGAACGGTCATAAAGTTCAAAGAGCTGCGCAATTTCCTGACGGAGGATTGGAACGAATGATTGACTTCAATCCGGAAGAACAAACAATAACGATCCCCGTTTCTCAAAGTGTAAATCCGAAGAGACTACAAAATGCCGGCCAACTGGAAATGATTGTCCATCAACGCTGGGCGATTGCTATTTTGCGCGTGAAAAGTATAGACGCGAAAGACGGACAAGCTGTAGTTCGCTTCCATGAACCCGAAAGTCACCTGGAGTTTGCTCATCCCTGGCCGCAACCCGTCATCGGAGGAGAGAAAGGAAATTCTTCCTTTTGCCTGACCAATGCACTGGAATTGCTGGACCAACCCGGTGAATGGTTCCAGGAATATCCTTCCGGCACGATTTACTATTATCCGCAGGCGGGCGAAAATATGGAAACAGCTGAAGTGATTATCCCTGCCTTGGAAACTTTAGTGACCATAGACGGTACATTGTCTCGTCCGGTAAAACATATACAATTTAACGGAATTACTTTTGCGCATACCTCCTGGATGCGTCCTTCTTTTCAGGGGCACGTCACCTTGCAAGGGGGATTTCCTTTATTGGATGCCTATAAACTACAAGAACCGGGGCTTCCGGAAAAAGCGGAACTGGAGAACCAAGCCTGGATCACCCGTCCCGAAACAGCGATACGTGTAAAAGGTGCCGAACATATTGATTTCAAGCATTGCACGTTCCGTCATTTATCATCCACCGGACTGGATTATGAATGGGCAGTCACAGCATCGAGCGTCGAAGATTGTCAATTTACGGATATTGGAGGAACGGCTTTACTGGTCGGCGCGTTTCCGGACGGAGGATTTGAGACGCACGTCCCTTTTATTCCTGTTGACGTACGGGAATTATGTTCCCATATTACTATCAGAAACAATTTCATCAGTAATGTGACTAATGAAGACTGGGGATGTGTAGGTATCGGCGCCGGATATGTCAGAAACATGGATATTTCTCATAATGAAGTCTGCCATCTGAACTATTCAGGGATTTGTGTAGGCTGGGGATGGACATCGCTGGAGAGCGGAATGTGCAATAACCGGATAGAAGCAAACTATGTACATCACTTTGCCCGTCGGCTATACGATGCAGGCGGCCTGTATACTCTTTCCAACCAGCCGGGTTCCGTCATGCGAAATAACCGGATCGAACATTTAATCGAAGCCCCCTACGCTACGAATGACCGTGCTTTTTATATCTATCTGGATGAAGCTACGGACGGATATACAATGGAAAACAACTGGTGTCCCACTGAACGTTTTGATTCGAACCGCCCCGGGAAAAAGAACGTGTGGAAGAATAACGGCCCTCAAGTGGCGGACAGTATTAAATACAAAGCCGGAAGAATAAAGCAAGATTGAAACAAATCAATGGATTAACATAGTCATCAATGTACTAGTATAGCAATCAATAAACAAGTGTAATAATCATTAGAACTAGACTACTATGGTAATCATTCAAACTAATATGATAATTATAGTAATCAATAAACGATATTTAATCAATAAAATAGATGAAACCAACGAATTACCATTTATTTGATTTCCTTGATTTCGATACCGAGTTATCAAGGAATGAGTCGCTTTGGAAAGCATACAAGCCAACGGCTGTTTATGAAAAGGAAGGAGATATTTACGTAACAGTTCCCTTTCAGAAGCAAAAGCTGGCTAACGATATGATGGCGGATACCGATGTTCCCCAGGAGGAATACACGTTAATCATCCGTCAGTATAACATCGGCATCACCCGTCTGTTTCTTGGCTTCGGTGATTATGTACTGACAGATGAGTCGGAAATGCTACAATTCAGTGACCGGATTCAGAAAGTGCCCCTGTTTATAAAAGAACAAAAAGGAAAATGGATTCTTTCGACGGAGGACGGAACGAAGCGTGCCGTTATCAATGTGGAAGAGCCTCTATTAGACCGATGGAGCGAATTGCTTCCCGACCCTCAAGAAACGCTTGACATCACTTTATACCCTGACGGAAAGCGTGAAATCCGCTTGTCAGCCTATGACCATTTTTCGCCTCCCCGCTACGATGCGCTACCTGTTGCCTTTTGCAAACGCGACGGTCGGAAAGAACGTGCAACGCTTTCTTTTGAATGTAAGCCCGATGAATGTTTTGCCGGAACCGGAGAACGTTTCTTTAAAATGGACTTGAGTGGACAGACTTTCTTCCTGAAAAACCAGGACGGGCAAGGAGTCAATAACCGGCGTACTTATAAGAATATCCCTTTCTATCTATCCAGCCGCATGTATGGAACATTCTACCATACATGTGCTCATAGCAAGCTCTCGCTGGCCGGACATTCCACCCGTTCCGTACAGTTTCTAAGCGACCAGGCATTGCTTGATGTATTCGTAATAGGCGGTGATACGATGGAAGATATTCTTCGCGGTTATCGTGACCTGACCGGCTATCCGTCTATGCCTCCTCTTTGGAGTTTTGGCGTTTGGATGAGCCGTATGACTTATTTCAGTGCCAATGAAGTAGACGAAATATGCGACCGTATGCGTGCCGAACACTATCCCTGTGATGTAATTCATCTGGATACGGGCTGGTTCCGTACCGATTGGCTCTGCGAATGGAAATTCAATGAAGAACGGTTCCCCGATCCGAAAGGATTCATCGGGCGGTTGAAAAAGAACGGCTATCGTGTCTCTTTATGGCAACTTCCATACGTTGCAGAAAATGCAGAGCAGATCGATGAAGCCAGAGCCAATGATTATATAGCCCCATTGACCAAACAACAAGCGACCGATGGTTCCAACTTCTCCGCCCTGGATTATGCCGGAACAATCGACTTTACTTATCCGAAAGCAACCGAATGGTACAAAGGACTATTGAAACAACTCCTGAATATGGGAGTAACCTGTATCAAAACCGATTTCGGTGAAAACATTCACATGGACGCCCTCTATAAAGGTATGAAGCCGGAATTGTTGAACAACCTGTATGCCCTGCTTTATCAAAAGGCTGCTTACGAAATTACGAAAGAAGTGACAGGTGACGGCATTGTCTGGGCACGTTCCGCATGGGCGGGATGCCAGCGTTATCCTTTGCATTGGGGAGGCGATTCCTGTAGTTCTTGGGATGGAATGGCAGGTTCTCTGAAAGGTGGTCTGCATTTCGGTCTGTCGGGATTTGCTTTTTGGAGCCATGATGTTCCCGGCTTCCATACATTGCCCAATTTTATGAACTCGGTAGTAGCAGATGATGTGTACATGCGTTGGACTCAATTCGGCGTATTCACATCGCATATCCGTTATCACGGAACCAATAAGCGTGAACCCTGGCACTATCCGGCCATAGCTCCGTTGGTGAAAAAGTGGTGGAAATTGCGTTATTCGCTCATTCCATACATCGTAGAACAAAGTAAACTAGCCATAGAAAGCGGCTATCCGCTCTTGCAGGCACTCATTCTGCATCATCCGGAAGATAAACTTTGTTGGCATATAGATGATGAATACTATTTCGGCAATGATTTCCTGGTAGCTCCGGTGATGAACAGCGAGAACCGTCGGGATATCTATCTTCCCGAAGGAAAATGGGTGAACTTCTTTACGGGAGAACGTCTGGAAGGAGCATGCTGGCTGAAAGACGTATACGTTCCATTGGAAGAAATGCCCGTATATGTGCGTGCAAATGCCGTGATCCCCATCTATCCGGAAGACGTGGACTGTACGGATGAAATGGATTTAAGCAAGAGCATGGCTTTACGCATAGATAATGATTATAAAGGATTTTGGAATAGATAAATAGAAATAACTCAAGTTTTGTAAGTAGCCTGAAAGGCTTACATAATATTGCGTAGAGTGATACCTTACGCTATATAGCAAGAGGCTTTCAACCTAATAAATTACTTCCGAAACTTGAGTAGAATAAATAAAAAATGGCAGAGTATGAAAACATGGAAGAGTAATTTAGAAGAAACAAAACAACGTTATATAAATTGGTGGAACCATAAAGGAATCATTCTCAATATGTGGGAACACTTCCAGGAAGGAGTGCAACCACATGCAGAGATAATGCCTCCCGCGCCGGCAAAAGATTTGTCGCAAAAATGGTTCGACCCTCAATGGAGGGCTGAATATCTGGACTGGTACGTAGCGCACAGCAGTCTGAAAGCGGATATTCTTCCGGTTGCGAATACCCAACTGGGTCCCGGTTCTCTAGCTGCCATTTTAGGCGGAGTGTTTGAAGGCGGGGAAGACACCATTTGGATTCATCCCAACCCGGATTTCACCGATGAAATAGTCTTTAACCTTGAACACCCGAACTGGATTCTTCATAAAGAACTCCTGAAAGCCTGCAAAGCGAAAGCCAACGGACACTACTTTGTCGGTATGCCCGACCTGATGGAAGGACTGGATGTTCTGGCCGCACTGAAAGGAACGGATAGGGTATTACTGGACACAGTGATGCAGCCCGAAATCTTGGAACAACAGATGCAGCAAATCAACGACATCTACTTCAAAGTATTTGATGAACTATACGACATCATCCGTGAAGGCGACGAGATGGCATTCTGTTATTTCTCGTCCTGGGCTCCCGGAAAGATGAGTAAACTGCAAAGTGATATTTCGACCATGATTAGTCAGGATGATTATCGCCGGTTTGTGCAACCTTTTATTCGTGAACAATGTCAGAAGATTGATTATACCCTTTATCATCTGGATGGAGTGGGAGCTATGCATCACCTGCCTGCCTTGCTTGAAATTGAAGAATTGAATGCGATTCAATGGACTCCCGGAGTGGGCGAACCACAAGGAGGATCTCCCAAATGGTACGATCTGTATAAGAAGATTCTGGCAGGAGGAAAGAGCGTGATGGCTTGCTGGGTGACATTAGACGAACTAAAACCCCTATTGGATCATATCGGCGCGGACGGTGTACATTTGGAAATGGATTTCCATAACGAAAAGGAAGTGGAACAGGCCATGCGGATTGTTGAAGAATATACCGGTTCTTCTACCGCTGTAAATACCAATGAACATCAACAGGATGCCGACTTGGCAACTACCGGACAGGAACGTATTTGTATACGGGAAGAACAACATCGGGAAGAGGATAAACTGAAACCTCTGTATGAAGCCATTGTTGCCGGGAAACTGGAACCTGCGGTTGAAATCACCCGGCAAGCCATTGCGGAAGGAGTAGCTCCTCAAATGATTATCAATAATTATATGATTAAAGCAATGGGCGAAGTGGGACAACGTTTCCAGGATGGAAAAGCTTTTGTTCCTCAACTGTTGATGGCAGGACGTGCCATGAAAGGGGCTTTGGAGCTACTGAAACCTTTATTGGCAGGAAGTGCTTCCACTACAATCGGTAAGATTGTCATCGGTACAGTGAAAGGAGATCTCCATGATATTGGTAAAAACCTGGTGGCTTCCATGCTGGAGGGGTGCGGCTTTGAAGTCATAAATATTGGTATTGATGTGACTTGTGACAAGTTTGTGGAAGCTGTGAAGGAAAACCATGCTGACATCTTGTGCATGAGCGCATTGCTGACTACTACCATGACGTATATGAAAGAGGTTATCCAGGCATTAGAAGAGGCCGGTATTCGTAATCAAGTGAAAGTGATGATTGGCGGAGCACCCGTCAGTCAGGGGTTTGCTGACGAAATCGGTGCGGACGGATATAGTGATAATGCGAATACAGCCGTAGCAGTTGCCAAAGAACTGATTGGAAATAAAAAATAGAATAAAAAGGCACGGATTACACGGATCAACACGGCTCTTAATTACATAGCCTATTAAAACCGTGAAATCCATGTAATCCTTGCCTGAAAGAAAATTAGATTTAAACTTACGTTACTTATTTAATACTTGAATTATGCATGTGAAATTCTTAGAGACATTAGATTGGAGTATTCTGATTGCCTACTTCCTTATTTTGATAGCTATTGGTATATGGGCAAGTTCAAAACGAAAAAAGGGGAGTAGTCTTTTCCTTGCGGAGAATTCGCTGAAGTGGTATCATATCGGCTTCTCCATGTGGGGGACGAATGTGGGACCTTCCATGTTGATAGCTTCCGCAAGTGCCGGATTTACTACCGGTATTGTTTCGGGGAATTATGCCTGGTATGCATTTGTCTTTATATGTCTGCTTGCTTTTGTCTTTGCTCCCCGATATTTGGGTAGTCGCATCACGACATTGCCCGAATTTATGGGAAAACGTTTCGGACAATCTACCCGTAACATCCTTGCCTGGTATACCATTATTACCATTCTTATTTCATGGCTTGCATTGACTTTATTTGCCGGTGGAGTCCTGATCCGTCAGGTCTTCGATATTCCTATGTGGCAATCGGCATTGCTGTTACTTGTCATCTCCGCTTTCTTCACGATGCTCGGCGGACTGAAAGCTGTGGCCTACACGAATGTATATCAAATGATACTGTTGATTGTAGTATCAGCCACACTGGCTATCATGGGAATCTATAAAGTAGGTGGTGTAGGAGCACTGGTGGATGCCGTTCCGGCTGATTACTGGAATCTTTTCCATCCAAATGATGACCCGGCTTTTCCTTGGCTACCTATTATCCTGGGTTATCCTATTATGGGAGTTTGGTTTTGGTGTACGGATCAGTCGATGGTGCAACCGGTTCTTGTTGCCAAGAATCTCAAAGAAGGACAGATGGGAACCAACTTTACCGGATGGTTGAAAATATTAGATGTACCTCTTTACATTCTTCCCGGCATTATCTGCCTCGCTTTATTTCCACAATTGGAAAATCCCGATGAGGCTTACATGACAATGGTGACTCATTTATTTCCGGTAGGGATGGTCGGTTTAGTACTAGCTGTGCTGACAGCAGCGTTGGTAAGTACTGTAGGCTCTGCATTGAATGCATTAAGTACGGTATTCACAATGGATATCTATGTGAAGAAAATCAGACCACAGGCCAAGCAAAGAGAGATTATCAGGATGGGACAAGTGGTTACAGTAGTCGGTGCACTGATCTCTGTCATAATAACCATAGCAATCGATAGCATTAAGGGGCTGAATCTATTTAATGTTTTCCAGTCTGTATTGGGATTTATAGCTCCTCCGATGGCAGCCGTATTCCTCTTTGGCGTGTTCTGGAAACGCACCACTACTCTGGCAGCTAATATGGCTCTGACATTGGGAACAGTGTTCAGCATCGGAGTGGGGATCTTGTATTTATGGGTGTTTCCGGCAGAACAATATGATGCATGGCCTCATTTTATGCTGCTTTCTTTCTATTTATTCGTTATCATCGGAATAGGCATGATAGTAGTCAGCCTGTGGGATAAGTCTCCGCAACTGGGAACCTTGAATATGGAAAAGATAGAGGACAAACCTGCACGAATTGTTCTTATCCTATGGGGATTACTTATTGTGACTATGATCGGGCTTTACATCTTCTTCAATGGCCACTAGTTTTTATTCACCACAGAGGACGCAGAGGACACAGAGATTATTATCTAATAATAAAAGACTCTGTGTCCTCTGCGTCCTCTGTGGTGAAACTATTTTCTGCGAAAACAATTTTCGTACGTACACAGCACGCAAGTATATTCCAGCTTACGGACATGAGAACCCACTCCGATAATACCACTTACAGATTTGATGGGAATCATCAGGCTGGAATCTGTCAACTGAATACCACAGGGCGAAGCGACCGGAAATAAGGAGAATAGTTTTTGTTGTTCCGATACGTGCCATCCGCAATAGCCGGGGCTGTATCTGTTAGTGTGCTTCCAACCTCTCTTTTCGATAAATGCAGCCAACTTCTCTTCCATGCAATCAGCAGCCTTTTCTGCAATGATGCTCCCTAATGAGTCTGCTATATATACTTTCACCATGTCGTCCTCTTGCTGAAGCAGATGTTGAAACTTCTCAAATTCAACTCCGGCAGTTGCAGTAAAAAAGGCAAAGGCTTCCGAACCCCGTAGTTGGCGGGCAATGGTTTTACCGATTGAGAGAACCGTATCTTTTACAGTCAGTGTTGCTTTTTCAGTGTCAAGCAGTCCGTCAGTGAGGAAAAAGAAAAAACAGGGACGGAGGAGGGGAGTGATACGGTCAAGTAACGTATTTATTTCTTCTATGACCATTCCATCCGGCATAGAATCTTTATATCCCATCGCTTCGTAAATATCAGATGATGGGATTTGCAGTTTTTGATAAGTAAGCTCCTGTTCAACCATTGGTGGATGCATTGAAATATATAGGTTGTTGTAATCCTGCGGACACAGAATTAAACTTGTGTTTTATTGAATTCTTCCAATGCAGTATAAAATGCGTCTATATTAATAGAAGACGTATGTGGCGGAATATCACAACCACTTGACAATACGAAATTCGGATATGCACGGGTAGCCTCCAATAGTTGCAAAGTCGCTTCCTTCATAGTCTCCGGACCTGCCATCTTGAAAAGGCTCACCGGATCCAGATTTCCCATTGCCAGTGCATCGGTCGGAACCTCTTTCAACGCTTCCTCCATCTTAATTTTATTCCCGAAGTGGTAAACGGCTGCACCGGTATAAACCATCGCTTGCGTGCAATTCCCTGTGTTTCCGCAATTATGAAGTACTACGGCAAAGTGATCATCCTGTACCTTCTCTACTATTTCTTTCACAAATAAAGAAGAATATTGCAGGCAATCTTCGTTGGATAACAATCCCGCAGCAGGTTCAGCCATGATTACACCGTTCACACCGGTTGCTTTCAATGCCATACAATAGCGGGTGATGAAATCACTGCATTTTCTTAACAACGTATTGGCTGCTTCGGGATTGATATAAATCAGCATCATGATTTCCGACATATCATACAAACGTCCGGCCAGCGAATAAGGACCGATGCAACCGGCAAAAACCGGGCGGTCTGTAATATTTCTGGCTGTCAGCATATTCGCTTTAAGATATTCCGGGATTCTTCCTTTGTTTAATGCCGGAATCTCCAGTTTCTCAATAGCTGCCTCGTCTGCCAGTAAACGACCGGATACACTGGGCACCTCATTTTCCGGAAAGATAATCTCTGCCCCGAAAGCTTCCGCTTCTACCGTCAGATCCATGATGACGGTTGCGGCCGCCGCCGGGTACTTGCCACAAAGAGCCTTGATTGCCTCATAATGAACCTGCCCGTTTGTCACTGCATCATGCACCGTTTTCCCGATAAACTCGATACCCGGATGTGTCATGATCGGAATTGCAATCGTTTCCTTACGTTGGATCGTTTGGCTGATCCATTCTTTCATATTCAGTCTACCCATAATTTTAGTTTTTAATATCGTCTTGTAATAAAGACGAAGTTACCCCTCTTTTGTAATCTCGTATATGATAAAATCTGATACCGGTATAAAAATAAAGCTGCTCTTCTTTCTGAAGGGCAGCTTTACACCTATTTGATTTATCTTCGAGCTTTATTTTACCGGAATCTTATCAATACGATTCTGATGACGGCCACCGTCAAATTTGGTAGAGAAGAACTCTGTCAAAATCATGTCCGCTTCTTCAGTGCTGATGAAGCGTCCCGGCATAACCAGTACATTAGCGTCATTGTGCTGACGAGCTAGGTGTGCGATTTCTGCATTCCAGCAGAGAGCAGCACGAACCCCTTGGTGCTTG
>ERZ779840.2735-NODE-2735-length-14743-cov-7.138821_pt1 | contig 14743 bp, 11 predicted proteins | sample MGYA00511561_ERZ779840 | MGnify/ENA primary metagenome ERZ779840 (study PRJEB29588, sample SAMEA2162036) | human gut metagenome | biome: human gut; feature: human-associated habitat; material: faeces | place: Denmark | collected 2008/2010 ...
GCGCAGGATGCTGCGCGCCAGCCGGATATAGACCTCGCCCCAGTTCCACACCGGAAGCGCAGTGCAGACAGGCCCTGCCTCCTGCGCCAGACACAGACCGCGCCAGTCCGGGCTGTCGCCCGTCCCTGGCAGGTCGCGTGCGCAGATCACACGCAGCCCTTCCTGCGCAAGACGCGCAGCAGGCGAAGATTCACAGCACGACCAGCGCAGTTCAATCCAAGCGCGCGGATTTGTCAGCTGCGCGCCGAGAGCAAAGGCGTTGATTGCCGCAGGCGTCCCGAAAATCGGTCCGTCGGCCACATAGCCAATGCGGTCGTCCACCGCCAGCGCACCGGCGATCACGCCGAGCAGGAATTTCGCCTCATAAATGCGGCTGTAATAGGTCCGGACGCCTGGGTACGGCATATCGACCGAGCAGTTGAGAAATCGGATCCCCGGGTATTTGGGCGCAAGTTTGCGGCAGGCGAAGATCAGCGGCACAGTCGTCGTGAAAATGACCTGTGCACCGTCTGAAACGGCCTGCTCCAGTGCGTCCTCGGCGCAGGGATAGTCCTCTGCAAGATAGGACCTGACCAAGACGGTGTCGCCGAGTGCCTGCTCCAGCTGCTGCCGTCCCTTGTCGTGCTCCCGGATCCACGGGCTTTTCTCCGGTGCACATTCATGCACAAACGCCGCGCGGAGCGTCCCGCCGGGGATCATCCGCCCAGCAAGCAGGCCCAGCAGGCCGGAGCCGGACGCTTCCGGCTCTGCATCGGTCTGCATTTCAATCTTTCCGCCCCGCGCGTAGGCGGTCAACTCCGTCCAGACCGCGCGGATGGATTTTTCCAGTTCCGCAGGCCCCAGTACGCGCAGATCGCCCAGCGTATAGGTGTGCAGCCACACCAGCAGTGCCTCCGCCGTCGTGACCGGCGGCTCCTGGCTGAGTTTGTAGTAGGCCGTGCGGAAGGTATAGAACGCGGTCAGAAACGCGCGTTTTTCCCGCTCTGACCAGACATGGTCGGCATCGAAGCCCAGCGCGGCCTGCAGCTTGGGATAGTCGCCGACACGGTTGAAATGCACCTGATACAGGCCGCAGAGCCCATAAAAGTGCAGAAATTCATAATAGACCCGCACTGCCGGGTCGTCGGAATAGACCGGCAGGACGCGCGTGACATAGGCACGGATGGTCGGCGCGTCAAAGCTTTTGAGGACACTCACGCGCTTGTTGCCCTCCTGCACATAGAAGCTTCCCATGTATTCAAAGCACCGGATGGGATCCGTGATGCCGGTGTCGCCCAGATGCGCCTCGCAGAGTGCGACCCACTTTCCCGCGAACTCCGTTCCAAGGTCCAGCAGCGGCATAAAATTCGCGGCAAACGCCGCCTGCCGCCCTGCCGTATTCGTGCCGATGATCTGCGCAATGGGGATATCCAGAACGCCGAGATCCACACGGCCGGCCACCGCGCAGTCGCGCAGCCGTTCCTCCAGCACCTGCGGATACGGATAGCGTCCGCGGTGCACACACTCGCGGTAGCATTTCTGTCCGGCCTTAAGCGCCTGCCGGAACTGCTGAATCGCTTCCTGTCTGCTCATATCAAGCACCTCCCTCTTTGGTTTTCGCCCCTATTTTCCTACGGCATATGAAAAAAGTCAATCAGATTTTCCGCTGCCCGCTATCCGGCCAAAACAGCTTTCACGACATTGATGACTCCCGCGAGTACCATTATCAGAATTGGGCTCAGCTTTGTTTTGCGCAGCAGCAAGCAGCCTGCAAAAAGCAGCAGCATCGTCCAATTTGTCTCGGCAAGCGTCACCGGCCCCCCATCCCAGAAAGCATTTACCAGAAGCAGCACACCGGGGAGCCCAGCAAGCTTTGTGCCGACGAAGGTCGCCGCGTTCACCGCGATCGGACCGGGCGTCATTTCCGCAATGGTCACAAGATCTGCAAATTCCTGTACGCTCAGCCAGCCGTTCCGGGCAACAAGCTGCTCCTGAAGAAGCGGCATCGCCGCGTAGCCGCCGCCGAAGCTGAACAGGCCGATCTGCAGAAAACTCAGAAAAAGTTGCAGTGTGATCATCTCCGGTTCCTCCTGCGTGCAAGCAGCGTCCGGACAATACCGAGCACAATACAACACAGAATAATGTAAACGACGTTCACATGGAAAAAGCAGGCAGCCAGAAACGCACCAAGCATGATTCCTATCGACACGGTATTTTTCTGCCGGACGGCATCCGTCCCCATATCCCACACCACAGACGCGATGACCGCACCGACGCCTGCCTGCATACCAGCCAGCAGCTGCGAAAGCAGGAGATTGCTGCGGAAACGCTCATATAAGAACGAAAGGACTGTAAGGATGAGAAACGGCGGAAGAATCGTTGCGATAATTGCAACCAGTGCGCCAGAGATCCCCGCAAGCTTATACCCTACGACGATCGCACCGTTCACAGCAATCGCTCCCGGCGCGGACTGCGCAATGGCGATCAAATCCAGCATTTCATCCTCTTCGATCCAATGGTATTCATCCACAAACTTCTTTTTCATAAGCGAGACAATCACATATCCGCCGCCAAACGTGAATGCGCTGAGATACAGCGTGGAGAAAACAGCGTCCATAAGACAGATTTCTTTTTCATGAAATCCCCTCCCGCCAAGAGTATACCGCATTTCGACGCATAATGAAAACATTATTTGCAATCCATAGAAAGAACGCGTTCAAAAGCACCTGGCATGGCACCGAATCACCTGCGTGCGGCCAAATCCCCGCGGACTTCCTGCGGCTCTCATTTTCATGCAAAACAAAAAAGCCATTCCTTTCGGAATGACTTTTTGTTTTGGCGGAGATATGACTGTCAGCTATTATCGGTTCGTGACATCGCACGTTTTTACCTGGTCATTTCTGTATGTGGAAAAGAAGCGTCTGTTACGCGTATCGGACAACAGCATGATCGCTTTTATTGTCTCATCTTCTTTTTAATCCGATTAGCCCGAACTGCTTATTCTTCTTCCGGGAAAACAACGGCAACCTTGCCGCACTTGCCGCTGGCCATCAGTGCGTAAGCCTCGTCTGCGCGCTCAAGCGGGAACTCATCGGTGATGAGGTCTCCCGGATGGATACCCCAGCGAACCAGATGCTCAACCAGTTCCATCATCCTCCAGGTTGAGGTGACCCATGAGCCGTAGACGGTTTTCTGTGCGTGCATCATGTCCGGGCTGGGATTGATGGTCAGAGAGTTCCCCTCGCCGACAAGAACGACTCTCCCCCAGTCCCTGGTGGCACGAATTGCGGTCTGACGGCCTGCATCAGATGCAGAGCAGTCGATGGCACGTTCGACACCGTGTCCGCCGGTCAGTGCGCGGATTTCTTCCACCGCGTTATCGGACGGGCGGACGATATGATCAACAAGACCCATGTCCTGCACCATTTTAATGCGGTATTCGTTCATTTCTACACCAATCAGTTTCTCCGCGCCCATTGCCCTGCAGAGCATCAATGCGGCCATACCAACCGGACCGAGACCGACAACCAGCACCGCATCATCACCGCTGACGCCGATTTTTTCGATGGCCTCATAGACAGTGCCGAAACCGCAGGAGACAGAGGCTCCATCTTTATAAGTCAACTCGTCTGGAAGCGCAATTAAGTCCTTTTCGTCACAGAGTATATAGGGGGCCATACCGCCGTTTCTTTGCCAACCATATGCCTGACGGTTTTTGCTGGTGCAAGCGATGGCGTAACCCATGCGGCAGTTGTAGCACACACCACAGCCGGAGATACTGCCGCTGGGGCTGCTCTGCGTATTATCGACCATTACATTGACAATCTTTGAGGCTCAAATATGGAAGATAAATTCTATCCTTGCAGCGATTGCGGCTGACGGCAGTTACGGCACCGGGTGAGGATGCTTATTCCCGGCACCTGCTGCTGACAACTTACGCGCATCAGACCGTGCGTGTCGATGCTGACATTGTGATTCCCCCCGGCGGTATGGTCATGATCACAAGCCCTCATGGGGTCGCGGGGGCAGTTAAAGTGCGTAAACTGCTCCCGGATGGAACACTCCGCTGCAAGCCGCATAAGAAAAAGGACAAAGTTTGATCCCACACGCAAGATGGCCGCGTGTGGGATTTTTTAACCTCATTTTTCACTTTTCAAAAATAGCGAAAACACTTGAAACTTCAGGAAAAATATTTTTATCGAAACTCAAAAAGCAAACGAAAAAGTTCTGAAAACACTTAGCGGAAATATGCGGAATAGGACGATAGAATAGACTTTTTCAAAAATCCCATCGCCCTCGCCTATGGCGGAGAACCTCGCCCAAATCAAAATGCTCTGGGAGGCGCATATTACGGCATCCTTGCCTCGGTGATCGGCGCAGCGCCGGGCTATGTCTGCTGCATCTTCGTCGGCGCGGCACAGACAGACACCTTGCAGCCATCCCGCTGTGTGCCATTTCCAGGATGCGCATTGCGGACTCCATTGAAACGGTAGAATAACATACCGCTTGACAAAACACATCCCGCAATATATAATAATGATATGTTATATATAACGCATTGTTATTATATAGGAATGGTGCTTATGCCGGCAGTCAGAAAAGTTTCAAAGGAACAAATTATCGACGCTGCGGTGGAGGTACTGCGTGACAACGGCTTTTCTGCCATCAATGCCCGCAGCGTCGCCAAAAAACTGGGCTGTTCCACGCAGCCGATCTACTTTTCGTTCAAGAACATGGACGAACTGAAAACCGCTTTGACAGAACGTGCGATCGAACTGCACACGCAGCGTGTGCGGGATTCTCTGCGCGCCCACGAAGGAAATGACAGCCGCTACAGCAGCTACGGCATGGGCTTCGTCAAATTCGCTGCCGAGGAAAAGCAGCTGTTCCGCTGGCTCTATCTGGAGGGCGAACAGCCAGGGGCCTATCAGAGTGACATTCTGACGCAGGAGGTCATCGGCGTGATCGTCGATGAATTTGGATACGCAGAGGATGTTGCCCGCCGCTTTCATCAGGATATGATCTACTTTACCTACGGACTAGCGATTCTCGCCAATACGGATCACCTGCACCTGACGGAGGCAGAGCTGCGTGAGGCGTTCCGCCGGGAGTTCCGCGCGCTGATCTCCATTTATGGGAAGCCTGCAAAGCTGCCTGAATTTGCTGTGAAAGCCGGCGTTGTTTTATGAATCTGAAAGTGTCCTTTTCGTGGATCGGGCTTGTGATCTTTGCGCTGCCCATGCTAATCAACATCGCCTATGTCATGTTTCCGCCAGTCGGAAAAGCGGAACAGACCGCAGCGGTCACGCATTGGATTGAAATCGTCGAACAGATCAGCCGCATCGCCTATCTGTTTGCAGTTATGCTGCTCGTGAGCCGGGATGCGTGCAGCTTTCAGAGCGGCTGGCTTTATCTTGCGGCTGCTTTCCTGATTTTGTACTACGCCGTGTGGTTCCGCTATTTTATGGGTGGCCGAGAAATCTCCCTGCTGAACTGCTCGTTTCTCTTTGTCCCGATGCCGCTGGCGGTGTTTCCTGTGCTGTATTATCTGTGCGCCGCTATAGATATATGACAGGCCCAAAACAGCAGACGGCTAAATACGGAAAAATGTATAATAAAATTCCACTAGAAAAGTTGGAAGGCCTGCGAGCGGGAACGTACCGAAAAGAAAAGCCTATTTTGAATTTTTATGATTACAGTCCGGATTTTGGAAATATACGGAGTGAGGGCGGAATTGCATTTAATGGGGGAAAGAAACCAGTTAAAATGTTGAAAAACATTTTAAATCTAATACCTTCATCAGATTTTATTTGCCTTGACTTCTTCTCTGGGTCTGCTACTACCGCCCACGCCATTATGCAGCTTAATGCGGAAGATGGCGGACATCGTAAATTTATTATGGTACAGATTCCAGAAAAGTGTAATGAATCCAGCGAAGCCTACAAAGCTGGCTACAAAAATATCTGCGAGATCGGCAAGGAACGCATCCGCCGCGCGGGCGACAAAATCAGGTCTGAACACCCGGACGCGAAGCTGGACACCGGCTTCCGCGTGTTCCGTGTGGACGAGAGCAACATGGAAGATGTCTATTACCACCCGGAGGAGCTGACGCAGACGATGCTGGGCGGCATGGTGTCGAACATCAAGCCGGATCGGACAGACTTGGATTTACTCTATGCCTGTCTGCTCGACTGGGGCGTGGAAATTGGCCTATCGCATACGCAGGAGGTGATCGACGGCTGCACGGTACATAACGTGGACAACGGCGCGCTCTGCGCTTGCTTTGCCGAGCGCGTGCCGCTCTCGGTCATTGACTACATGGCAAAGCAGCAGCCGCTGCGCGCCGTGTTCCGCGACAGCTCGTTCGCCGCGGACGACAGCAAGATCAACGTCACGGAGATATTCAAAAACCTCTCCCCGGATACGAAGGTGAAGGTGATCTGATGAAGCTGCAATTCAAGCACCAGCCATTTCAGGCCGAAGCCGCCGATGCCGTCTGCGATGTGTTCTGTGGCCAGCCGTACCGCACGGTGACGTATCGCCGCGATCTTGGTGATCTGACGGGCGTGCAGATGAGCACCTATGATACCGAGGTCGGCTTTCGCAATCAGCCGTTTGTGCCGGAGCTGACGAATCGGAAGCTGCTGGATAACCTGCGCACGGTGCAGCGCAGAAATGGTCTCAAGCCCTCGGACGAGCTGACCGGTCCGGGCGTCAATCTCTCCATCGAGATGGAAACCGGCACGGGCAAGACCTATACCTACGTCAAAACGATGTACGAGCTGAACAAGCGCTATGGCTGGAGCAAGTTTATCATCGTCGTGCCGTCCGTCGCCATCCGTGAAGGCGTCTATAAATCGCTCCAGACCACACAGGAGCATTTTGCGGGCGAATACAACAAGAAGATCCGCTTTTTTATCTACAATTCCGATCGGCTGACAGAAGTTGACCGCTTTGCGTCCGACAGCGCGATCAACGTCATGATCATCAACATGCAAGCGTTCAATTCCAGCAAGAATCAGCGCATTATTGATAAAAAGCTCGATACCTTTCGCAGCCGCAAGCCCATTGACATCATTGCAAAGACAAATCCAATCCTGATCATCGACGAGCCGCAGAGCGTGGAGGGCAAGCAGACCAAGGAAAGCCTCAAAAAGTTCCAGCCGCTCTTTACGCTGCGCTATTCCGCTACACACAAGGAAAAATATGACATGGTCTATCGGCTCGACGCGCTGGACGCCTATAATCAGCATCTGGTCAAGAAAATTGCCGCCCTCGGCGTGACGTTGGAGGGCAGCACGGCGACAAACGGCTACGTCTACTGCGAGGGCATTGACCTCTATAAAGACAAAGCGCCGACCGCGCGTCTCGGCTTTGAGGTCAAAGGCGCAGCGGGAACGAGGACAGTCGTGAAAAAGATCTATGGCGGGGATGATCTGTATGACCTCTCCAATGGTCTGGCCGAATATGCAGACCGCTATCGGATTCTGCCAAACGGTATTGACGGCCGCGACAATTCAGTCACGTTCCTGAACGGCCTGAAAATCTACGCGGGGCAGATCTGCGGCAATGAGCAGCTGGTATCGCTTCAGCGGCGCATTCAGATTCGTGAGACGATCCGCACCCATATCCAACGGGAGCGGGAACTGTATCCGCGCGGGATTAAGGTTCTGAGCCTGTTTTTCATTGACGAGGTTTCCAAATATCGAAGCTACGACGGCGATGATGATGCAGGGCGCAACGGCGAGTACGCGCAGATGTTTGAAGAAGAATATGAAAACGTCGTCGGTAATTTGCAGCGCGAATTTGGCGATGATGCGTACATGGAGTATCTGAACAAAATCAATCCGCACCGGACGCATCAGGGTTATTTTTCCATTGACAAGAAAAAGGGCAAGAAAGCGCGCTTTGTGGAGAGCAAGGTGGATCGCAAGACGCAGCTTTCCGACGATGCTGAGGCGTACGACCTCATCATGAAGGACAAAGAGCGGCTGCTCAGCATGGACGAGCCGGTTCGGTTCATTTTCTCCCACTCTGCGCTCCGCGAGGGCTGGGACAACCCGAACGTGTTTCAGATCTGCACGCTGAAAAAGCAGAGCGATTCGGACATTCGCAGCAGGCAGGAAATCGGCCGTGGCCTGCGCCTGTGCGTCAATCAGCAGGGCGAACGCATGGATGAGAGCGTACTCGGCGGTGAGGTGCAGGAGCTCAACAAGCTGACGATCATTACGGATTTTTCGTTTGGCGAGTATGTGAAAGCGTTGCAGGCTGGCCTTTCTGAGGTTCTGGCCGACCGGCCGCGCAAGGTTGAGCCGCAGCTGTTTTTTGGTAAAGATCTGCAAAATGCCAATGGCGAGCCGGTGCGCGTCACGAAGGAACTGGCGGACGCCATCTACGAAGACCTGATTCAAAACGGCTATGTCCGCCGCGGAGAGCTGACCGAAAAGTATTATGCGGACAAGCAGAACGGAACGGTGCAGGTGGCCGCGGAGGTGCAGGACTGCGCAGCGTCGGTCGTGCGCGTGCTCTCCTCGATTTTCGATGTCCGCAGCATTCTCCCAGAGGACGCCAACGGCGGCAATGTGGAGGCGCACTTGGATCCGGAGAAGCTGAAAAAGAAGGAATTTCTTGCGCTCTGGAACAGAATCAACCATAAATCCGTCTATACAGTATCCTTTGATACGCAGGAGCTGATTCAAAATTCCATTCGGGAACTGGATGAAAAGCTGGATGTTGCACAGGTTGTGATCCGAAAGGAATACGGCGAACAGGCAGACCATTTGACCTCCAAAGAGCAGCTGGAAAATGGTGAGGGCTTCCGCAAGACAAAGACAGACCAGCAAACGCCCGAAACCGCGCCGCTTGGCAGTGTGCGGTATGACCTCATCGGGAAGCTGGTCGAAGAAACCGGACTCACGCGCGCCAGCATTGCTGCAATTTTGCAGGGCATGTCACCGCTCAAGTTCGCCATGTTCTGGAATAATCCGGAAGCGTTTATCCTGAAAGTGGGTCGGATCATCAACAATCAAAAAGCGACGATGATCGTGGAGCACATTACATACAACCGTTTGGAGTCGGCCTATGACAGCGACATTTTTGCTGCCGGAAAGCTGCGCGGAAAGCTGAATGTCAGCGCAATGCGCGCGGAAAAGAGTCTTTATGACCATGTGATCTATGATTCGGAAAACGAGCGGAAGTTTGCCGGAGAACTGGATATCAGCGAAAAAGTGGCTGTCTACGTCAAGCTGCCGAGCAGCTTCTTCATCTCCACACCGGTCGGGCATTATAACCCGGACTGGGCCATTGCGTTTACAGAGGGCAGCGTCCGGCACATTTTCTTCGTCGCAGAAACCAAGGGCAATACGGATTCGTTGGAGCTGCGCGGCGTTGAAAACGCGAAAATCGAATGCGCGCGCCGCCACTTCGCGGCAATCAGCAATGAAGAAGTTGTCTATGAAGTCGTGGACAGCTTTGAAAAGCTGATGCAGAAGGTCATATAGTCCAAATTTTAGGACAGTACGCGTGATAGAATGTCCTTGAAAACAGGAGGTATGTTCTATGCTCTACGGTTCGCAGAAGCGATTTGACAAGAACGGCGACGGCAAGCTGAAAGGCGCTGAGTGGCAGCGGTGGTACCAGTACGCTTACGGTGATGAGATCGAAGCGAAGGAAACGCGCAGACGTGCCAATGCTGCTGCCGAGCAGAAGCGTGCACAAATTGCAGCGGATTTTACAGATCATGTCTCTGACCTCATTAACTGGATGTATCGCGATCTCGCACATCTGGAGGGCGAGCGTGCGGATCAGGCCATCCGCACGATGCACCTTGCTCTGTATGTGATCTCCGCCGCGCTCCAGACGCAGACGATTGACGAGAGTATGCGCTATCTTCTGCGTGCATTCTGGAATGAGTTTCAGCCCACATTTGATGAGAACGTTTATCAGGCCCTGTGTGCAAAACAGGTGATGTTTGCGGAAATCGGTGAGATTTCCGAGAAGCGTCTCGGTTCGTTCTGGAGAAATCTACTCGACAATCTACCGCCGGAACGCCGCGTCGGGAAAGACGATGATTTACAGGAGCTTCTGGACGATACGAGCCGACTCTACAATTATTTCAGCAGCGATAGTACGCCGAAAATTGATTTTGCCGAAGAAATAGAACCGTACTGGGCGTCAGTTCGTCTGCCGGAGGAATCCGAAGGACCAGAAGAATATGACGAGGATGAGGAACCGGAGGAAGAATCCGAGCCTTGGACAGATTATTATGAAAAGACTGTGCCTGCGGGTAATGGCGGCGGATATTACCAGTTCTGTAAGGTGCAGTTCAAGGACGGCGGAAGTCCATACGCCTATCTGACAGGCGGCTTGCCGCTTGCGGTCGGTGATTTTGTGGTCGTTCCGGTTGGAAACCGGAATGCGGAGAAAACTGGCCGCGTGACGGACGTTTTTGTTTGCAGCGCACAGGATGCACCGTATCCGCCTGAGAAGGCGAAATTTGTGCTTCGGAAATCCGAGCAAACGGCATTTCCAGAGAAGAAAACCACGCCCGTCGAGCCAGCAAAGAACGAAAAAGCTGCACCCCAGATGCCGCCCGTACCAGTAGAACCGCCTGTGGCGCAGTCTGTGCCGGAGAAGCCAGCTTCGTTTGAAGTCGAACCAGTTCCGGAAGCACCAACGTTTACGCTTCCGCCGCTGCCGGAGCAGGACGGACCGAAGAAGCCGAAACGCCGAATTCCTTGGGGCTGGCTGGCCGCCGCAGCACTTGCTGTATTCGTGATTTTTGCGGTACCGCCGCTAGAAAGGATTGCCGAGACAAACTGCCAACAGATTGCCACACAGCAGGCTGCAGAGCAGGAAAAGCACAAGCAGGAAGAACAGCGGGCAGAGCAGGCACGTCTGGAGGAAGAAGCAAAACAGCTGCGCCAGCAGGAAGAACGCGAAGCCGCGCTTCAGGCAGAGAAAGATGCGGGTATTCCGTATGTCGGAATGCTTGAAAGCAGCATTGACTCCACGCGCACGCTTGGCACGCATGGCATGGCGAAATCCGGCTGGGCATATAAAAAGGACGGAACATTCAAGCAAATGACCTATTACTGGTACACCAACAACCGAACACCGATTTTCACCGCCGTCTGTCAGGACGGCAAGGTGATCGAAACGCAGAAAAGCGATGGCTATTGGAGCGGCAATGCGCTGCTTGTGCCGGTTGTAAAGCCCGATATTCCCACAACGTTCCACTCCGGCAGTTCCGGCAGCATCCGGGATGACTACGATAGTCCCGAAGATCTCTACGAGGACAATCCGTGGGATTATGAAGACGAGGACGAAGCCTGGGACGAGTGGGAAAACGATTGAGCACTACTGCTTCTCGCTGTTCGGAGAAAGACAGTTTTTCAAAAAATGAGCTTCGCATTTTAATTGCGAAGCTCATTTAAATTCATGACGAACGTACTTGGCGCGTTTTGGTCATCCCTACGGGATTAATTTACATTACTGTAGGAATACTCAATACTATTTATTTCAACAACATGTACAGACTCACATTCAAATAAGGTTTCATCAAAAACAGCAATATTTGTTCCACCGGTGCCCATTGTACTTGTGTACGAAACGCCTGCGTAGCCTCTGCTTTTTATAAACTCAGTAATGAACTGAGTCGGAAGATATTCCAATGAACTATCATTTCGTCTAAGGGGTTTGGCAATCTCTTTTGCAATATCCGAAAAGGTCTGAATATTTGCTGCTAATGATTCAATACTGCTCGAATAGACTGCGGGACTTATGCGGTTTAATCCAGAGATGTTGACAACCTTTATTTCTTTAAGCAACCTGAACTTCCCGACGGTTACAAAATCAAAAGCACTGGCCCTGACTTCCCTTAAAGCTGTCGCCTCGTCTGATGTAAGATACAACACACCTATTCCTTCTGGATTGACTCTCCCGGATTTTCTCTTTCCAGAAGGCGGTGACCCCATTTTTTCTTTGGGATATCCCATAATGCCATCACATATTCGAGCTCGGAAAAATTCGGTTCCCTTTGTATATTTTGTTATTGAATACCCAACAAAGGAAGCAAGTCGATCAGCTTTAAAATATCCATTGCAGAAACGATTTTTTGTTTTTATTGCATCCGAAAATTCACGCCATGTGTGACCGGAGAAAATACCATATTCATCAGCATAGCTTCTAGGAATACAGACGTTTTTGTTGTGATTTTTCTCATCGTCTCCGTAAACTGTTGAACAAAACGCAGCTACTAAGTCATAGGAAGATGGTGAATCTTTCCTGAAGATGTTCCAGTTATCAATTATTGTGGAAAAAAGAGATTCTCCATCTTCCGATTCCTCATAAACATTGAGTACCTCAGATATCAAATCAGACACATCAGACGGTTCATCGACTGTGCAAATTAAAACATTAGTTTTCTTGCAAAAGTCACAATTTCCATACTTCCCATTTGCTGAAATCATTGCTTGGATTTGAGGGTCAGAAAAACATTCAATGCAACAATTCATTCTTAAATCTCCCAGTCAAGTACTTGTTCATAAGTTCAAGATGGTGCATAATAGAAAGTTTCTTCAGTGTCGGAAGCCCAGGATATGTCTTGTTGATAAAATGGTCTAACAATGTTTGTAAGCCAGTAGTTAGTTGGCGAACTTGGTTCTCCGTGGTGTACCACTTATACAACTTGCTTACTGCCTCGTAGAATTTTCCGGCGACATCAGAAATATCGTCGTTTGAATCGGAAACAAAGTGACGTATTCTTAGTGAATTATCCTTTGCAAAATACACAATATGAATTGCAACTGCGTATGGCGCAAATCCAGACTCAATATAATCACTGCCAATAATAGAGTAGTCTCCGAACCCGATGTAGTCATCCTCCCGATAATCAATATGGTCATTGGAGAACAACTCATCTTCAGGATAATCCGCATTTCTGCTTTTCTTATTAAATCTGTTTTCAAAAAGGACACTATTTTCCTTAACCACACGCCGAATATACCGGTCATACGGACAAAGTGTGTATTGTGGTGACTGGCGGAATAAATCCTGATACGTTGGAAGTGAATCAGCGCTATTTAATACTGAAAGAACTTTATCTGCATCGATTCCTGTATCATTTAACTTGGTTAAACATTCCTCAGCACTTTCGTTTGTGAGTATAGCAGGAATAACATTTGGTGTGGAAACATACCGTTCAAGCAGTTGATTGATAATTTGCGGTTCATCAGTCAAATCACCAACATTGGGGTTCAAAACTAAGGCAACGGGGAGAGAGGCTGCTTGGAATGCAGCTAAGGAGTTATTTAATGCAGGGATAATTTTTACAGGCTCAATAACTGGAACAACAAACGAGGAAATTAGACTTTTTGCAGCCAACTCTTTAAGTGCAAGCAGTTCATATTGTCTTCCACGAAAATACGGAAAATACATACCATTACCTCCTGTATTGTGTCTCAAGCAATTGATCGAGCACAGGCATTTTCCGGGTAAGCCCAGAAAAATAAACCACCGCTTTTAATTCTGACTGAATTTCTTGGAACTCTTCGACTGTGATTTTATTCCGTTTTTTCATCTCTTGAAATGCGCGTTGTTGCGCATCAAGAATAGGGATCGTCTCAAATTTTTCGAGAAATGCCCTAAAGTGAAAAACCGGCTCTACTTGTGGGACAGTGCCAAAATAGCTTTTTATGATATTTTCGTATTCTTTTTTTCTTAAAAGCTTGAAAATGCTGGAGTGATCAAGGAACTCGTTATATGTGCGTGGTTCTCTGCTTCGTTCCTTATTAAAAATTGTACCACGATCAGAAAGAACATATATGCCGACGGCATCGCCCATGTCACCAAAAGATGACAATACTTCGCGAATTTTTTCCAACTCATGAATAGAAGCCAGTACAGATACCTTGCTGAATGCGCAGTAATAGTCTCGTAGTTGATCGTATAGACGGTCAAAATTATCAAGATCAGATTTAATTTCATATACTCGACCTTCACCGTTAATCATCACAAAGTCCGCAATGGAATGACCAATCCTTACTTGTGAAAATGCAGATGTGGTGTTCACATTGTGAATGCCGCATAGGAGTTTATTAAGTAGAGTATTCATATAGAAGTACTCATTACGCTGTTGCTTATCGAGGTGAGCATATATTTCGCTGATAAGTTGCCCATGATTTTTATTCGACGGATCGTCAATATATCGCTTTACAACATAATCAAAGACGTCGTTTCTGCCATTTTCAATAAGATCACATATTACCTTGCGTGTGAACACTCGGTTAATTGCCCTACTGTTATCAGCCATATTTGAACACCTCCTTTGCTTGTATTGCTCAACGATATGTACATAGGGGTACCAAGTCTCTACAATGGTGTCCAGTACCCATATGCAATAGCAATGCAAAGTTCTATTCTAAAATAAAGAATAGCACGATTGGGTTCAAAAGTAAATGAAAAAGCATATTTGTACACTGAACTTCAATGCTATTATTTGTGGTTGAATTTCATACATGGCTGTAATGCGCCTATTTGGATGCACTATCCACTTTAGAAAATCCAACGCAATAGTCTATTGCCGATTCAATCTATTACGAAGAAAAATACTCAAATGCGATATTGACAAGAGCAAAATCGGATGGTATCCTAGAAGACACAGCAGAGAGATCTGCCGACAACAGAATATTCTGAAGCGCACCATGAAAAGTAATGAAGGAGCGCTGCGACCGAGAAATGGCCGCAGCGCTCCTTTTGGTGCTCT